>Ga0070699_100002055_pt1 | contig 18204 bp, 9 predicted proteins | sample KBSK1503metaG_FD_65473 | JGI IMG/M metagenome (GOLD analysis project Ga0070699, IMG submission 65473) | Corn, switchgrass and miscanthus rhizosphere microbial communities from Kellogg Biological Station, Michigan, USA - KBS K1-50-3 metaG | ecosystem: Host-associated > Plants > Roots >... | reverse complement strand
GTCTGGCCGCCGAAACTCAACTGCTGATTGGCCAACGTGATGAGTCCTTGCCAGTCGAGGACTTAACCTTTGGGTGTGCGATGCGTCAAGCTATTGAGAATGCCGACGTCGATTTCTCTCCTTAGTGACGAATCGAACGTGACGTCTTTCACCGGGACTTCTCCCAGAAAGTCGGTTGCGGAGTCAGACAAGTTATCCCAAGTCCCTTTGAGAACTTCATCGCCAAGGTCCGGGAGGAAGTAGACTTTGTAGGTCTCTGAGTATTCATCCGCGACTTCATCAAATTTGCAGTCGAACAGGATCACCCTACCTTCGTAATGGACGATGAACATCCTTGGGACATCGTAGAAATCCCGATATAAAATTCCCACCTTGTTGCTCATGGCCTTCCTCCATCTCGACTTCGATCAGCATTGCTGAAGTTCTCGTGTTGCAGCTTCCCTAATAAAAGATGCGATAAGAATCACTGAGCCCGACCGCCCCGAGGAACTGGATTCGGAAAGGGCTGAGAGAAAGTAGTTGGTCCTCGGCCTTCGATGATATTGACATGCCTCGTGTTCAGCACGCCACTTCGCGTTAATTCAGGAACAGCGTCCACCGCGCCACCACCTGACCGTACGGCGCCTGCGGTAGTAGACCGAATGGTTCCATGAGGTACCCCGGATGCTGCTTCCTCTAGCGTTGCTCCATAACTACCCGAAAAAATTGTTCCGGGGGTTGGCATAGGTCCAGTTCCCCCGCGAACGACAATAGCTTCGTCAGCTACCGTTGTAGCCGTTCGGCTTGCACCACCACCACCGGCCCCAGCGCTTAAAGTTACCGCCAAGATAGTCGCATGGTCCCCGCCGGTCCGATAAGCGGAAGAATTATTGTCAATGGCCGCACCGCCTGGAGTCAAATCCCGTATTGCCCCAACCGGGTTCACCCCTAGGATTGCCAGCGGTAGCGGAAGACACATCTGGCCAAAGCGATCACCCAAACCGGCGGCATAATTGGCGCTAAAGCCAAGAATGTAATCCACGTTCAGCTTGCGAGCGGCAATGCTGCGCAGCCGCCCGCCGACGCCGCCGGTACTCAAGCCCGAAGGATCGGTAAAGTTCGTGGGACTATTCGCCGTGTAGCCATACAGATTGACGTCACCGCCGCCAAACCCGAGCGGGTCTCTGAGCCCGACCGCCTCGAGGAACTGGGTTCGGAAAAGGTGAGAGAGTAGATGACTGGGTGCGCGAGGTGACTGCTGTCGTCTAGCTTGTGACGACGATCAGTACAGCTGGGTTGCGAGAGAAATTCTCTGTAAGGCGATCAAGGATCTGCGTCGCATTTTCGAAGTTTTCACGACCCAGAGATTCGGTTGCAAGGTCAGCTTGAAAAGCGATAGCTGCGAAGTCTTTTGGTTCGAGTCGAGTTTCGGACTGTTGAATTCCTTCAGGACGGAATCCGACGCCCAAGGCCGACGTGAGAACGCGAGGGCCGCTGGTTTCGTTGTCAATTGGCATAATCGTGGGTGTTATTAATGTCCTACATTCTCCTTGGCTAAACAACCATGCCGCCACGTGACCAATTCCGGCGAGAGCCATTCGCTCACCGATTCTCACGCCTACAATGGCCGAGTAGTAGGTTTCCATAGGTTTGGCGGCTTCGTTTGAGGTTACCAATATGTGCTTCAACCTGGAGACATTAAGATTGGCGGGACGTAATTTCACGACCTCGTCGAGTTCACGATTGAGTCTTTCTATGCAGTCCTCGGTTTGGGAGGTCCGCTTCGCAGCGCTCGATTCATCTGCCATATCCGCGTGACGCAAGACGGCGGCAAAGCGGAGAGGATTGCTCTCTGTTCCTTCGCCGCTTACCCGGACGGCCGCGCGGGCCGGGCCGTCTGCCGGGTTAGACAGGCTCGCTGCAATAGACTTACTCGTTATGGACTTCATGTCGTCAATGACCGATTCTCAATAGAATATCCGTCCCGCGGGTTACCGTAATCGCACCATTACTAAGGATCGTCGTTTGGACCCCACCGACATTTTGGATGACGATGCTCTGCGAGTTCAAGCCTCCTTGAACAACCGTGCCCGGACTCAGGCCAGCCGATTGTGCTGCTTTAGTAACTGCGGTAATCCCCTCTTGCATTGTGGCTGGGCTCGATGCGGCGTATTCGCTTTCAATATTTGTCAACACGCCTGCAAGATTGCCCCCCGGTCTTACAACACCGTTAGCGATTGACTGTTCAACGGAGATATTTGTTGCCGCTTGTCCACCGCCAGCACCACCTCCTCCACCAGCGCCTAAAGTGACCGCCAAAACTGTCGCATGGTCCCCGCCGGTCCGATAGGCGGAAGAATTATAGTCAATCGTCGCACCGCCCGGAGTCAAATCCCGTATTGCCCCGACCGGGTTCACCCCGAGGATTGCCAGCGGTAACGGAAGACACATCTGGCCAAACCGATCGCCCATGCCGGCGGCATAGTTGGCGCTAAAGCCCAACACGTAATCCACATTCAGCTTGCGAGCGGCAATGCTGCGCAGCCGCCCGCCGACGCCCCCGGTGCTCAAGCCCGAAGGATCGGTAAAGTTCGTGGGACTATTTGACGTGTACGAGTAGAGATTGATGTCGCCGCCGCCAAACCCAAGCGGGTCTTCGCTAATGAACCGTTGCCGACTCGATGAATAGTAGCGAGCGCGGTTGTATTGAAGGCCCGTGCCGTCGTTCTCTCGGCCGGTGTATTGAGATGAGTTGTTATTGTTAGTGCCGCTGGTGGCGGACTGACCAAACGCGCCGTAGGTGTATTCGGTTTGGGACGCGCCGGTTGCATCGGTCAGCGACACTGAACTCCCCAGACCATCGAGCAGTGGACTCCAACTCCCGGATGAATCGGTGCGCATGAAGAGCTCATCAATCCCACCCGCGAGAATGTTGGCAGTGCCGGTCTGGGCTGACTGTTCCTGAACAGTGTTCGCGCCGTTGTAGAGAAAGTTAGTGGTCGTCCCATTGACAGTCTTGCCGACACGCTGGCCCCGCGAGTCGTACTGGAAGTTCGCGTTGACTCCTGTGCCCGTCACTGCGGAGAGTTGGTTTCGCACGTCCCACGTGTAAGTGTTAGCGCCGTCGCTGGTCAGATTCCCGTTTAGATCATAGCTGAGAGTCTGGCCGCCGAAACTCAACTGCTGATTGGCGGCGTTGTAGGTCGCGGACGAGAGTGTTTGCGGTGTGATGCTGCGAGCAAAGCTGCCCCCCAACTGCGTGCGCCGCCCATTCTTGTCGTATTCATAAGTGAGATTGCCGATGACGTTGCCGCCCTGCTTGTAAGTCAGGCTGGTCAACTGGGAGGCGAGATCATAGCCATACTCGGTGACGATGCCGTTCGGTAAGGTAAGTGAAGTTCTGCGCCCGCCGTCGTCGTAGGCAATCGTCACAGTCGCGCTGCCCTGCGTGATTTGGGTGAGGCGGCTGCCGTTGTCATACGTGTAACTAACGGTTGGCTGTCCCGCCACCGTCATGCTGGTGCAACGGCCGCCTACGTCGTAGGTGTAATGCTTACCTGGATGGTAAAGCTTACGAAGCTCTCGAACTTGTTAGTCGTTAGGCAGTTTGGCAACACATCGAACCATACCCTCTCCTTTTAGTGGAGCGGTACAGTTTTGAACTCAACTCTAAGGCCAGTCTGCAAATTCTCTACCCAGTGGGCCAGTCCGCTGAAAGGCTCTGACGTAGTTTTCGTAGCCCCTCGTCCATCATGCGCTCCATGTCGTAAAACGGACTATCAGGACGGACTCGTTGTTTCACCTTGAAGACGTCGAGCGAAATCAGGGCCGATGTGCTGAGACTGGGCTGTTAGCGTTCAGGCAAGCTCCGCCGATTCGAGGAGTTCTCCCGACGGGCGGAGTTCTCGATCAGCCAAAATGAGTCGGCTGCGTGAGAGTTGCTCGTTAACCTTCTCGAAGAAGAGATCGACGACCTGTCGATCCTCATCGAGTGCTGTCTGCGCCGCCACCAGTCGGTAATGTCCCGGAGGCATCTTCAGTGTCCGGGTGTCTTCGAATTCTTCCGGCCCGGCAATCACGACCTCCCCAGAGGGCACTTCAAGGGGTACTTCGATTACTCGCTCGTGCTCGCCTCGAGGTTCATACGGTCCTAAGTGAATACTTAATTCCGCGTGACCAAATTCCAGCAACGTCCTGAAGCTTACGTTATCCTCTTGTCGAGCAAAGCCCTGATTGAAATGCTCCTGGGTCCAGTCAAGTCCTGGACGGGCGGCACGGGACGTGTCGAATACAAGAAACTGACTGTAGGAGAAGTACATGATCGAGGAAAGTATCATTGAATCGCTATTCATGCTCATATTCGTCCTTAAGGCCCAATCACCACGCGGTATTGCATTCCCGGCAAGATTCCATTACTTCTTGTGAAGCTCGTAATTAGTCCTCCTTGAGCACTCTGCTGCGCCGCCGGAATATGACCAACCCACGATCCCGCACCGCCTTCCATCGATGAGGCGAATGGGAATTCATCGCGACTTAGTCCCGCAATATTAGGAATCTCCTTCAAGGCGGCCGCCCGATTAGCCGCCGCGTCCGCACCATGCGTAAGAACGTTTGGATGACCTGCGTTGAGCGCGTTCGAGATGTTCTCGGCAAGCTCCGGGTATTTGCTAGCACTAATCTCCAGCTCGGGGAGCGCAGCCTCAATCGCGGTCCCGCTACGACCAAGTAACCTAGCACCCGCGCCTAGTCCCCGTCCAACGCCTCTTCCAATCGGGCCACTGCCAGCAATTAACGTACCGACAATGATAATCTTCGCGCCCGCCAATATGCGTTCACGAGTGGGACGACAATGGTCGCCAACAATCCACGACCACTCGGCAAACTTGTCCAACAGCAATAGATCAGAGAGCGTGTTGGTCCCGGTATTGAGGACATAGTTGTCAACCGAGAAGGGATCGCGTAAATAGTTCACCGGGCCGTTTTGCCCACCACCATTCACGGGATTGCTGCCCGCGAATGGGTAGGGATTGTCGCCGGCGAACGGGTTTTCGCCGATGAAGCGCTGCGACGTTGGATCGTAATAATCCGAGCCGTTGTACTGAAGTCCCGTCCCATCATTCTCGTTACCCGCGAACTGGTTCGGATAGTCAATGGATTGGTTGGTGCTCGCAGATTTACCAAAAGCGTCATAAGCGAATTCCGCTTGCACGGCGCCTGCCGTGTCGGTCAGCGAAAGAGTACTTCCCAGGGCATCAGCCAGCGGACTCCAGCTTCCCGTCGAATCACTTCGGGAAAATATCTCACCATTGCCACCGCTGAGAGTGTTCGTTGTGCCGCTTTGCGAAGATTGCTGCTGCACCACGGTCGCGCCGTCGTAAAGATAACTTGTCGTCGTGCCGTTGATGCTGGTGCCGGTCCGTTGGCCGCCTGCGTCGTACTGGAAGCTGGCGGTGGTCTGCGGTCCAATGATTCCCGCCAACTGGTTGCGCGCGTTCCAGGTGTAGCTGTTTGTGCCGTTGCTGGTTTGATTTCCGTTGAGATCGTAGTTGAATGTCTGACCGCCAAGGGTCAACTGTTGATTGGCCGCGTTGTAGGTGGCCGAAGCGACGGGCTGAGGCAAAAGGCTGCGGGCGAAACTGCCGCCCATATTCGTACGTCTACCCGCGGCGTCATATTCGTAAGTTAAATTGCCCAGAACATTCCCGCCGTGCTTGTAGGTAAGGCTCGTGAGATGCGAAACGAGGTCGTAGCCGTACTCGGTGACTACGCCATTAGGTAAAGTGAGCGAAGTGCGCCTGCCGATCTCGTCGTACGCAATACTTACTGTGGCGCTTCCCTGTGTGATCTGTGTCAGGCGGTCGCCATTGTCGTAAGTGTAATTCACGGCTGGCTGTCCAGTGACAGTCATGCTCGTGCAGCGGCCGACGAGGTCGTACGTGTAACTTACGGTGCCCTGCGGCGTGGTTTCGCTAGTCAGTCGATCAAGGTTGTCGTAGCCGTACGTGATAGTTCCCGAAACGGAATCGACGACCTGAGTCAGTCGGCTGACGGCATCGTAGGTGTAGGTTGTGGTTGACGAGTCGCCGTAGGTCACTTGCGTGAGCCGGTCGAGCGCGTCGTAGGTGAAGTTTGTAATCTGATTCTTGCGATTGGTAACCTGTGACAAGTTGCCGTTGAGATCATAAAGGTAAGTCTCATCGTGCAGGAGCGCATCGCGATGCGTGGCGACACGATTCATCTGATCGTAGATGAAGCTAGTCACGCTGTTCCGCGCGTCGGTCATGCTAAGAACGTTGCCGTTTGCGTCGTGATTCAACGAACTCACATTACCCGCGGGATCTGTTCCTGCAGCGGCCAGATTCAGATTGTCATACTCAAAGCGCTTGACGTCGCCGAGCGGACCGGTGATCTGTGCAACTCGACCGGCAGAGTCGACATATCGGCTAACAGGGTGATTGAGCGGATCCGTGATCGAGACGAGATCGCCTGAGTCGTAACCGAACTGAATCGTTCGTTGCAACGCATCGGTCGCGGTCAGCATTTGGCCAGCCGAGTTGTAAGTGAAACTCGTTTGGTGGTTAAGCGGGTCGGTGGTTCCAGTGAGATTGCCGAGAGCATCATACGTGAACGAGGTGGTGTGGCTCAGAGGATCGGTGATGCTCGCCACCTGATTGAAAGTAGGTTCGTAGGTAATCGACGCACTGACCGCCTCAAGAGTTCCGGACAGCCTGGTAACGCCGGTCATATTTCCCTGCGAGTCATAAGTCATGGCCGTCACGCGGCCGAGTGAGTCCGTCATGCTGAGGATGGCATTGCTTCCCGTCTGGCGCTGGTAAGTGTAGGTTTGCTGCTCAGGCCGGCCGAGAGCCATCGTGTCGCTTACCGTGTAAATGTCGGTATTGAAGGTCGAGCGACGCACGAACCCACGCGGATCAGTCACGTCGGTCTGCGTGACTTTTCCATTCGCGTCCACGGTGTAAGTGAATTGATAAACTCCGGTGTCGGCTAGTGTTTGCCGCGTCACGCGCCCGCTGGTTGCATCGTATTCATTGGTTAGATAGACGATGTTCCGCGGGTCCTTGATCGTGAGCATCCGGTCGTTCGAGTCGTAGATGTATTCCGTGAGTCCACCTTTGGCATCGGTCACTTTCCACAGACGCCCACTCGCATCATAGAGATAACTGACGACGCGTCCGGAATTGTCCGTAGCCGTGGCGATGCGGGTGGAAGTGTCGCTGTAGCCGAAATCAATCCAGCGGCCGTTCGGCGACGTAACCCGCGTCATGCGGAGATTGTCGTCGCGCGTGATCGTGAGTTTGTTGCCAAAGCGATCCTGAACGAGGGACAGTGCGTTAGTGGACTCATGGACCCCAAAAATGTCACCAAAGAGTACTTTGACTTTGAATTGAAAGATCGTGCCATCAAGTAGCTTCACTTCCCAGGTGTAATCACCCCCGTAGCCCGTCAGCAATTTCATCGTGGCCTTGTAAAAGCGTGTAGGCGAGGTGGTGTGCTCGTACACCCACGGATTGCTGTTGGGAACCCTGTCAAAGTGTACCCGGCCTCCGTCAGGCAGAATGATTTCCCCGTAATTGGCGGTATCTCCATAGATGAACATGTCATATGGATTCATGGCGCCTTTTCCGAACGAACGGTTGTTGGAATCGTTCTGCCTGTAGGTGCGCGAAAGCTCGATGGGAATTACATCGGGAAGGACGAGGTCCGTCTGATGATGCACAAACAAGCCGGTACCTAGATCTACGGGATCACCGTCGGTATGATCGTCCCCGAGCGTCGGCCAAAGGACCGGAACAAAGAGTCTCAACATGAAAGAGATGCAGTACATGCTCTGCAACTCGACGCCGGGATCGGGAACGATCTGCCGCCGATCGCGCGTCACGGTGCCGTGACCGTACATATACCAACCGACTCCTGCCGGATCGTAATTCCAAAACTCGACGCGATCGCCCGCCGGCAGGTTTTGATAATTCGGATAGACAATACGGAGACCCGGACGCTTTTCTCCCCTCAGTCCTTCGACCTTGGCGCCGTGAAGCTGAAGCGTAAACACCAGCCCGCCATTCGCGCCGGGTGGCAATGGGAACGGAGTGCGATCAGCAGGAATCGGAGTGATGGCCATCGACGTCAATTCCTGCCGCGCCAGGCCATGCGTGTGATGGGCGCCGGCGGGCATGCGCAGCACCGCGTCGGACGGAATGCGCACTTCCATCCCCGGAACGCGCGGCGTGGTCACGCCGATCTCGCGATTTGTTGGCACCGGCAGCGACACCGCATTCTGATCGTCAAGCACCGGAAGCCAGACGATGTATGGCAGCACGGTCGTCTTTCCGGCGGCGATATCGACCAGCACATCGAACGTGCCGTAACGCTTTCCGGGGCGGCCAGCCGTATGGCCTTGTATCGTCAGGTCATATCGGCCCGCGGTCAGATTTGAAAGTAGGAAACGGCCAGTACTGTCGGTGACCGCGATCTGATCGCCGATCTGAAGAGTCACGTTGGGCAAAGGACTGCCGCTCAGCGCGCGCACGCGACCGGCGAGTGCCGTCTCGCCTGCTGCTGCCTGAAGCGCCGGCAGCTCGTCAGTTCCCGTATTGGCGCGTCCGCTCTTCCAGTTCGATTTGAAGTTATCGGCACCGGGAATCCAGCTGTCAGCGTCGATTACTTGCGGTCCAGTTCCTTCTTCCTTCGTCTTAGCGTCTAACTTCGTTTTGAAGCTGATCGAACTAAAGGCGAGTTTTTGATTGTCAGTATCGATGGCGCCATCAATGGTGAGATGGTAGTCTCTGTCCGGTTTGAGTAAAGCCAACGGCGTAACGAAAATGAGCCTCCCTTTCTCAGCGGCTACCACTTTGACGGGCACACTTCCGCCGGGTCCGATCAGACTTACCGTTTCGCGACTGACCGTCTCCGATTGCAGCGGCTTGGAAAAGCGCAGCGCGATGCGCACGGTCGTGTCAACTCCAACCGTACCATCGGCGGGCGCTGAGAATGTCACGCGCGGGTCGCCAGTTTCCGAGTCCACAGGCTTCGCGGGGACCCAGGTGAGCGAGTCGCTTTCCGGCAAATAAATTTCTGCACTTAAGATTGCTGCCCCCGATTCGTCAGCGCCTGCCGAAAGGAGGACGCTCCCATCAGCCTGGATGGACGCCGTCGCTTTGACACGTGCGTCTTGCACACTTGCCCTCGAGAGCGAAATGGTCTTCGCCTCACTCCAGAATTCGACTTTCTTGACCAAACCGCCCTTCCCATCTGAGCCACCAGCGATGAAAACTCGGCCGTCTGTCAAAAGCGTCGCGGTGTGATAAGCGCGGGCAACCTGACCGGCCGCGCGGCTGAACGTGAGCGTTTCCGGGTCGAAGATTTCGACGGTGTCGGCCAGGGCGCCCTTGTCGGTGATGCCTCCGATGACGGCTACCTTACCGTCTGGCAGCACGGTCGCTGTGTGCCAGGCTCGTTTTTGAGCCATGCCCTGCGCCAGCTTAGTGATAGCTCCCGTGCGGTTGTCCCTGATCTCGGCCGCGTTAAGCGAACCATTCAATCCTTCCCCGCCGAGCAGGAGCGATCTTCCGTCGGACAGCAGCGTCGTGCTTTCACCTTCCGGCCGCTTTGCCGTGACGCCAACTTCCTGCTTCAAACGCTTGACGAATTTGACCGGCGTATGACGCTCTGCATTCGCACGCTCCTTTTCTCCCGCAGCAGCCAGCACCGGTAGCGGGCCCACTGACAAAAGGAACATGAGAGTGACGGTAATCGCGATTGTGAGATGCCTTTTCATCGTTTCCTCCGATTCCGTGTGTTAAGGACTGGTGATCTGAAGATTCATGCTGCCGGTTCTACCAATGTATGGATCGATAGTCACCGTATATGTGCCGGTTGCCGGCAACGTGGGCATGGGCAAGTTGATGTTGGAGTCGCTTCCGAAATTCGTCGTGTAAATCGTCGAACTGTCAGGCGCGATCAACGAGACCCTGACGCCAATGATGGTGTTGTTGGTGATTTTTATCGTGGTTTGTTGGCCAGACGTTCCGCTGAAACTGATCTGAGCGTGTTGTCCGACTGCATTCAAAAGTATGTTGATTGCCGGATCGTTTATCTGGACCGCCGCGGTGAAATCCGGTGGAACGTCGTAAAGCGCCAGCGTCACACTTCCGGTATTCGCGTGCCGGGGATCTACGAGAATCTTGTAAGTCCCACTCGCCGGTAACGTGGTGGCGTTGATATAGACATTGCTGGTGGTGAAACTGACTGACGTCAGCGTGGACGAGTCCGGATTGATTATCGAGAGGTTGCCACCTGCATAACATATTCCCTGAGAACAAGTCTGGGTGTAAGAAATGCCGGTGATTTGCAGGGCGACTCGCTGTCCCGCGTTACCCGTAAAAGAAAGATAAGCATTCTTTCCGGGCGTGGTGATGCTTTGCACGGTAGGTGTGCCTGTGGGCCCGATCGTATCGTTAATATCTGAAGCGTCGTTGAGCGTTAGCGTGATGTTGCCGGTGTACGAGCTGGTTGGATCTACCACAATCGAGTAAGTTCCGTTAACCGGCAGGACGAGCGTGTCAATCATGTCGTCGCCGTAAACACCGGCCATCTGTCGCGATGCCAGCGTCGAGCCATCAGGATTATTGACGTAAACCCATAGTCCGGTAATCGTCACGTTCGTCAGGCTCAGGCTAACTTTTTGCCCGACAGTTCCCTCGAATGTGATGCTGGCATTTTGCCCGGGCGTGGCGAGGTTGACCGGCACCGATGAACCGCCCGCCACGATCGAGCCAGTTATGTCAGCAGGCACGTTGTAGAGATTGATGAGCATGCTGCCGGTGGCAGAACCCGTGGGATCTACAAGAATTGTGTAGGTTCCCGTCGCCGGAAGCGTTTGAGGTTCAATGAACGTACCCGCCGTGGTAACCCCGGTTGAAACCAACGTTGTCCCGTCGGGTTTGTAGATGGTCACGTTGCTATTGGTAAAGGTCACACTGCTCATCTTCAGACTCAAGCGCTGGCCGGCTGTTCCATCGAAGATGATCATTCCGACCTTATTCGCGGTCGGAATGGCGACCGTCCTGTTTTCTCCGAAGCCCATGCGACCGGTTACCTCGACATCCGCGGCAACATAGGGTGGCGGTGTAACGAAAAAGTCGTCAGTGCTGGTGGCGCTGCCGAACGGCGTCGTAACCGAAATACGGCCCGATGTTCCGCCAGGCGCGTTGGCGACGATGCTCGTGGTTGACGCAGAAACGGCCGCGGCGCGAGTCAGGTTAAATTTCAGCTTGTTGTTGGTCGCTATAGGCTCAAAATTGCTGCCGGTAATAGTTACTGCGCTGCCAGCTGAGCCGATTGAAGGTGTGAAGCCGGTGATCACTGGTGCCCCCGAAGAGCTCGCGCCGACCGTAAAGGACGTGCTACTGGTGGCGGAACCATTTGGGTTGGTAACAGTAATCGGTCCGCTTGTGGCTCCAGCAGGAACAGTGGTCAAGATCTGTGTTGTCGAAGCTGAGGTAACGGTCGCCGGGACACCGTTAAACTGGACCGTGTTTTGACTCGCGGTAACGCTGAAGGCCGATCCATAGATGGTCACCGCAGCGCCTACGGGTCCGCTGCCCGGCGTAAAACTAATAATCGCGACTTGACTGGAACTTTGGCGGGAGATCGAAAGCAGATTACCAACGACATCGTAGTTATAGATAGCGGTGTCGATCGGACCGACCGTCGAGATCAATCTGCCAAGTGAGTCATAGATGTATGTGACAGGACCGCTGACAATAGCATCCAGGCTAAGATTTACGGTGGTAGTTCCCGACGTAACTGAAACCAGATTCTGCCGCTTTGTTCCATATCCAGTCGCAGATGCTTCGAGGGAGTAGGTCCCCACTGTAAGTGATGGCAGGTTGTAGTCTCCGGTACCGTTTGTGCTCGCGGTTGCTACTACGGTTGTGCCTTGGAATGCTTTAACGGTTGCCCCGGGAATAGGTGTGGTTCCACCAGCGACCGTGACCTTGCCAGATATTGTTCCCGTCGTCGTAATTGTGAAAGCAAAACCATTGCTTGCTATTCCGCCAACTGTTACGACCACCGGACCAGTGGTCGCGCCCGAAGGTACGGGCACAGCGATGCTGGTTGTGCTCCAACTCGTCGGTACGGCAGTTGTTCCGTTGAATGTGACAGTACTCGTTCCCTGACTAGCCCCGAATGTCGTACCGCTGATGGTTATTGACTCGCTGGCGGCGCCGGAGCTCGGAGTAAGATTGTTTATCTTCGGTATGACCGTGAAGCTGACGCCATTGCTCGCCGATCCTCCAGCGGTTACAACCACAACTCCCGTTGTCGCGTCGGCAGGGACGGGCACCGTGATACTGGTCGCACTCCAGTTGCTTGGTGTTGCAGTGGTTCCGTTGAAAGTAACCGTGCTGGTTCCCTGCGTAGCCCCGAAATTCGTGCCGCTGATAGATACCGAATCGCCAGCTGCACCCGATGTCGGTGAGAGACTGTTTATTTTGGGCGCTACCGTGAAAGTGACACCATTACTCGTTAGCCCTCCAACCGTGACAACGACTGGACCGGTGGTTGAGCCGGCAGGCACGGGCACGGTGATGCTGTTAGCGCTCCAGCTCGTCGGTGTTGCAGTTGTGCCGTTGAAAGTGACGGTGCTCGTTCCCTGAGTCGCACCGAAGGTACTGCCGCTGATGATGACAGAAGCCCCAACGGCACCGGAGGTAGGAGAGAGACTGTTTATCTTCGGCCCAACGGTGAATGTGACCCCATTGCTCGCCAACCCTCCCACCGTCACAACCACAGATCCCGTGACGGCGCCGGCAGGCACGGGCACAGTAATGCTGTTGGCGCTCCAACTACTCGGACTGGCGCTAGTTCCACTGAAGGTAACCGTGCTCGTTCCCTGAATGGAGCCAAAATTTGTGCCGCTAACAGTTATCGAATCGCCAACCGCACCGGACGTGGGCGAGAGACTATTTATTTTGGGCCCTACGGTGAAGGTGACGCCGTTGCTCGCTGATCCGCTAACGGTCACAACGACAGCACCGGTTGTCGCTCCAGAAGGCACTGGGGCAACGATGCTCGTGTTACTCCAACTCGTAGGAGTGGCAACCGATCCGTTGAAAGTGACGGTGCTCGTTCCCTGAGTCGCGCCGAAAGTGGTGCCGCTAATCGTTACAGCATCGCCAACCGCACCGGTAGTAGGAGATAAACCAGTGATGCCAGGCACGACCGTGAAGCCTTGTGAATTGCTCGCTGCGCCGCGCACGGTGACTATGACGGGCCCGCTGGTGGCAGTCGCTGGAACTGGCGCGACAATGCTGGTGCTGCTCCAACTGGCGGGTGTCGCGGTAACACCATTAAAAGTAACGGTGCTGGTCCCCAGGGTTAGTCCGAAGTTCGAGCCGGTGATTGTGATTGCCGTGCCAACCGGGGCACTAACGGACGAGAGACTGCTAATTGCCGGCGGAACGTATGAGAGCGTCGTTCCCTCTAAAGTCACATTGGCGCCGCTTACGTAATCAGTAACATCGCTGTACTTGATCCGTAATGACTGGCCGTTGGACCCAGCCTTAAAGCTGATGCTATAGACTCCATTGCTCGTCCCTGAAGAGTTGCTCAAAGAAGAATCAGTGAAGGTTGCGGCACTTCCGTCGCTCAAAGTGGCTTCCAGCTTTCCCTGGGCCTTCCACACTCCAGAATAGATCTTCAAAGTCTTGAGTTCCGTATCTGCCGGAACTGAAAACTGAAATCCATTGCCGACCCCTTGAATGTAGACTCCGGTGTCCGTATTTGAAGCGCTAATCGTTGGAGTCCCATCGGTCCAACTGAACAACGTGGGGTTACCGTTCAGCCACAAGACTGAAGCAGTGCCAATCTTCGTGAAGTTACTAATCTGCGCTGCAACACCGGTCTTGTGGTCAAAGGCAGCGGCAGAACCCATCCCCCAGTGAGTCCAGTCAGTTGTTCCTTCCGTCGTCAAATTGATACTGCCGGCCGTCGTGACCATGCTGCCGTTCAGCGATCCGGAACCGCTAGTCGAGCTGGGGGCCAGAGTTGCGGATTCGAGCCTAATGTTCCCAAAGGGCGGGTTGTAATCGGTGAAAATTGTGCATTTCACCGTGAGGGTTTGGCCGGCAGAAGCTGTTTTGAAGTTTATCGTGAAGATCGCATCGCTAAGCCCGCCTTGGCCAAATGAGGTGTCGACCAACGCTGGAGCGCTGCCGTCGCTTAAGGTACCCTCCACCTTCACCTGCGCATACCACGACCCCAGGTAGATTTTCAACGTCTTCAGGGTAGTGTCCGCCGGGACTGTAATTTGAAAACCGTTGTTGGCGGCACTCGTAAATATGCCTGTGGTGTTATTGGTCGTGCTCGCCGTGGGCGTGCCGTCAGTCCAACTGTATGAGACTGTACTATCGGTTAACCGCTGCGCTGCCTGTGTGCCAATCAGCGTGTAGTTACTAATTTGAGAAGCCCCACTTTTCCGGTCAAAGCTAGCAGCGGTATTCGTCCCCCAATGAGCCCAATCCGCACTGCCTTCGGTCGTTAAGTTTGCTGACGTACCGGTCGTGGGCAAGACAGTACTGTCAAACAACGAACCCGCGCCGCTGACGATAATATTCACCGCGCTGGACGTAGTGGTTGCACCTGCGTTATCCGTGGCCTTGGCCGTCAACGAGTAGCCGTAACTCGCAGGTGATGCGTTGGTCCAGGTGAAGTCATAAGGACTGGTGGTCTTTTCGCCCAACTTCGTTGAGCCCTGGAAGAATTCCACCTTGCTGATCGTACCGTCGCTATCGGACGCGGCAGCGCTGATCGTGATGTTCGTAGGGCCGCTGAAACTTGCGCCGTTGGCCGGACTGGTTATGCTTACTGAAGGCGGATTCGTCGGCAAAGGGACAACAATCTGTGAGTCGTAATTTCCATTCAGCGTACCTTCGATATCCACCTCGCCATTTGTGTTGCTCGTGGGAGCTGTCGTGACGTTTACTCCAACCCATAAATAAAAACGATCCGCGGTAGTCATTGAAACAGTTGCGGAGCTGGTTGCTGAAAGAGTGTATTTGGTAAGAGTCGTAGTGAGTGCGGTTGAGCCCGTTGTTGTGCAGATCAGCGTACCCGATGCGCTGTTCAGGAGCAGTTTTGCTCTAGGATAGATGACGCCGCTGGCTGAGGTCTTTTTCATCCAAAGCGTAAATGTGACTGTCGAACCGGCTGGAATCACCCCTGATTTATTAGGTACGCCACTCTGAGTATCAAATGCCTTTATCAGATACTCGCCTACCGGTTGACTTTTGAGATTAGAAGACTGCACCGCTAAGGTAGTGGCATCAGGTCCGGCGGTCTTTAATTGGAAGAGTCCGGTGGTCGATGAGGCCTCTTTATGAAGGTGATACGTGGCGGATTGAGCGTTTGTGCTTCGCGCCAATGCGACGCCAAAAAAGAATAGTTAGCAAGGCCAGGAGGGTTGTCCTACAGGGGCTTACGCATGGTGGGTGTGACACTTTGATCTCCTTCTTGATTGGAGAGTGAGCATGAGGAGAAGGAAAGCATTTCTCTTCATGGGGAACCGATTTTGCTTTGCTCAAATACCGGGTTTCGGACTACAATGCGCGCGCTCATTCAGTCTTCCCGACCTACCAGGACAATCTGAATCTCACTAGCTCTTTGGGGAACAATACTCGGAGGGGCCCATGGAAGTCCTTAAGAAATTCCAAAAGATTTCCAAAAGAATTCCAAGAATGGTAAGGGACCAAGCGACATCGAAGTCAGGCAGGTTCGTCTACAAATTTGGTACTTTCCGTCTTGATCGTGCTGAACGAATCCTACTAGATGCGGGAGAGAATGTGTCATTGACACCAAAGGTATTTGATACCTTGGTGGTGCTGGTCCAAAACGCCGGCCGGTTGGTTACGAAAGAAAGCTTACTGGCCGAGGTCTGGCCTGACACGTTCGTGGAGGAGGCCAACCTGAGCGTAAATATCGCGACCCTAAGAAAAGCTTTAGGTGAAATCGCCGGCGAGCATCAATACATACAAACCATTTCTAAACGCGGCTATCGCTTCGTGGCGAATGTCGTAGAAGTTGAGAGCGAAAGCCGGACAGTCGCCATGCGTGAACCCCGGCCGGCGCTCATTGCGAATAAAGAAGGCACAACCGATCTACATCAAGGCTTAAACTCGCTCGCCGTCTTACCCTTCGACAATGAAACCGCCGATCCAAACGCAGAGTATCTTTCAGATGGTCTCACTGAAAGTATCATTAATAATATCTCGCAGCTTCAGAACCTAAGAGTTGTAGCCCGGAACACGGTGTTCCGCTATAAGGCCAAAGCAGTCGACCCACAGAATGTTGGACGTGAGTTGGGTGTGCGCTCGGTGCTTTCTGGGAGAATTCTGCAGTTGGGTGACAGACTTATTATCAGAGCAGAGTTGATCGATGTATCAAACGGGTGGCAGATCTGGGGTGACCAATATCACCGGAAGCTTTCGGACATTCTGGCAGTGCAGGAAGAGATCTCGGAAGCGATATCCGCAAAACTAAAGGTCCAGTTGACCCGCGAAGAGAAAGACCGTTTGGGCAAGCGCTATACCGAGAATGTCGAAGCTTATCGATTCTACCTGAAGGGGCGTTACCACTGGAACAAATTCCACCCGAGCAGTTTAAGGAGGGCCATAGAGTATTTTGAGCAAGCTATCGAAGTCGATCCTACCTACGCGCTTGCTTATGCGGGTCTCGCAGATTGCTATTACCGATTATCAAACGTGTACGCCCCTACCAGAGACGCAATGCCAAAGGCTAAGGCGGCGGCGATGAAAGCATTGGAGATTGATGAAACTGTATCAGAAGCCCATGCGGCCCTTGGCCTGATCAAAATGTTTTATGAATGGGACTGGTCGGGTGCAAAGAGAGAGTTCGAGCGAGCAATCGAAATCAGTCCTAACAATGCAATGGCCCATCAACGATTCGGTTTGTATTTCAATCTTTTCGGACGGTTTGAGGAAGCGTTGCGGGAGCTGGAACTGGCCTTTGCGATGGACCCTCTCTCACCGCAGGTCTATTGGAGTTTCGCTTTATATTTTTTCTTGGGGCGCAAGGACGAACAGGCGATCGAGCAGATTCAAAAGACGCTTGACTTAGAGGGCAGTTATCAGCCCGCGCTGTATCTCTTGGGACGAGTGTATATAGAACTTGGCCAACTCGCTAAGGCAATCGCAGCATTCAAGAAGGTTTTAGCGTTGAACGACGCACCCATGTTCCTGTCGGGGCTTGGATATGCCTACGCGCGAGCGGGTAAGTACCAGGACGTCCGAAAGGTTCTCAACGTTTTACAGGAGCAATCAAACGATCGGTACGTTTCGGCCTATAGTCTAGCCCTCATTCACTTGGCTCTTGGCGACAAGAATCAGGCGTTCTCGTGTCTGGAACAGGCCTTCGAGAATCGCTGTGAGATGATGACGTGGCTTAAGGTAGATCCAGCGTTCGATAGCATTCGTACCGATCTTAGATTTGCAAACCTTCTCCGACGGGTAGGCCTCGATCGTGAATATCAAGTCGTCAAGAAGTTTGCCGCCTCATAGTGACATGCCAGAGCACGAGGAACGGTCGAGGAGGTTTGAGCGGAATCACAAAGTGAATGAACGACATTGCGGACGACGTCAAGCAGTATCACTAATAGTGTCACAGACCAACCTTACCATCGCTCACGGATTCTCTTTCAAAGCGATCGTGACAATCCCTTTTGCGGCGCATCGGACATTTACGTTATGAATTGGGACGGCAGTGGACAGACGCGTCTGACTAATGATCCTAACGACGATAGTGTACCGGCGTGGTCACCTGATGGGACCAAGATCGCCTTTCAAGAGCATGCGCAATGGCGTCAACTATCAAGTCTATGTGATGAACGCGGATGGCACCGGTCAGGTGAACGTAAGCAACAGTACAGCCAACGACATTCAGCCTTCATGGTCACCCGACGGCACGAAGATCGCTTTAGCAAGTGATCGTGACCAAGCAGGTTTCTCAAGTATCTATGTCATTAGTGCCAACGGCACTAACCAGACAAGATTGACCTTTAGCGGCACTACTGGTCATAAGATGAATTCTCTACTTTTAACCCGGTAGACCCGCGCTGACCTAAGGGTGCGCGTGGCCGCTCGCAACCTCCAACTTTGTTTCGCCGAGGTCCTGCGCTCGCTCTGGATT
>Ga0070699_100002054_pt1 | contig 18208 bp, 20 predicted proteins | sample KBSK1503metaG_FD_65473 | JGI IMG/M metagenome (GOLD analysis project Ga0070699, IMG submission 65473) | Corn, switchgrass and miscanthus rhizosphere microbial communities from Kellogg Biological Station, Michigan, USA - KBS K1-50-3 metaG | ecosystem: Host-associated > Plants > Roots >... | reverse complement strand
GCTTTCAATTGTTGTGGTTATGTAACCCAATTTAAGTGTACCCTATGTTCCCTTGCGGAGAGATGAGCAAAAATACCCACCTTCCATTTTTGGTTGCTGGTCATGCCTGGTGGTTGCTAAGGCATTGTCAACTTATTGAGGGGACTGAAGAGTTTTACTGAAAAGAAGGACAAGGGGAAGTCAAGAAGCTGAAGATTGGGGAGGATGTTACTGTGCTAGGCCGCTCTTTGCACTCCTGTCAACTCGTTCCACACTTGGAATCGGCCCTGCATGGTCGCACGATACTCCGCCGCATGCAGACGATTCCGTCGTGGCCGAAAATGATCGGAATGGGACCAAACGCCGAGAGGAATCGTTGCGCGTGCCCGGCTGATTTGAAGCCGCGCATCGTCCGCTCACGCTGTCGTGTTGGTTGGTGCGAGTTCTCCGCTCGATTATTGAGTCCTTTGTGCTGCCGATGCTCCACACTGGGCAGAATCTCCCGTTTGGCCGCGGCATAACCGGCCAATTTGTCCGTGATGATCACGCGCGGCACGTATTCCAGACCCTTAAGCAGCTTGCAGAAGAAGCGTTTGGCCGCCTTCTTGTCGCGCCTGCTCTTCACCAGGATGTCGAGTACATTTCCGTGCTGATCCACCGCTCGCCAGAGGTAGTGCCGCTTGCCGTTGATGGTGAGAAAGACCTCGTCCAAATGCCACTTGTCACCACAGCGAGGGCGACGACGGCGCACCTCATTGGCGTACGTCTGACCGAACTTTAAACACCACTGGCGCACCGTTTCGTAGGTCAGAGTGATGCCTCGCTGGGCCATCAGCTCTTCGATGTCACGATAGCTGAGGGAGAAACGATAATAGAGCCAGACACAGTGACTAATGATCTCGGGCGGAAAGCGATACCCTTTGTAGGAGGGGGCAGGAGTGTTTGTTTTCATGCTGCCAGTATGTCACATTAGTCAATCACCTGCAGAGTATCTGGCCAAGTTGACAATACCAGAGAGGGAGACTAAGCCAAAGCTCCCGCGTCGACAGCGATGGTGCTCCCGGTCATCAGCATCGAGAGATCGCTGGCGCAGAACAGTGCAACGCGCCCCACATCATCCGGCACGCCGAAACGTCCGAGCGGCGGCGGCTCAAATGTACTGGGATCCCGCCCCGACTCAAGGATCCCGGGCGTACTGATCCACGTTGGGGCCAGTGCCAGGACACGAATGTTGTGGGGACCGAGTGCAATCGCCAGGCTCTTGGTCAGGCCGCGTACCCCATGCTTTGAAGCCACATAGTGAGGATTGGTCGGCCCACCCCGATATCCTGCGGTAGAGGCGACGTTAATGATCACCCCCCCCTTCTGAGCACCAATCATGCGCTTCGCCGCTTCGCGCGCTCCAATGAAGGTCCCGCGCAGATTGATATCGAGCACACGGTCCCATTGCTCATCAGACATTTCCAGGACCGGGCTGTGGGGAAAAATAGCCGCGTTATTCACCCAGATATCAATGCCACCAAGCTCCTGGACGGTCTTGTCGGCCAGGTGAGCGATGGAGACTCCATCGCTGACATCCACAGCACAAAAGAGTGCTTTGACTCCCCAGTGCTGCGCCAGGTGTTCAGCCGCCTCCTTGCCGAGATCCTCGCGAACATCCCCAACCACCATGTTTGCCCCGGCCTCAGCCAGCCTCTGACAAATAGCCAGACCGATCCCACGTGCTCCTCCGGTGACGACGGCGTTGCGTCCCCTCAGCGAGATGAGCTCAGGAATGGATTTGCCACTGACATCAGCAATAGCCATGATGTATCCTCCTTGTGCGATACATGAGAAGCAGTCTCTTACTGTTTCTCAGACAACTCTCAACAAGAGACAGAATAATTCGCGAACTAATCGCTCCTTCTGTAGAGCATCCAACCTGCTTCTTGTTTGATCCAGTTGAATAACAATAGTTTGCCACAATACCCATCCGCATTGCCACATAGAGAGGGCTGCAAGAATCGAGTGTACAGGCAAATGTGGCTTGCCTCTCTCCAAAAAAACGGAAAAATCTTTTGGCAGTCAGTTCATGACAAACCGCACGGATCACGCAAAGAATGCTGGCGAAGTCCACTTTTTAGTCTCTGCCATTCACGCTCAAAAAATGGCATGTTTATGTGGCGAAGCAGGAATCATTAATTCGACAAAGCACACTCCGGTCTCAAATCGTGCCGAGATGTAGCGGAAATTTCCCGCTCATACGGCTCGTGAATTTACAATCATCGAATGCCGTGATCGGCTCCGGGAGCCATGCGAACGTCCGATAAATCACAGTTGCTCACGATTGGGGGCAAGTGCTCATGTTTGAGGGCAAAACCTGCCCACTTTTCAGGGCATTTACCAGTTGGCGAAGCAACAAATGGTAATTGCGCTCAATGTTCGACGGAATTCACCCCAATGATCGAATGTTGCGTTCAAGGTTCGATCCATCCAGAAGTCGCACGAGTGGAACCGCTTCTGGAGCAGGACCCTCGATGTGAAAGATGAAAATCTGTGCTACCTCTTTTCTTTTGAAAAATGTTCTGTTGCATGAAAAGAAGCTGGACATTGGAAATGGCGTCGAACATTGAGCGCAAATTTTTTGTGCTCAATGTTCGACGCGATGGCCCTCAGCCCAGTATTTTCGTTCGATCATTCAGCGCAATTACCAACAAAGCGAGCATTGGCGGCGTTCAAGAGAGCAACGCAGGACGGCACGTCGCATGCCCCGCAACCAGGAGTGCATCTCCTTCAAAGGGAGTGGGTCCTGTAATGCAGTGTACGCCCCACGGGATGCGCGACGAGCTTTGCAGCAGGAACTCGATGCGTATTGGGAAGATCACAGCTCTTGGGCATGAGACACTGCTCGTTCATCATCCAGCGGTCAACCAGAGGTGATTCCACGCACTTTCCCCACTCCCCTTTTCCAGCGGGAGGTTTTACTCTGTACCTCCCTTTGCCGTATATGCCATATGCATGTAGCGATCACCAGTCGCTAACTCGTCAAGCATTTGCTGCAAGCGTTTTTCTCGCGTTGCTTGTTGTTTAGCGCGCGTGATCCAGCCAATATAATCATTTTGCTGATAGGCAGGACGATTCAGATAGGCTTCCAGAAGCCCATGCTTGAGCAGTGCGTTTTGTATAAAATCAGGCATTGGGTAAATCGGTCGTTTGAGACGTGATGCTTGTTCTTCTCTCATCTTGTTCCTCCTCAAGAGTCTGGCGACCTAACTGGAGAGATGACTTTTTTCGCTTTCAACGAAAGGGATGCATCTTTTTCTCCACTCTACTATGAAAACAGGACAATTTCCTTCCCATTTTTCCCTTCTTGACAAAGGGAAGTGACGTATCATCCCCACGTTGCTCCTACTTCTCTTGCCAGGAAGAACGTGTGGAAAAAGAATAGGAAGAGAGGAGGATTGTTGCGCGAGTAAGAGATCATTTGGAACCAGGCAGAGTAGTTTATTCCTCTTGCGTCACCGCTGTAGAATGATATGCAAGAACACCAACGGGAGGGGTGCATTAAATGGCCAATCTTGTCTTTCGCACATTCCTCTTTTTCAGCTCATATCTCCCGCTCGTCCCGGTCTTCTGCTTACTCTATTGGGATGCCCGGCCGCGGCGTTCGGTCATTCTCTTGGTAGCAGGTCTCGTGGTACTCGCGTTGGTCTCGGTGTATTTGAAGCTAGTTGTGCCAAAGATAAACACTGTGCCAGTGCGAGTGCGAGAGGTACAGGCGCGCGACATTGATACGATGAGCTATCTCGCGGCCTATATTTTGCCGTTTCTCACTTTCACCCTGGACAGCTGGAAGCAGATCCTCGCGATCGTCTTCACGTTTGCCATCTTTGGCTTTCTCTACGTGAACTCTAGCATGATCTCTATCAACCCAACCCTCAACCTGCTCTTTCGTTACCACCTGTTCGACATCGTGGTAGAGGGAAAAGAAGACGAGCATTTTTTCCTCCTGTCACACAGGAAGCGGCTTCCTGGCAGCACACTGATAGAGGTCGTCGACCTAGGCGTTGGCATCCTCGTGGAAACTGGAAAGGAGTAAACGCAGTATGGGAACAGAAACGCGCAATAGCAATGCACAGCACTTGCTCAAAGATGAGCTCCTCCAGCTTGACCTGAGCAACTACCAGGTCACTGTCTGTCTCGCCTCCTACAAGAAAAACCAAAACATCCCGACATTCCAGCAGATCCAGATGAAACGCTCCCTGTCAGAGACATTTCGCAGCATCGTTGCCTATACCCTGGAACAGTTGAGGAACGAGAGCGACCTGCGCCTGTATGCCTACCGCTTCGATAGCAATCCCACAGCCGACACCATCGAATATCTTGACTTATCTCAGCCGCCCTACGACCTCATCAGTACGCAGATTAAAGAGCTGGCGCAGCCGATCGTCGGCATGCCGCATTTCCGGCAGGATCCAGCGTTCCTGCGCAATGTGCGCTACTATGCGATTGTGCTCCAGCCGCGAGTAGAAGGAGCTGCCGGGCCTTTCTGTTTTTTTCGCCAGTACTGGCCACGGCGTAAGCTGGCACGCCGAGGCCTGCTAGCGGCAGTCTCCGTCGAACGTGGCTATTATGACCGGGTGGAACCGGTGGACATTTTTCTCTTCGACGAGATGATCGACGCCATTTGCTGGAAGCAGACGCTGCTGGTGCTTCAAAAGGAAGCGATGCACCAGATGTTCCGCTTTTTTGAAGCGCTCATTGAAACCGTTGACGAGAGTACCCAGCGGCTCACCCAGCACTTTCCCATCACCGGGATACAAGAACTAGCCAAAGCCTGTCGGCGCGACCCTCGAAAAGCGGCTAGGTTGCGAGGTATTATGCAGAAGTCCTACCTGCCTAGGGTCACCATGGATCGCCTGATAACTTTTATCGAGGAGCGCAAACTTGGTATACGCCTCGAAAATGGGGCAATCGTCTACGAGCAAAAAAGCCTCTGGCAGCTACTTCGCCTGCTCAACGACGATTTCCTCATGTCACAACTAACCGGCGAATACTATGAGGTAAACGGGAAACAGGAGTTGAAATAGAGCAAGCTGGACAGAGCATGGGATCTACAGTGATCCCACAGCTCAGGTGTCAGGGCGAGAGGCATTGGTCCAGCACCTGGGAAGACTCATTGAGCAATTTCCCGATCAGCGTGTCCTTCTCAGCAGTGGGGTCGATGAACATCATGGTCTGCTTCAGTTCACCTGGGCCAGAATAGGACCGGATGGCAGGAACATACGGAATGGGATCGATTTCGGCGAAGTAGCAGCCGATGGCCGTTTGCTCCGCATAACGGGTTTCTTTGGCCCTCCTCCTGCGATTCCCCTCCTGGCCGGCAGGCCTGATCGTGCAAGGTGAGTCTCCCTGAAAATTTCCCTCCTGCAATTGCTCACATGGCGATCGTATCGTCAAGGCAAAGGTCGATACCAGGGGTTTGCCCACCGTTGGACCAGGTGCGACCCGTTCAGCCGAGTGCGACCCGATAGCTAACATTCTGATGTAGGGCGCAATTCCCTACCCGCGAGGTGAGCGCGGACAGCATCCCTCCGCTGGTGCGACTGGACATCAATCTGGCGAAGCGAGGGAGTATATGGGAGAGCAATATAAGCCTCATACAAAGCTCTTCTAGCCAGTTGCTAGGATCAGGAAACAAATGTACGCCTGAACCATCGTTAACGGGACCAAGCCTACGGAGGATAACATGCTTGACCAAAAAGGTACTGACCGCGATGACCCCATCGCCATGCGTGAAGCCTTTCGAGCTGGCTTCATGCTCACTCATGTCAAGTCCGGTGGATAGTACAGATCTACGGCAACGCAAAACAGAACGTTGGAACGGGATAACTCCCCTGTGTGCTCTCATCGATGGTCGATACGGTGAGCAGGTGTCCAGACCGCAAGCCACACGGGAGCAGGATTGCCGAAAAAGCCAACGCCTGGGGTAATGCCCAGGATATGCTGACGTCGGCACGATGATATGGAAGGAAGAGGTATGAGTCGGATGGCAAAAAGGAAAGCACCCAAGATCAAGCTACCGCCTGATCCTGAGAGTGAGGCTTGGAACAGCATTCCCTGGCGCAAGCTAGAGCAACAGTGTTTTCGCATCCAAAAACGCATCTTCCGAGCGAGTCAGCGTGGCAATACCAGAGCAGTCCACAAACTCCAAAAACTGTTAATGAAGTCTCAATCAGCCAGGCTCTTGGCAGTTCGCAGGGTCACACAGGACAACCAGGGCAAGAAAACCGCAGGGATCGACGGCGTGAAATCCGTGAAACCAGTGGAGCGTTTTGTCATGGCGAACCAGATTCACCCGAAGAACTGGAAAGATACCTCGCCGCCAGTACGCAGAGTATGGATACCCAAGCCTGGGAAAACCGAGAAGCGTCCCCTGGGGATTCCTGTCATGGTTGAGCGGGCACGGCAACACCTTGCCAAACTCGCCCTTGAGCCAGAATGGGAAGCGCGTTTTGAACCCAATTCCTACGGGTTCCGACCAGGACGTTCCTGTCACGACGCGATCGAAGCCATCTTCAATGCGATCAAGCAAAAGGAGAAATATGTCCTGGACGCCGATCTCAAAAGAGCCTTTGACAATGTCCAGCACGACATTTTGTTGAAGTGCCTGGCAGAACGTATTGCTGACCAGCGACTCCTCAAACTCATCAAATGCTTCCTCAAAGCAGGATTGATGGAGCATGGCCTCTTTCAACGAACGGAACTTGGGGTCCCACAAGGGGCCATTTGCGCCCCCTTGTTGGCGAATGTCTACTTGCATCAACTAGATAAATACTGGTGGAACAAGTATGGCAGCCTACGCCCAAAGGAGAAAGAGCGACGCCGAAAGAAACGCCTGGGAAACTGTGCCCTCATTCGGTATGCAGATGATTGGCTGCTGCTGACCAACGGCAGCAAAGCAGAAGCCTATCGGCTCCGAGACGAGTTTCAGACCTTCCTTCGGGACGAACTGAAGCTTGAACTCTCGGTGGAAAAGACGCACATTACCCATGTGAATAACGGCTTTGACTTTCTAGGCTATCGCGTTCGACGCTATGTAAGCGGACATGATCGACCAAAGATGCTCGTCACGCCTACTCGCAAAGCGCAGGAGCGCCTGAAAGCCAAAGTGAAGGAGATGACCGCCAGCAAACGGTACAAAGATCAACCTCTCCTCAAATTCAGCGCCCTCAATGCGGTGCTTCGTGGATGGATCATCTACTATCGCCATTGCAATGCCAAACAAACGGCCAAAGCACTGGACTTTTGGGTGCCCAAGCGGCTCTTCATCTGGTTGAAGAACCGTCATCGACTCCCAACGAGAAAGATCCTCTCCATGTACAAGCTGCGCCAAGAGGGAAAACGCGACAACTTCGGCATTCGGAAGGGTGAAGCCACGCTTTACCTCTACCGAATGAGCGATCCACCGATTACCAAGTATCGGTCATGGACGCACCCACACCCTTACCTGACAGGGGAATGGGAAACCACGATTGAGGAAGCGGAGACCCCACTACCGAGCTCTGTCTGGCTTGGCAATGCGGAAAACAATGAGCAATGGAGAGTTATCAAAGAAGAAGTGATGGCAGAACGCGGAGCCAAGTGTGAGCGGTGCGGCAGTACCGTGAACCTCGATCTGCACCACATCAAAGGCCGCCGTTACGGTGGAAAAGATGTCAAGGCAAACGCACAATTGCTCTGTGAAATCTGTCATGTGCAAACCACGCCGTATGGGGATCACAAACGATTGCAATGAGGGAAAGCCGGATGATGCGAAAGTATCAAGTCCGGTTTGGCGAGAGGAGTAGAGAAACACGCTCATTGCGAGATGAGAAAGTGCGCTCCGCTCCTACTCGACTCTCACCCTTACTCATGAACGTGGCACTCCACGGGATGGAACAAGCAATGACGGAGGGGTACTCGAAAAGCCACGCGGTCGAAAAGCCGCTCCTGGTGAGGTACGCCGACGATTTTGTGATTTTCCACTCTGATTTAGGAGAGCTACAGAAGGTGGCCGAACGGGTAACGCAACGGTTGGCACAGATGGGGTTGAAGCTGAGTCCAACGAAAACGCGCACCACGCATACGCTCACCCCCTATCAAGGGCAAGTGGGCTTCGATTTCCTGGGATTTACTATCCGCCAGTTCCCGGCAGGGAAGACCCACACCGGAAAAGGGACAAAAGGAAAGGCACTGGGCTTCCAAACCCTCATCACGCCGAGCAAAGAAGCGATCAAGCGACATACCCTGACCATCAAAGAACGACTGCGCACGTTGCGGTCAGCCTCGCGAGAGCAACTGATCAAAGAACTCAATCCCATCATTTGGGGGTGGGCCGCCTACTACAAGACATCGGTGGCATCAGCGGTCTTCAGCCGATGTGACCATGTGCTGTGGAAACAACTTGCCAGTTGGGCAAGGGCCAGACATCCCGACAAAGGAACCCAATGGATGACGCACCGATACTGGCATCACGTGGAGAAGCGAACGTGGGTGTTTGCGACACCCACGGGCGCAGAACTGAGAATGCACAGGAAAACAGCTATCCAGAGGTACACCAAAGTGAAGGGAACAGCCAGTCCCTATGATGGGAACTTGCTCTATTGGAGCCAGCGTTTGAAATCCCATCCGCTAATGCATGAGACGAAAGCGCGATTGCTCCAGAAGCAACAGGGAAAATGTCGCTGGTGTGAACTGAACTTCAAAGATGGGGACATCCTGGAAGTCGATCATCTTGATCGCAACCGCAACAACAACGACCTGAGTAACAAAGTACTCCTTCATCGCCATTGCCACGATGAGCGTCACGCAAAATATGTCGCGGCTGAAAAGCTCGACCAACTTGCTAGCGCAGGTATCAATATCAAATGACCATACACTGAAAAGCTGGATGAAGGGAAACTTTCACGTCCAGTTTGGGATTGGCGGCGGTGGGGAATCGTGCCCTCCAGTTTGCCGCTTTGTTCGATTCTTGAGCCCAATGGTCTGCCACCCGGCCTGATTCGTTATTGCCTGGGCCACGAATGCTCCAGCAAGCCAAAATCGACCTCGATATATCCCAGCTTTTGATAGACGCTTTTTGCCATCTGTGAAGACCAGATCCAGGTATCGGCATAGCCCAGGTTCCGGATCTGCTGCATCAACGCATGCGTGATTGCCCTCCCAAACCCTTTATGGCAGAAGTCACCGGCGCGTCATCTGCATACCCGATGTAGTGCAACGAAAAGGCGTCCGGCCCATACCCATGCCGCGCATAGGCATCGGAGAAGACCTCAGTAGTACGCTGCTGCCAGGCGGCCACGTTTTCCACTGTTGCTTCGGTAACGATCGTGTCGAAAGGACCGCTGGCATCCGTGAAGATGCGATCTACAGACTGCCCCGGCCACTGCTGGCACAGCTCTTTGAAAAGTGCTACTAATTCTCCCCCTCTGCCATATTTGGCCTGGAAGGTATCGCGTACCACTATCATATTTTCATTTCCTTTCTGGATGTTGTCACTTTGGGGTGACTCTATGAATGCCGATAGAATGCTTTGATGCGATCTTCACTCTCCTCTGTCATTACATTCCTATTGGAGGCACAACAGCCAGCAACCCCATCAGCACCCCATAGGCGATCAGCCCGACACCCGCAAGCCTTCCGATCTGCTGACCGATGGACAGCGACTTTTCCGCGTAGATCAGCAGGGTCACAAGCGCCATCACCGCGATGTTCATGATGCCAAGTGGAAAGAGGATCACAAACAGGAGCCAGCAGCAGCCAAGGCAGTAAGCCCCGTGCTCCAATCCCATACGGAAGGCGCCACCATATCTATCGCGCCAGGAACTAAGGATGAATTGTAACGGCGTCCGGCATTTCGCCAGGCAGGCATGCTTCAAGGGGGAGAGTTGATAGAGGCCAGCCACCACGAGAACCACGCCACCGAGGCGAGCCGCGTTCGTCATGAGCCACATCGACTGTGCTGCCACCTGCTCAATCCCCACAGCGAGAAAGTATGCCACCACTCCGCACAAAGACCAGACAAGCAGGTAGGCTGTGCTGGCTACTTGGGACATCTGTTCGAGTAATCGGCCTGTTGTGCCCGATGAAGGAAGCTTTCTTGCTAAAGCACCTGTGATGGGAGTACAATCAACACGGTCCATGCTGCGCGTACGCTCTGACTATGCGCTCATTTTCACAAAGAAGAGGTTCTATTTGTGCTGTGTGTGTTTTCCTCGATCAAGCGACGAGTCTGCTTCTGCTTTTATGTGCTCCAAGAACGGGTTTTGCGTTGGATCAAACCGCCGACGACTTCCCTGGTGTTCGGCACGCTTGCCGATCTGACCAGAGGCAAGGCTGAACTGCTGGCGGAAAACGCGCTGTTGCGACACCAACTAATCATTCTCCGTCGACACATCAAACGGCCGGTCTATCGCAAGACGGACCGACTCCTCCTGGTGCTCCTGGCCAGAATGGTTCGGACCTGGACACAGGCGCTCTTTCTTGTCCAGCCGGAGACGATTCTGCGCTGACACCGTGAGCTCTTCCGCCTGTTCTGGAAGCACACATCAAAGGTTCATGCGAGAATGCCGCGGCTCTCGTCCGAGACGATTAGCTTGATCCAGGAGATGGCTGCCAAAAATCGGCTTTGGGGGGCGGAACGCATTCGGGGGGAGCTTCTCAAGCTGGGTATTCGGGTCAGTAAACGGACTATTCAGAAGTACATGAAACATACTCGCCCAAGACGAGTTGGTGGGCAGAACTGGAAAACGTTCCTACGCAACCATGCGGCAGAGATATGGGCCTGTGATTTTTTGCAGGTGACCGATCTCTTCTTCCGTCCGCTCTTTGCTTTCTTCATCATTGAGCAGAAGTCGCGGAAGGTCATCCATGTGAATGTGACACGAGCCCCTACTGATCCTTGGGTCGCGCAACAACTGCGGGAGGCCACTCCATATGGACAAGCACCAAAATATCTAATTCGGGATAACGATAAGAAATTCGGGAAGAATTTTGCACGAGTGGCAACGACGAGTGGCATCAAAGTCCTTCGAACGCCGTACCGGACGCCGCAAGCCAATGCTATCTGCGAACGCTTTCTGGGCAGTGTGAGGCGCGAATGCCTGGATCATTTCCTGATTTCCCAGGAGAAGCAACTCTCCCGGCTTCTCAACGCGTATGTTGTCTATTTCAATCAAGCCCGACCCCATCAAGGGCTTGAGCAGCGGATTCCGGAGTCGTCGACGCTTTCTGCTCCTTATAGGTGATGATGACCGTCTCAAGGATATGGCGTGTTTGTGTATTCGCTGCCGTGTTTTCTTTCCACAGACGAAGAAAACACATCACCCCTCTACCTGGTTGTCCAGGTATCTGCTTGCATGTTCATTGAGCAGGGGCTTGCCGGTTCTCAATTTTTTAGCACACGCTCTCTTTGTGATGGCAAGGCAAGAGGGGAAGCCGATAGTTTTGGCACAGGTCCTTCCTTTTTTTTGAACGGATGCCCTATGTAGCCAGCACAACGTCTCATCCACTCTCCAAGAATCGTTGCAGGCTTTGAAGTGAGGTCGGCATCGTTTTTCGAGTTCCGGAGCATAGTGCTGCACCCAGCAGTAAATGGTGCTATGATCGACGTGTAGCCCCCGCTCCAGCATCATTTCCTCCAGGTCGCGGTAGCTGAGCGAGTACCGCAAGTACCAACGCACGCATAAGAGAATAATCTCAGACTCGAAATGACGCCATTTGAATGGACTCTGGTTGTTCATGAAGGAAACTCCCCTCTACTGCTTCTTGACTAGAAGCTGAGCTTACCATAACACCGCCAGTTTTTGCAACACAACCCGGGAGGGACTTCCCGTTCAGGACGCTTTCAGGACGCCTTCTCTGTATACTGGCACCAGAGCGGTCAGAAGAGCATATGACGAGGCGCAGCGGAAGCAGAATGAGCGTCCCTGCTGGCCTCAGCAGATCAAACGGGCGAAACCATATATGCAGCGATGAAGTGGCCATCTGTGGCCATTGCGACTCCCAGGCAAAAGGAGAACAGACATGATCCCGGTATTGATGGTCGATGATCACCAGGTAGTTCGTGAAGGGTTGCGTCAGGTAGTGCGACAGGGTCCAGAGTTGTACATGGTGTGCGAAGCGGTCGATGGAACGGAGGCAATAGTGAAGGTGCGCCAGCTGTATCCCGATGTGGTACTCATGGACCTGGTCTTGCCCAAACTCGATGGACTGGCAGCGACTGCGATTATCCGCCAGGAAATGCCCGGGACACACGTGCTGGTACTGGCCAACGGACTGGGAGTAGGCACTTCCGTGATGGAGGCCCTGCATTCTGAGGCCAATAGCTACCTGCTCAAAGATGTTTCGGCGAGCGAGTTGTGCCTGGCGATCAGAGTTGTCGCACGCGGACTAGGCTACCTCCCTAAGATGTATGGCAAGCTCGGCGTGCAGAGTCGCGCTCAGGCCATTCTCACCACCATGCGTTTGAGCCTGGTGTCATCTGAAGCATCATTTACCAAGGGAACTCACTTCCTTCCATCGAGGAGGCCTGGCGTTCTAGAAAGAAAAGAAAAGAGATGAATAAGTACATCTTAGTGGTCGATGACGATGCGCAATTGCGATCCCTGTTACAACAAGTGCTGGAGAGCGAGGCATATATCGTAGACACAGCGAGTGATGGACGCATCGCTCTGGACAAAATCCTACACCGGCCAGAAATGCCTGACGTTATCTTGCTGGACATGGCCATGCCAGGCATGAATGGCCTGCAACTGATCGAGGCATTACGGCAGCGTAAAGAGGCGTGTGTAGAGACCATTATCGCCTACAGTGGGAATATGGACGCACTCGAACAGGCGCGTGGGCTGGGTATTGGCCGCTGTCTGGCAAAACCATTTGATCTGGAGACGTTCCTGGAACTCCTCTCCACTCGCGTCGCTTGACGTCATTGTCCATCCATGTGGGGCTGTGCGCATCTATCGCACAGGATGTTTTGCTGCTCATGAGCTCTATGCTTTTTCGACCATGACCCAACTTCTCATGGCCGAACAAGCGTTCCACGACAACCGCTAACATGAATTCGAATGTTGATAGCGCAACCCATAGACTCACGCAATGAGTCAATCTATCCCTGCCATTGCAGCTGCCTGGAAACCGGCAGAACATGTAGTGAGAGGGAGACACAACACATGGTACTCGATACGTTTGTCTACACCGAACCCGAGCAACGCAGGGATGTCTTTCTCAGCGTGGCCAGTCACGAACTCAGGGCACCGCTGACTGTCTTGAAGTTGCAAACGCAACACTTACACCAGCTCCTGACCAGGCAAGGTCTCTCCGAGTATGTGGCAATCCTTGCGCAAATGGAGGCGCAAATCCGCAAATTGGAGCGGCTGAACGCAGACGTGCTCAACATCTCCAACATGCCGAGAGGCGGGCTAGCGTACGTGGAGGAGGGTGTCGATCTCAGTCAGGTCCTCTACGAGACTGCCTCACACGGTGGCAAGAGGTCATCTGAAAGCCTCGGAAGCATGTTGAAAGGAAGCGCCATGAGCATCGTCATGAACGGGAAGTGCCTCCACATCAGGCCATATTGCTGCCACTGGAAGCTGTTTCGTGAGGCAATGTTGTGTTTGACCTGCAACGAGTATGTTTGCCGTAGAGGATTCACGCCTCCTGTACTGAAAGCGTCTGCCAAACTGAACGCTCCCCCCTGGTCGTCCAGTTTCACTTAGAGGCTGTACGAAAAGGCCAGAGAAGCCATTCTACATTGTTGAGTTTCTGTTAGCTTCTTGGGCCGATTCACAAATCAATAGGAACGGGAACTCCTGCCGTTTCTTGCCGAAAGAGCCTGACAAGTCCAAGTAGCTCATCAATGGCGTTCGGCATCACAAGCCTTTTCGTACAGCCTCTAGGCACGTGCGCATATGCAGCATCGATGTTCGCTCGATCTATGGTGGCGGAGATATCCTCACCATTCTGAGATGCTTGTCTTGAGCCTGTTAGGCGTTTTCTAGGCAACCTGAGATGAAAAACTGCTATGCTTGAGGGCAGAAATTTCTTCCTGTTCGGAACTGGTGCCGACATCGATCACGCAACCGTTCTCGTCACTGGTTCGTGTCAGCGTATTGCGCATATGTAGTATGTAGTATGAACACTATCAGGGGTCAGTACACAGTGGACAACGGCTTTTCCTCCTGCTCATCACCGAGCCATGGCTCGGCAACCCAACAGCCACGCATGGAGGTAAGCGCTGCTCTGCTTGTGAGGAACTGTTCATCACATCCGCTGTCCCATAGGAAGATGACATGCCATGGGTCTGTTACACCTGGCCGTGCTCGGCCCACCAGAAGTGTTTCATGACGGCATCCGCCTCACGTTTTCGTTGCGCAAGGCGCTGGCCTTGCTGCTCTACCTGGCGGTGGAGGGGGGTCTGCATACTCGCAGCAAGCTGGCCGCGTTCCTGTGGCCCGACAGTGAGCCCCACGATGCGCTCCACAATTTGCGCAACGCCATTGCCCTGCTGCGCAGCCTGCTCGCCGACTCCAACGCCACTCCTGCCCAGCACAGCCATCTGCTCAGTGAGCAGGAGTTGCTCGGCCTGGACCCGCAGGCCCCCCTCTCGCTGGACCTGGAGGTGGTGCAGCAGGCCTACAGAGCGGCCGAAGGGCTCTCCACGCTCCGGTCTATTGAGCAGCGCTCCCTGGTGGCAGACGTCCAGCACGCCCTCGCCCTGGTGCGGGGTCCGTTCCTGGATGGCTTCTGGCTGCGCGAGGAGGTTCCTTTTGACGAGTGGGTCCAGCAGCAGCAGCGCCAGTGGCAGCTGCACGTGCAGCTGCTCTGCGATCGCCTCTCGTCCTGGCAGAAGGAAGCCCTCGAGCTGGAGCAGGCGAAAGTCACCCTCACTCACTGGCTGGCGCTCGATCCGCTGCAGGAGAAGGCCTACCGGCGCCTGATGCGGGTGCACCTGGCGCTGGGCGAGGCGATGGTTGCCTTGCAGGTCTACGCCACCTGCAAGGCGCGGCTGGCCGAGGAGTTACAGGTCAAGCCCTCGGCAAATACCGTGGCCCTGGCTAGACACATTCGCGTCGTCTCGGCTGGCAGCCTGAGGAGCCCCGCTGCCCGTCCTGGCATGACGGAGAGCCGGTCGCCCAGTGAGCTGGTAGCCCCTCTGGCCGGGCAAGCAGGGGTTTTCCGCCCGTCAAAAGGCGGAGAGGCCATGACGATTCGCATCTTGATCGCAGACGACCACAGTGTGGTCCGACAGGGGCTGCGTATGTTCCTGGGGCTGGATCCTGAGCTAGAGGTGGTGGGCGAGGCGACCAATGGAGGCGAAACTGTGCAGATGGCACGAGAGCTGCGGCCTGATGTCGTACTCATGGACCTGGTCATGCCTGGCATGAATGGCATCGCGGCGACCGAAGTGATCCGGGGCGAACTGCCCGCGACCGAGGTGTTGGCCCTCACTAGCGTGTTGGAAGATGCGCTGGCGGTTGGGGCCGTGCGAGCAGGAGCTATTGGGTATCTCCTCAAGGACTTACAGGGCGATGAGTTATGCCGGGCCATCAAAGCCGCCGCGGCCGGGCAGGTGCAGCTTTCGCCTCCGGCCGCTGAACGGCTGCTGCAGGAAATACGTGCTCCGGAGGGTTCTGATGCCCTGACCAACCGCGAAAACGAGGTGCTCCGGCTGCTGGCGCGAGGGCTGTCAAACAAAGAGATCGCTCACCACCTCTCTCTTGGTGAAAAGACCGTCAAGACCTACGTCGGCAATATTTTAGTCAAGCTTGGCGTGCGGAGCCGTACACAGGCAGCCCTCTACGCTGTGCGTCTCGGGCTGGTGCCTCCCGCGTCTCTCGGCCAGGGGGAATGATCGCACAGCCTTCCAAACAGGAAAGGGAAAGCACCTGATGGAGACGAGCCCGCCATCTCAGCAGACAAACCAGGAGCACAAGGCATCTCTCTCACAACCTAGCTCCGACCGACGAGCGCCTGAGGAACGCTTCGCGCTCGCCATCCACGGTGCCAGTGACGGGTGGTGGGATCGCGACCTGCGGACCAATACGGTCTATTTCTCTCCTCGTTGGAAACAGCTGCTCGGCTATGCCGAGAATGATATTCCCCACCGCTTCGAGGAATGGACAGAGCGCGTGCATCCCGACGACCTGGAACGGATCGTGATCGCGCTGCAACAGCAGATGGATGGACATGTCGAAACGTACGAGATCGACCACCGGGTGCGACACAAAGACGGAACCTATCACTGGATACGTGCGCGCGGGAGTGCGCTGCGCGATGAGCACGGCGTCGTCTCTCGCCTGGCAGGTTGGCACGCCGATATCACAGCACAGAAACGAACAGAGGAAATGCAGACGCGGCGGGCCCAACACGCCACGTTCCGGGCGGACGTGAGTATGGTGTTGACCGAGCGCGCGGTATTGCCCACGATCTTGCAGCGCTGTACCGAGGCGATGGTGCATCACTTGCACGCAGCCTTTGCCCGCATCTGGACGCTCAGGCCTGGAGAGGAGGTCCTGGAGTTGCAGGCGAGCGCTGGGAGGTATACCCACCTCAACGGTGCGCATAGCCGAATCCCCGTTGGAGCACTCAAGATCGGCTTGATCGCTCAGGAACGTCAGCCACACCTCACCAATGAGGTGCAGAGCGATCCTCGTGTCAGCGACAAGGAATGGGCCAGGCGTGAGGGGATGGTATCATTCGCAGGCTATCCCTTGCTGGTGGAGGATCAGGTGGTGGGGGTAATGGCCATGTTTTCCCGGGAACCGCTCCTGGAGGATACCCTCGAGGCGCTGGCATCGGTGGTGCACGCGATTGCCCAGGGGATTGGCAGGAAATGGGCAGAGGAGCAACTGGAGGAGCGCGTGAACGAGCGGACCAAAGAGCTGGCGCTGCTGCTTGAGATGTCCCAGAACATCGCCTCGACGCTGGACCTGAAGCCCCTGCTCGACACGATCCTTACGCAACTCAAGACGGTAGTGGACTATCATGCGGCAGTGCTGTACGCCTTGCAGGATGACCGGCTCACGATTCTCAACTACCAGGGAGAACAGCCCCTTGAACAGATCAAGGGGCTGCTCTCCCTCTTTGAGCAGGACATGACCCGCGTCCTGCGACGCCGCCAGCACGATCCCCTCGTGATTGACGACATCTACCAGCAGACACGTCTCTCTCGACGCTCAGCCGAAGAAGTGGGTACGTATCCCGTCATGGAATCTGCCCACCTGCATTCCTGGATGGGGGTCCCGCTGATGGCCAAAGATCAGGCCATTGGTCTTCTCACGCTTTCCCACAGCCAACCACTTTACTACGGGCGACGGCACGCCAATCTCGTCCGTACGCTTGCGAACCAGGCGGCGGTGGCGCTGGAGAATGCCAGGCTCTATGGACAGGCACAGGAGATGGCGACCCTCCAGGAGCGGCAGCGGCTAGCCCGCGAGCTTCACGACTCCGTCACGCAGGCACTCTATAGCATCGCGCTGGGCGCGCGTACCGCTCGTACCCTGTTAGACCGCGATCCAAGCAAGCTCGCCGAACCGCTGGACTACGTGCTGGCGCTGGCACAAGCGGGTCAGGCCGAAATGCGAGCCCTCATCTTCGAGCTCCGCCCAGAGTCGCTGGAGATTGAGGGATTGGTCACGGCACTCAAGAAACAGGCAGAGGCGCTACAGGCACGCCACGGATTGAGGGTGGTGATTGAGCTGGGAAAGGAGCCTTTGTTGCCTTTCATGGTGAAAGAAGCACTCTACCGTATTGCTCAGGAGGCACTGCACAATAGCGTGAAACACGCGCATGCCACCACAGTAGTATTGCGACTGCGTACGAACACCCCGGAGATCATACTGGAAGTGATCGATAATGGAGTAGGATTTAATCCAAAGCAGTCCTTCCCGGGCCACCTGGGGGTGCAGTCGATGCGTGAGCGTGTGACTCATCTAGGAGGAACCTTGCAGATCACAAGCGCACCAGGACAAGGGACACATATCCGCGTAATGATTCACCAACGGTGAGTCATGCACCACTGGTGTTTACGCTATGGTTTGTAGCATACCATATTTATTGGGCCAAACAATCCGGCATACACAAAATATATCGTAACTATTCAGGTGGGCTAGAACGCAGGTGAAACAGGATGACCAACCAAGGCCTGTTCCAGCGCGGTCAGCACTGCCATGCCTTGCTTGCGCAACGTCGAGAGATAGCCTCGGATGCG
>Ga0070699_100002053_pt1 | contig 18212 bp, 21 predicted proteins | sample KBSK1503metaG_FD_65473 | JGI IMG/M metagenome (GOLD analysis project Ga0070699, IMG submission 65473) | Corn, switchgrass and miscanthus rhizosphere microbial communities from Kellogg Biological Station, Michigan, USA - KBS K1-50-3 metaG | ecosystem: Host-associated > Plants > Roots >... | reverse complement strand
CGGCAATGGCGGCCTAATCGTGACGGCGGGTGGAACAGCGTTCCGACGCGATCTCTTCATCAGGCTTGCGTCCCGCCACAAGTTGCCCGCTGTCTACCCTTTCCGTTATTACGCCAAGGATGGCGGTCTGATCAGTTATGGGCCCGACACGCTCCCTGGCGGCCGGCGTGGGCAAGCACATTGCGCATGAAATGCACGCGGGGGTCGTTCAAGAAGTGGTCTGTACCTCTGGTATATGCAGCTATGAGCACGGTGAGTGAAATTCAACCTCCGGCTCGCCCTCCTACCTTGGCGGCAGTGCTGACTGCAACGAATGCTTCAAACGGTGACGCTCCATCCTCCTTCAGGGCAAGTGTAGCATGAGTTTTCAAGCACTCCTCGAAGAATCTAAACATGACGGACTAGCGCTTGGGATCACTACTTTCCCCTTAGCTTTCGGATTCTATCTTCAAGGCTCTGCTGCTCTTTGCCCGAGAAATAAAAGTATAGGTTAAATCCCCCGATGAGAGCTGCAATTACCGAAACTCCCAGCACGAGCCCCGATCCGTTTGTCAGCCAATAATAAAATCCGTACAAGCTCGTGCCCAGAACGGCACCGTTGATTAGACCACCTTTAATTATAAAAAAATCGAACCCCTTGATCAGACCAAAGGCGCCTGCGATTAACGCGACCAAGATCGCCATGTCAACTATCGCATATCCGGTCATCATGGCTCGTCCTCCCGCTATCGAATCTGTGGTGTAATCTATGCCTGTGTCACCGCCGAAGGCTCGTGAGTACCAAGAGTAGCGGGGCGATGAGTGACCGCGGAATCGGACCCTACTCCCTCGTGCTCCGAGAGGTCTCTGTATAATGGATACCATCTTGGGACGAAAATGAGCGAGCTTCCCGTGCCAATCCGTCCTGCCGTCCGACCGTGCGTCCACGTCAGTTGACGCATTCTTGCAAGCATTTCCCGACCTTCCCGCACCCTAATGAGCCTGTAATTTCGCCTCTAAGCCTGTAATTTGGCCTCTACCTCATCGCGGAGATGACAATAGGCGGCGCGAGAAGATGCGATAATCGCCCTCGCGACGGTAGGTTCGCCCAGCGGAGGCAGTGGCGGTAGGTCGATCAGCACACGAAGTGCCGGGTTTGTACCTTGGAGAATTCGTGCGGCCGCACGGAAATTCGCCATCCCGACAAGATCATCGACGGTCATATATGGGCGAAACCATGGCGCAAGGAGCTCAGCGTCCGTGACGCCAACACGAAGAGCAAAGAGGTTCGCCACGTTGTTAAGGACGACATCAATAAGTGCGCGCGACGTGCGACCAGAAAGTTGTCCCAGGGTCTGGCTAGCGAGAACAATGCCCAAACCAAATTTGCGCGCCTCGGCTACGATTTCGGTCAGTGAACCGCCGATGAAGCTTTGCGCTTCATCCACATACAGAGTTGTGGGACGGCGCTCCGATCGCGGCATTCGCACTCGGCTCATGCAGGCAATCTGAATCTGCTGAAGTAGCAAAAGACCGAGCACGCGCGCCTCATTTGTTCCGAGCACCCCTTTGGCTAACGAGATGAGGATGATCTGACCTTCATCCATGAAGCGTCTAAAATCGAGTGTTGTGACCTTTTGACCCACAATGGTGCGGATGGCGCGCGAGCCCAAAAACGGTTCGAACTTGGAAATGACATACGGAGCGATATTCAAGAGTTCAATTTCATCATCTGTGACGCGCTCGGCCGTTCTCTTCCAAAAATCCCTGACGTGCCGGCTCGGGCATATCTCGATTAGCTGCCGTCGAAAAGTTTCATCTTGGAATATTCGGGGGACATCGATGAGCGTTGGAGTCATCAGCTTTTTGGCCTCAAGCAGTAACATTACGGCGTTGCGGTAGTAGGCTTCAAACATCGGGCCGAATCCCTCCGGCACATCTGGATACAATTCGGACTTGAAAATTCGCAGCAACTCTCCGCACACGAGAGATTTCGCCATTTCCGGCTGTGCGTCACGGAAATCGAACATGTTAAGTCCAGGTGCATAGAGTGAGTCAGCGAGGTCGAACACCACGACCCGCTCTGTCGCTTCAGCCGGCACGCGCGCGAGTACGTCCGACGTTATATCTCCATGCGGATCTATCAGAATTAGTCCTCGACCAGCTGCAGTATCCTGGAGGACCATGTTTGCTAGCAGAGTCGACTTGCCGGAGCCGGGTGCTCCGCACGCATAGAGGTGGCTTCCCCTAGCAGATTCCGACAGACGTACCTCATCTCCATCAATTGTCCGGCCAAGCAAAAGTCCTTCGCACTGTTCTGGCCGGTACGCTGCAATAGTTGTTGGAGTGCCCATCGCCTCCAACGCAGCAGTCGAAGGCATCCACTGGGGAAGCGGTTGCCCACATGGAAAAAGTCGTCGCCAGTCCCGGTCAGGGAGGTCAGGTTCTCTTGAACATTCACGTGTGCCCCACGTCACACCCGCAGCAAAGTTACGGATCGTATCGGGCAAAGGCGCAGCAGCTTCAATTCGGGCCGAAATCTCCACAGCCTTGCCGTCGCGCTCGAATCTCCGGAGAAGTGTCTCAACAGGCTCCGCGACCTCGGCAGAATTTACAGGTGCCATCCCATCCGTACGTGGGAACCATGGCATTCCAGCCACCCTCTGGCGCAGCGCGTCCAGGAGCCGAATTTCCTCGGCCTGAAATGCGTGCGCTCGAAAGCTGATAATCAAGCGAGTTGCACAGCCCGCCTTCCGCAGGCTCCGGAGGAGCGCGTCAATGGAAGTGAACACAGCCACGCGCGGCGGCGCAATGACCACCCCGATGTGTTCCGAGGAATCACTATAGCCGACGAGCCGAGGCGAGAGCCTCTTGCGAGGGGTGCCCGCACGGCTTGAATCGGCTAATCGGAGCCCTGGAGGCACGATAATCGCGTGCCAGGTCGAGTGCCATCGGGGCAGGTCGGCATCGGCATCATCCGCGAAACGAAAAGACAGAGCCGCGGCGGCAAGGCTCGCATCGAATCCAGCAACAAGATCGGCAGCTGCACGGGTTGCTTCCTGACGATTGGAGCGTTCGGCCGAAAACCGTGCATGCAGCGAGAAAGTGCCGGGTTCGTCGAATGCGAAGAGGAAGCTCACCTTGTCACCGGGCGGAAGACCCCAAACGAAGGTGTCAAGCGCTTGACGGTATGTGTTTGCGGCTGGTTCAAAGAAACGCGTCCCGCCACCGCGTACAACGCGCAGCTCTGTCAGCCGTAGCTGTCGGTGCACTCGCGTCGTGCATTCGACCGATTCTCGTTCGCGAAGGCAGACGATGTCGCGGCCGTCGAGCACTTCGTCGATGCTCTGGCGCCAGGCGACCGGATGAATAGTATCTGGTCCGCTCATGACATGCGACAAGTTATCGCTTTCGCACGGTGTACGTATTACTCAGGGTTTGTCTGAAGATGAACCATCCTAACGAAACCAAAGCGATTCCGAGTAGGACCGTCAGGAGCCATTCGAGGCTCATATTCTCCAGCCCGTACTCATCCATGAAATAAAGAGCATCTTGAATTATCACCAAGCCCGCCAGAGCAAGTGTGATCGCAACTACGTAAGGCATCAGTCGCTTCTCCGAAAATTCTGAAGCCACGCTTGCAGTGCGCCCCTGCAATTGGAGCAATCACACAGATTGCACATAGCCGACCCCAATTTTGACAGCGTCTGTAAACGTGCGCCGCTCTTGGTATGCCGCCTGGAAGCCGCGGACGATCGCGGAAGCTCGCTGATTCGGAGTACCGTGGTGTGTTGGATCGCCGAAGGCGTAGTCGCCGAACCGGAACGCGGTCGTGGCGAACACTACGGCCGGAAAATTCGGCCGCGCCAGTTTGCGCATTCCCGCGAAGTAGCCGGCTAGGAAATCGGCATGGAGTTCAATCCGTCGTACTGTCGGTTCTTGACCTCGCAGCGCACTGATCAGGCCATGCTTGAATTGCACGATGTGGCCGAACTCATGCGCGCAGATCGACGCAACCGCGATTTCCGGATGGTTATCCGACGAGAACAAGAAGTTCAGCATCCTGATCCCCAACAACACCGTGCCATCCGGTTGTGAGCCCAACGAATCCGGCATGGCGTACGCGTTGTGGCTGTGGAAATCCTTGAAAAATGCTAAGTTCGGAAAAACCTGAAGTGTATCGACGAGCATGCTCAAGGTCTGCGCCAAGGCGTAATCAAATTCTCGGTTGCCAGACCTTGGTGAGATCCTTCCATGTCCCATGCCCGCTTGCAGAGGCGTCATGGCACCGAAGAGCCTCGCATCGTTGGCAGAAAGGAGACATCCGCTCGAGTCGCTCGTTCGTGTACATGCGCACTGAGTGCCGCCGAACACGATCGTCACCAAGCCCCCCAAAATAAGTTCGCGACGGGTCCTCATTGGCACAACTCCGGATACCGGTCACAACCATTGCCAGGTGACTGCGGCCGGGTCGCAACGGATGGAAACGCCGGAGCAGGCGTGGGAAATGGAGTGGAGGTGGGACGAACGCCTCGGGAGTCGCCACTGTCGCACATCGCGACCCTGACCTCACATGGCATTCCGTGCGCCAAGCACTGGCTCAGGACCGCGCTGCGTGCTTCTGAAATGGTGGGGCGGGTGACCCAGCCGTATCCGTTGCGCCCGACCTGGACCGCGATTGCGAAGCAGGCTCGGCTGAAGGTGGCGACGATGCTGCAGGCTGCTGGCCCACGCATGCTGCACCTACGCAATACCTCCTGCTGTGCCTCCGAAGCGGTGGGATAATCGTGAACACCGCTACCCCAGGAACCGTGCGCATTCCTGCCCATGGCAAAGGCAGCTGCGGCAATACCTTTTGAGGGCTGCCACAAACTCGCTACAACAACCAAAAGGCAGCCCGCCATCCTTTTAGCTTGTGATGTGGTGCCTACAGAACGCATCTCGTTTGTAATCCTTCTATCGCTGCTCCTGCCGCGAGGGCGACAGCAGCCCCTGCCGGCTGGGCTGAGGTGGGTGTGTTCCATGCATTGAGGGCGGCGCGCTCTGGGGTAAGGGGCTCTGACCGTCCCAAACCAGGCTCGCCTCAGTATCCGCGAAATACTGGATCCAAAACTGTCGGTGAGCCGAATTCTGGAGTTTCAGCGTCTGCGGCCTTTCAATGTATTCCACCCAGACAGAGACGTTGCGCAGCTTGATCCGATGCTGCTGCCCATGCTCGGATTGCTTCCATCGCAGATAGTCCGGCTTTCCGCGGTAGTGTGAGAGGCCTTCGGAGAGCTGGAGTAAGTCGCTGAAGATTAAGAGCTGTCGACGTTCGATCTCCGGCCCAAAGTCGGGCATCCATGTCACGCCTTTCAACGACTCCACGATTGGGGAGCGGGCCGAGACGGGGACCCTTTTCAGCCGATCAATCGCTGCGTCAAGAGGCTTTCCAAATGCAGCATCCCACCGCTTTTTCGCGAGGCGCTGGTTGCCATCGAGTGCCCGCTCGCTGCCTGGATTTTTGGGAGCGCACATCGAAAAAATGCGCTTGGGTTCATACGGATTGCTCGAATCGAGTAACAAAACGGTCAATCGACCGTAGAGCTCCAATCCGCCCGCCGTTTTGTCCAACAGGGCCCTAAGGCGCCGTGCCTGGGTGTCGCTTAACGCATCCGTTTCATCCACCAGCACGACTGTATGGCTTGTCAGTGGCTTGTTCTTCGGACATTGCGTTTGCTCGTCGAGAGGCACGCGCTCGAAGAGGGGTGCAAGCGCCCAGGCGGCAACGCTTGCGCCGGCCAACAGAACAACAATTCCGGCGATCCCCAGAAAGCTTTTGGTGCGGGCACGCATTGGAAGCCTCTCTGCTCATGAAGCGTGAAGCATCGTCGCGAGAGTAATTTCGACGCCCTCCCGCATCTTCCCGTCGGCCGGATCGCGTACACTCCGGCGGCGCCTTGCGGCCTCCTGCTCCACATGCCGAAAGAATGCGTCGAACTCCGCCACGAACTGCTTCTCGGCCTCGGCCAGCGCTTTGCGCGCCTGCAGGGTCGTGACCGCACTCATGTGTAGTGATTGCAGCGTGTCCTCTACTGCCGCATCGAGTATCTTGAAGTCTGGAAGATGAACGACGCATTCCGGATATACAGAAAAATACGTCGGGGGCGGGGAGAATGGGTCACGAACACGGCTGTTCGTTTCTCGATATTTGCGCAGCAGTGATTTGCATGCGCGACTGAGGTCCAAACAAGAGTCCCGATACTCGCGCCCGCGCTGACGGGCCTGCGCAACGATCTCGGACGTTTCTTGGGCAACGCGCTCGTCCGATGCGCTGCGTGCCTTGAGCCAGTCTCGTTCTGCGTGAAAGATAGCCGCAACTGCGTCTTTGTGCTCATTCTTCGCTTTGGCATACACGTCCTGCGCTCGCCGGAGAGCCCGATCGCGTTTTCCAAACCCAGGGTAGCGGTCGTCAAAGCCGACGAAGCCTTTCCAGGCCGCGAAACCGGCCGCGACCAACCCCAACACAAACAGAGCCCAACCCTGCATCGAATGAATACCAAACGGGTCGATCTTGATGCGCGTCAGTATATCGGCGCCGCCCGTGAGCAGATCGGATGTTGAAAGCAAGTCGGGATTCGCGGCGATCAGCTCGCGAAAATGCGCAACACCGGCGTTCCACGTGATGGCGAACAGAAGACCGATTCCAGCTCCAAGGAAGCCGAGCACCTTGCGCCAGACGCTACGGTGCTCGATGGCGCGAAGGCACAAGAAACCGACGAAGCCGGCGGCTACGCCGACGTTCAGAACGCTGAAAATCCCAGCCTGCGCAATTCCGCCGATGTAACCGTGTTCGCTGGCCTCAGCGAACACGAACGCGTTGACCGCCGTCTCGATCAGGGTGACGAGGAGGAGCCAAAAGACGGGCAAAGCGATCGTGTCGGGATACTCGGCGTTACGTTCCAGCTTGTGCTCTGACTTGAAATGCTCCAGGTCGCGCCACGCCTCCCGCTCGCGGTCCGCGGCACCGCAGAGGGATTCCATCTCGCGGCTGCGAAGCGCCTCGGCTTCGAGCTTTGCTTTCTCTGCCGGTGCAGAAGCATTGAAATGACGCGCGCGGCGGTCCTCGACCGATTGACAAGCGCCATCAATCTGGCCTGCGAGAGCTTGGCTTAGCGAATCGGACCCATGCTGAAACCGGGCAACGATCTCCTGCTGCACGCGGTCAAGTTCAATATCGTCGTGCGACGGGAGATTCTGACGCCCCGCATCGCGAGCTCGCTTTTCGACATCGAGACCACGATTTATCTTCGAGTCCCAGCCGGTGAGGGCCGAATCGAGGCTCGGAATCCAGCGCCGAGCCGTCAGCTTATTTTGTTGGAATAGCGATACCGGTGTCATCGTGCTCTCCGTCTTTTAGCCGGGAACTCGCGGCGTTGTGGCGAAAGGGTTAAGTGGGATATGCAGATCACAGTCTCTCTGGTTATGGGGAAGAACTCAGTGCCCCCGGCCAGATCGTCGCGTGCGGGCGCCGCCCAAGCCACGGAGTCAATAGCCGCACTCGCTCCTTCGACTTCAACATTTCTTCAAGACGAGAACTCTGCTCCGGCCGACCACAATGAGGTTCGCGCGACCCATTGCGTGAGCGCCTCCCCGTCGGCCGTCGGGAAGGGCCGATCGCCGTTGTTCTCATTGACGTGTGTGCCGACCAGCCCGAGGACGTGGCGGAGATGGGAGATGGGTGTTTGCCGGACCACGGTGATCCGGACCCGTCGCCGGTAAAACGACGAGGGAAATCTTGAACTACGACAGCGCGATGCTTAGCGCGCTGTTCGAAGCGACACGTGTCGATGCCACGACCTCGGAGGAAGCGCTCGATCCGATTCACATATTGATCGGGCATACGGCGTTCCTCCCAACCCCTAGAGGGGCTCCTTGTCCACGACGGTATGTTACTGAAAGCATTCTGTCAATCGACAAGCATTCCATAAGTAGAAGAAAATCAGATAACATAACATTATCAACTTGTTAGCCTGACAAATAACTAGCAAAGGCACTGAAGATGAGCGTCTTGGACTGGATATTGACAAGTGCCGACGGTAGTTTTAATGCCCGCCAAAGGTTCAGAGCAATGTTAGAAAAGATCCGAATGCCGGTTAAAAAGAAGAGGTCAAGACGAGGAGGTGCAGCAGTTGCCGGCTCCGGGCTGCGATTCAAGGAAGCTTTGACCAACATCGAACTAGAAGCCAGCACGGAAGGCGGCACCGTAAGGCACGAAACGCTGGCCAAGATTTTGGACGTCGCAAGTTCGGCTGTGTCTGGCTGGTTCGCGGGAAAGCAGATACCGCGCGACAAGTACATCGAGGCGCTGGCCGATTTCTACGCAAACCATGATGAAAGACGGCGGCAGCGGTATCGATCTGAACTCTACAAGGCTGCGGGTCGAAGCCAAAAAGCAGCAGAGGAGCTGGCGGGTCAGCAAGACCTGCTAAATCTCGCTCAGAAAGCGAGGGTCAGGATCGGACTCGTTGAATATTCAAAGTTCACAGATTTTTTTAGAGCGCTCCTCGATGCGTTCGCCAAGTTTGACGGATTTCAAACAGATATCGTGCAAGAGGAATACGCCCATTTGCCAGAGAGGATTCAACTAAAGACCATCGGTATCGCGGCGCCAATATTGGCCACGGCCAAACGTGCGCTGAAATTCCATTTTATAGAGACCCCGATGCACGTAGGCGTCAACGCGGTCACGTTTCGGGGCGCAGTTGAGAGAGCCGGTAATTTGAACTTCGATCCCGAGGCAAAATCCATCAGGCCAATCATAAATGAGCTAGAGGTTGGAGGTGGATTCGTCCTCAATACGTTAGGATTTAAGAATCCGTGGGACGTGGAACTCTGTGCCACGTACGATCCCGAGACTTATGCAACTACCTTGTTCGAGCATTGGAAACGATGGGAAAATGCAAGACTGGCAGGAAACCCGCAACCTATTCCTATTGTCTTTGCGGAGGAACTGATTTGTCTCCAAGTCCATTTGAATTGGCTGCGACACGTCGGAAAAGAGAGGATGCAGGCTGGAAGGGAAAAAATTCTTCGGTCCGATGATCCTGCCTTACCCGTACTTCTGTTGGGAGAGGCATCACCAACCATTGCGAGTTTTGCCCCCTTCGATCAGTCGCACAAATTTAGCTATCGCATCTGCATCTCCGTGGACCGTGCCGAGGAAAAATGGCTGCAGTACATCAAGGAGGCTTGGCGCTTTTTTCTACATGGGAACATCCAGTTCATTGCGGATCAGTATTACGACCTCCTAACTAAATTACTGCGCGACGTGGGCGAAATCAAAGCGGCGGCTCCACACAGCGCCTTGGACCGAACATGGACCGGTCTCATTGAAAAGTGGCTCCGCGTAGACGACTCGGAGTGGCCCGATGAAATCATGCATACTGCCAACAACTATTCGAGGATGAGGCGTCCATCTAGGCCCATGCTCTTCTGTGATGAAGCTGCCTGGTCCGAGATCGTTTGGAGGACACGAGAAAGGTACTTGGCGAACAAAGCACCGGCGAAGTCGTAACCGCACCAAGCATGGTCATGATGCTTTCTCGCAATCTGAATCACTTCCTGACACATCCACATCCGTTGGTGGATCGGCCAGCTTGGCGAGTTTGGCAACAGATATGAGAACGAGTGCCACCTTGGCCCTTGCGATAGCCGCATTGCTACTGGCGGGATGGACTTTTGTGCGATCCCTTGCGCCGCTGCCCACTCCCTTTGTCCAAGCGATTAGTCCTGCTGACCGCTCGCCGTTCTTAAAGGCGATGAATGCCGGGACGATTGCTGTGGGATATGGTGGTTACCCGCCTTACACGATCGAGGACCCACGAACCGGCGCAGTCAGTGGCCTGAACGTTGACCTTATGAACGAGATTACATCCCAGTTGAAGGTGAAGCTCGTATGGAAAAAATTCAACTGGAGCACGATGAGCGCCGACATGAAGCGTGGCGAAATCGATGTTATTGCCGACCCGATTTTTGAGACTATCCCCCGTGCGCGTGAATTCGCCTTTACCGAACCATACGCTTACGTTCCAACCGGCATAGGTATCGTTCGAACAGGCGGTAAGAAGATTCCGTCATTTGATGACCTAAACAGTCCAACAATTAAAATCGCGGTAGGACAGGGATTTGCCGAAGAAACCTTGCTCCGTGCGCGCGCTTCGAACGCCGACATCATCGCGGTTGCGACCGGCAGTGATACCGCTGCAGCTGCGAACTTGGTGTTGTCTGGTCGTGCCGACATCGCAATTGTGACACTAAGCGATGCAAAGCGCTTTCTTGCTGCCAACCCCGACAGACTTGAAGCTCTTTGGATTGACAAACCGCCAGCGTACATGGCGGCGGGATTTGCATTGCAGTTTGGCGATGAGCTTGGTGCCTCGTTTCTAAATGTCGCGATCCGAAACTTGAAATATACCGGAACCATCAGCAGCTTGGCGCGGCGCTACCAAATCGAAGAAGATTTTCGCGCGCCTCAGGTTGACCGATAATGCTGAATTACGACTGGCATTTTGAGCGAGTCATCGCTTACCAGGAAGCGTTTGTCGTCGGCATTCTTTATACGCTAGCTCTGTCCGCAACACTGATTGTTTTTTCCACCGTGTTAGGGGTTTCGGTGGGAATTGTTCTACGTCGGAATGGCTGGTGGGCCACTCCTCTGATCGTCGTCATCGATATTTTGAAGGGCCTTCCTCCTCTTGTAATCATCCTTTTCGGGTATTTTGCTCTGACGGCCGACGTAATTGGGGTGACCGTCGGTGCATTCTGGGCCTTTATATTTTCTCTTGGGCTAAATATCGCAGCATTTATAGCCGATCTGACACGCGCCAGTGTTTCGAATGTTCCAAGAGAGTATATCGAGATGGGCTCGGCAATGGGACTTCGTCACAATCAACTCCTGCGCTTCATCGTTTTTCCGATGGCAATCAGAGAGCTAATCCCTCCATTATCCTACCTTTATATCGAGGCGATAAAGCTGACGTCGCTAGCTTCAATAATAAATGTCCGAGAGACCGTGTATGTGGCTCAGACTATCATTAGTGATACCGCGCGTTCACTCGAAGTGTGGATCGTGGTTGGTCTGATATATCTCGTATTGGTCACACCGGCATTATTTATTGCTCGGGTATTAGAGCGGCACTTCAAGCGCGAGGTCGGAATTGCTCCGCAGATATCGCGCCCACTGGGATACTGAAATCATGCATGTCAAATCACACAACGGCTATGACGGGTAAGGCATTTGTTCCAGTGCTTTCTGCCGAGAATTGCACATTTGGTGTACCTGGCACGATTTTGTTTCGCGATCTGTGCTTTGAAGCACGGGCCGGCGAGGTGATCGCAATGTTGGGGCCGACGGGCATCGGGAAAACTACGTTGCTAAGGACTATATTGCTTATGAATGACATCTGGCAGGGCCGTTTTCAATTCGGACAGGACATTGGTGTAGAGAGCCGATTAGATGGCGAGTCGTCGCACGTATCGGTCGGAAAGACTGACGGCAGGCGCCGGTCGAATGTGCTCACAGAAGAATGGGCGAGCGATATCAGACGAACCATTGGGTATGTTCCACAAGGGTCTCTGCTATTTCCCTTCCTCACTGCCGAACAGAATGTAGCGCTGCCGTTGCGTGCACGGGGAGTGCCCAGTAAAGAGAGCATGGCACGAACCACTCAGTACCTTGTACGATTAAGGCTCAACAGTCTTGCTGAACGGAAGCCATGGCAACTGAGTGGGGGCCAAAAGCAGCGCGTTGCTATTGCACGGGCGATGGTAGCAGAGCCGCCACTTCTGCTACTCGATGAACCAACCGCGTCCACAGATCCCACGACTACGATTGAAATTGGACACGTGATTAAAGAATATGTGAAGGAAGGTGTTAGAAGTGCGATCGTGGTATCGCATGACATCATTTGGTCCAGCACGGTGGCCGACAAAATGATTTTTCTTGGCGGGGACGGAGCGATACAGAAATTTACGACGAGGGAGATGGACCAAGTTACGATGATTCAGAAAATGAAGGAATGGTTCTCAGAGCCAAATGGCGTATCTGAGTAGATCAAAGGTTGTTATGACGCCCATGAATGGTGGGAGTCGCTCAACAGCATTGATTTCTGCGGCGCCAATGCCGCCGCCCGAGATCTACGAGCGCGAGTACAAATACTGGCCATGGGGGAGCTTGATTAACTGGATCGCCGGCTGGATTGGAAAGAGCGCGCCGTTTAACGCATTCATTTTCGATTATATGTGTGGCACAGGCCATCTGTTGAGCATTCTCCAGCAACTTCGTTCGGACGTTCGCCTAGCTGGATGCGATATCCATTATCCTTTCGTGAACTTTGCGAATAGAACGCGCCCACGGATCGCTATATCGCATGCTGACGCCCTGGCCTTCGGGCTTAAGGAGCGGCCCGACATCATAACATGTACAGCAGGCTTGCATCATCTAACCTTCAATGACCAAGAAATATTTGTATCCAAATTAGCAAACGAATGCGACAAGGAAACGTTTGTCCTTATAGGCGAAGAAGCAATTGGAGAAGCAAACAACGAGCAGTCTCGAAAGCTTGGGGCCCTCCGCTTAGCTTCGGAGTTGATCGTTTATGGGATAAAAAGAGACTGGCCAAATGAAATGATTGATGCTGCCGTCGAAGTTCTAAAGAACGATATTCTCTTGAGGGGAGAATACAAACGTGCCGCTGGTGAGTGGAAACGACTGTTGGAGCCCAATTTCAAGATCCTGGAGTCGCACTGGACGTGGGTAGCTCCGAGTGGGGGTGGGGACATTGTATTAGTGTGTAAGAAAAGAGAATGATAATCACTGATTCGTTGTTCAGGCGACGAGAGCGACATTGATTTTTGCCTTCGCTTTTAGAAGAAGAAGCGAAATACATTTCCCACTTCCCAATCGCTTCGATCCACTCTCGGCACTGATCCGGTCGTCGGGAGGGTATACAGAGAACGATGCGGAGTCATGGGAGACCATCCAGCAATGGGCGCTACAGCATCGCTGGCGCGGCCGGACTATCATCTTTGCCACCACGAAGGCCGCAACACCGGTTACCAGCGCGGCACCAGCAAGCGCGAGGATGCCCTCGACAGCATGATCGGGCTCAAGAAGCGTGACGGCTTGGACACCGAGGACACATCCGCCTTCGAGTTGAAGTTCACGAAAGCCCGGGAGTTTTACGGTCGCACGCGGCCCCGATGATCGTGCACCTATCGACGACCGATGCGCTCAAGTGGACGCACGAACCACTGAAGGACAACCTGTCACGGATTACGGAAATGAAAAAGTCAGGCAAGACGCAGAAGGACATTGCCGCCGAGCTTGGGCTGAGCGAAGGTCGGGTGTCGCAGATCGCGAAGCAAGGGAAGCGGCTTGAAGCACTGGTTTAGGGTTTAGCCCTGCTAGGCCCTCGAACCCTAAACTCGCGAAGAGATAATAGGGTTTAATTTGGGTTAGCCGTCAGCATGCGGTGAACACCGCAGCAGCTCTATTTCGTCGATTGGATCGGCGGCGGCGCTCCTCCGGCCGCCCTTTTGTCTGCGATGATTTGCTTGAGGCACTCGATACCGTACTCGGTGAAGGCCGGGACGCCATCCTCACCGACGCCGTAGACGCGCAGGCAGCCGTCTTCGGAGAACATGTCGATCGAGAGTTCGTGCAGCCAGTCCACGTCCTCGCCGAGCATTTCGGCGACGTATGTGATGGTGAAGACGCTTGTGATGGCAGACAAGGTCAGGCCGCCTGACTGACGCACGCTTGAATAGGTCGCCAGTTCCAAGGCAGGAGTTCGTCGAGCCTGTGGACCGGGTGCTCGGCGATCCGGGCCAGGACATCGGCCAGCCAGGCTTGCGGATCCACGTCGTTCATTTTGGCCGTGACGATGATGCTGTACATGGCGGCAGCGCGCTGTCCGCCGCGATCGGAGCCGGCGAATAACCATGACTTCCGACCCAAGGCGATGCCACGCAGCGCTCTTTCCGCGGCATTATTTGACAGGCAAATACGCCCGTCATCGAGAAAGCGAGTGAATGCGGGCCAGCGTTTGAGCACGTACTCCATCGCTTTGGCGACTTCGTTGCCGCGCGAGAGCTTGGCGCGTTGCTCGCGCATCCAGCCTTCCAGATCAGCGACCAATGGCGCGCTGAGCTCCTGCCTGACAGCTCGGCGTTGCTCGGCACTCTGGCCGTTGATCGAGCGTTCGATCTCGAATAGGGCATCGATGCGCCGGACCGCCTCCAGGGCCAGCGGCGAGATCGCTGCCGGGGTTTTGCCTTGCACCTTGCGACGGGCATTCTCGGCCACATCCGCCATGACGAAGAACGGACGGCGGGCATGCACCCAGCAGGCTGCTTCCAGGATCGGCCCCGCTTTGCGATCGGGCTCGTACAGCTTGTTGTATCCGCTGTATGCGTCAGCTTGGAAAATCCCGGCGTAGTTGGCGAGATGCGCCTGGGGATGTTCGCCCGCTCGGTCGCGCGAGTAATAGAACATTGCCGCCGGCGGCGCAGTGCCGCCGAACGAGCGATCGTCGCGCACATAAACCCAACATCGGCCGGTGTCAGTTTTGCCCTTCGCCAGGACCGGTACGGTGGTGTCATCGCCGTGCAATCGTTCCGCCGCGAAGACATGCGCTTCAATACGCCTGAGGATCGGTTCCAGCACCGCGCAGCCGGCCCCAACCTGGTCGGCTAAGGTCGACAGGCTGAGCGGCACACCTTCCTTGGCGTAGCGTTCGGCCTGGCGATTGAGCGGCTGATGCTGCCCAAACTTCTCGAACAGGATCATCGCGAGCAGGCTCGGACCAGCCCAGCCCCTGGCGATCACATGGAATGGCGCCGGAGCCTGGCTGATCTTCTCACAGTCCCGGCAAGTGAACTTCTCGCGGACATGCTGAATTACCTTCCACTGGCGCGGGACTGATTCCAGTGTTTCAGTGACGGTCTCGCCCAACTTGCGCAGCCGTTTGCCACCGCAGCAAAGGCATGTTGTCGGTCCCGGCACGATCATCCGCTCACGCGGCAGATGCTCGGGCAAGGGCTTGCGTGCAGGGCGCTTGCGAGTGAACGCCGCTACTGTCGTGGTCTTAGCGACGGCCATCTCGGCGGCGATCTCGTCCTCGGTGGCCGAACTCTCCAGCTAATCGAATTGCAACTCGATCTGATCGAGAATCCGTGACGTGCGTTCCGAGCGCGGACCATAAAGCTGGCGCGTCAGCTTCTCGATCCGCAGTTGCTGATGGGCGATCAGAGCTTGATCATCGGAGGCCTTGGCTCGGGCCACCGCGAGTTCCGCTTCGGCGTGCGCTGCCCTGGCGGCTTCGATGATGCGCTCGGCGACCAGCGCTGCTTTCAGCACTTCGATGTTGTTTGGAAAGTCTTCACGACCCGAATCCATGTCGCGATAGAATCACAAATCCTGGCCGCTGACTCCTAAAAAATGAAAAATGTCGGCAACTAGCCCGCGCGCTCCGGTCGGAAAGTATGAACTGGGTTCCTCCAATCGATTCCGTCCAGCATGTATGCAAGTTGAGACGCCGAGATTCCAACCACGCCATTGGCCGGAGATGGCCAGATGAAGCGGCCCTTCTCCAACCTCTTCGCGTAGAGCGACATGCCGAGCCCGTCATGCCAAAGGACCTTAATCAGGTTACCTCTGGCGCCTCTGGAGACGTAAAGATCGCCGGCATGCGGATCGCGCCGCAGGGCCTCCTGAACCTGAAGGGCCAAGCCGTTCATGCCGCGCCTCATATCCGTTCGTCCGACCGCAAGCCAGACCCGCACACCAGAGGGAATCGGGATCATCGCCGCTCCAGCACGTCGAGCACACGCCGCAGTGCCTGCGCATCAACGCCGCTGCTGACGCGGACACGATACTTGCCGGCAAGATCAATCTCGATGGTCTCCGCGACAGTCGATGGCTGCGTGGCGACGGCATCCTGTCCCGCTGTAACCAGCATCGGGATCAGTTGAGGAGCCGACGGAACGGCCGACCCACGCGGGTCGTCGCTATAGCGCTTCCGCCAATTGAATACCTGGTTCGCGTTCACGTCATATTGCCGAGCAACTATCGAGACCGACGAGCCCGGCGCAAACGACGCCGCAACGATCTCCCGCTTCAGCGCCTCGGGCCACGAGCGGTTACGCGCCCGGCCAGTCGCGGTTGTGCCCATAACCGATTTTGTGGACACTTCTTGCCCTCACAACACCAAGAATCACATCATACTCGGTGAAATGAAGCGATTCAGGAAGGCGGCACTCGGCGGAGGCTAACGGTTAGCCCTACATAGTCGTAAAAGTAAACTCTAGTTTAGAGTTTACTTTACTATAGGGCTAAACCGCTAAAAGCCGCTCATTTTCCCCCTTCACGCAACGAGTGAAGCAAGACCGCAACCACGCTGGGCCTCTGCGCCTTCAAAGCAACAGCGCAGCTTCCGCCGCGTCATCGGGCCACGCTCGGAAGTCAACTCTACCCTGGGCGCGGCTTTCTCGCCATGACTCGTCGTCATGATCAGTAATCGCTGTCGTCTCCTGATTGCAGGTTATAGGTGTCTCCGTCTACGTTCGATCCCTCGTGCTGGGCGATTGCCTCGAAGGCTTCAGCAACGCTTTTGAAGCCTTTGCCCAGTCCCTTTGAGGGGAATTCCACATTGTAGACATGGATGTATCCGCCCTCTCCCTTAAGGTTATAATAGGCACCATTCTCGCACTGTACTTGGGCTCGGAAGCTCATGACACCTCCTATGGCATCTCAACTACTACGCGGTCTCGGGCAACGATCCGAGCTTGTGGTGGTTTGTCGCCGAGGTCCGTCGGCGCTGGCTAAAGACGCTCAAACGGCGCAGCCAGCGGGCGTTCCTTCCCTGGGATGAGTTCACCAGCATGACCAACCGCTTTTTCCCGCCAATCAGGATACTGCACCCTCAGCCTTTGCATCGCTTCGACGCCAGAACCCGAGGGAGGAGCCCGGTGCGTTAGCAGCGCCCGCCGGGATCTGTGCGGGGGGCGAGGAGCAATCCTCGTCCCTTGTATGTCGGGAAAGCAGCATTCTGAGCGGCGACGGGGGTTCGGTCATGACCGTCTCCCCGTCGCGACCGGAAGCCCGCAGGCGCTTCGGATTCAAACCGCGAATGAGCTTGGAGCTCCAGTCGCTTCTTCCATACCCGAACAGTTGCCTGGGCGCGAGCCCGCATCAACAAGGAAGGGATACGAAGATGGCAATGCTCTCTTTCGGTGGTATCGACGTCTCGAAGGATCGTTTGGACATCACGGTGTTGCCCGACGAGCAATGTTCTTCGGTGAGCAATGACGCCGCTGGCTGGGCCGAACTGATCGAGCAGCTGCGCGGCTCCTCGATAACGGCGATCGGCGTCGAGGCAAGTGGTGGCTACGAACGTGGTGTCGTCCGGGCCTTGCTTGCGGCCGGCATGTCCGTGCGCCAGATCAATCCGTTCAAGCTGCGGCAGTTCGCCAAGGCCAGCGGGATTCTGGCCAAGAACGATCGACTTGATGCGCGCATGATCGCATCGTTCGTCGCCATCATGCCGACGCGACCGGCGCAGCGGCAGACGCCGATGATTGAACAGCTTGCCGCGATGCTTACTGTCCGGCGCCAGCTCAGTGATCACAAAGTCGCCACCGAGAATGCGTCCAGACTGCTGGAGGATGCGATGCTGCAACGTCTTTCTCGCCGCCGCGTCGCTAGGCTTACCGCCGACATCGACCTGCTCGACCAGCGCCTGGTCGAGATCGTTACTGCCGATCCTGCTCTCGCCCATCGTTTCCGGCTGCTCACCTCCATGCCGGGGGTCGGCGCCGTGCTGGCTTGCACGCTGATCGCGCTCTTGCCCGAGCTCGGCCAGATGAGCCGCAAGCAGGTTGCCGCTCTCGTCGGGCTTGCGCCCTATGACTTCGATAGCGGCAAGCTCAAAGGACGCCGTTGCATCTGGGGTGGTCGCGCGCGCGTCCGCCACGTGCTCTACATGGCCGCGCTGAGCGCTAGTAATTGGAATCCTGCACTCAAAGCATTCCACGATCGCCTCGAGGCCACCGGAAAGAAGCCGAAGGTCGTCATCGTGGCGGTGATGCGTAAGATGATCACCACGCTCAACGCCATGCTCCGCGACGGTACGGCTTGGGTCGACCGTTACAGCGGTCGGCGCAGTGCGTCGACCGCACGGTAGCCGTTGCGC
>Ga0070699_100002052_pt1 | contig 18213 bp, 8 predicted proteins | sample KBSK1503metaG_FD_65473 | JGI IMG/M metagenome (GOLD analysis project Ga0070699, IMG submission 65473) | Corn, switchgrass and miscanthus rhizosphere microbial communities from Kellogg Biological Station, Michigan, USA - KBS K1-50-3 metaG | ecosystem: Host-associated > Plants > Roots >... | reverse complement strand
GTCTTCATGAATTGCTGGTTCTCCCAAACGCCTTCGAGTTGCGCGACTTTCTCCTCCAGGGTCATGCGCGAAAGGAGATCGGCGAGGCGTTGCTCAACGGGAAGTTTCGGATTGCGATAGGCGGAAACCTCCTGCGCCTGGCCGGCGAGGAACATGGGGCCGCAAACCGCAAAGGCAGCGGCGGCAACTAGAGCAAGCCGAGCGGGAGAAGGAAGCCTCATGAAAACCTCCAAGTAAAAATACCGATACTTGCAATCTGAAAAACGGGTGGTACTATAGCACGGCCGTTAACGTACACGGTCATTTTTCCCGCCGTTCTGCGCGCACTGTGCATGAGACCTAGGTTCGACAAGGAACCCACGAATGAGCAGAAATCCGTTTGAGCCTCAGAAGGAGCACAGATTCTCGTTCGGCCTTTGGACGGTGGGAAACCGCGGGCGCGATCCGTTTGGAGATTTTGTCCGAGACGTGCTCCTTCCCGACGATATCGTCGCGCTTCTGGCGGAGGTCGGCGCTTGGGGCGTGAACCTCCACGACAACGACCTTGTGCCGATTGACGCAACGACGCAGGAGCGTGATCGCATCGTGGCGAGTTTCAAGAAGGCCTGCGAGCGCCATCACATCGTGGTTCCCATGGCGACGGTGAATGCTTTCTTCGATCCCGTCTTCAAGGACGGTGCCTACACGTCAAATGATCCTGGCGTCCGTGCCTATGCATTGCAGAAAGTCCTGCGCGCGATGGACCTCGGTGCGGAGCTTGGTGCAAAGATTTTTGTGGTATGGAGTGGCCGGGACGGCGTGGAAACCGACTCCTGCCGCGATCCGCTGGAAGCCATCAAACGCTACCGGGATGCGCTCAACTACATGGCCCGCTATTCCGCGGATCGGGGATACGGATACAAATTTGCTCTAGAAGCAAAGCCAAATGAGCCGCGCGCCAACATTTATTTCCCCACGACGGGCCACTACCTGGCATTTATCAATACCCTGGACGAACATGAGAAATTTGGAGTGAATCCCGAAGTCGCCCACGAACACATGGCCGGTCTGAATTGCACGCACGCCCTGGCTCTGGCGTGGGATGCGGGCAAACTCTTTCACCTGGATCTGAATGACCAGATGGCAGGCTGCTACGATCAGGACTTTCGTTTCGGTTCCTACAATCTGAAATCGGCATTTTTCATCGTGAAATTTCTGGAAGACGTCGGCTATCAGGGGCCGCGGCACTTCGACGCGCACGCCTACCGCACCGAAAATTACGAAGGCGTGAAGGATTTCGCGCGCGGTTGCATGAGGACGTATCTCATCCTGAAAGAAAAAGCCAAGCTCTGGAGCCAAAACAAGCAAATTCAGCAAATACTGGGGGAGATTCAAACTTCTGGGGCGCCTTTTCCGGAGACGAAAGGCTACTCGAAAGCGCACGCAACAAAGTTGCTCCAGCACAACTTTGATCGCAACGCTCTCGCCAAGAAACCGCTCCCGTACGAGCGGCTGGATCAACTCACCGTGGATTTGTTGCTTGGAGTTCTTTAGAACGTCAGCTTTCTTCAATCTCATGCGTCAATTGCGGTCCATTACGATTTGCGGGATGCTTCTACTTCTCGCTCTTGGGTCGACATGCGCCCGAGCCGAGACGGGGGCTGACGCGTGGTTGCGCTATGCCCCGCTGGAGAAGCAGGCCGCCCAAAAGTACTCACGCTTGCCCGCGAGCGTGGTGGTGCTCGGCGATTCCCCCGTGCTCGAATCCGCGAAAGCCGAGTTGATTCGTGGCATTCGAGGAATGTTGGGCAAGACGCTGCGCGACGACAAGACCTTGCCGAGCGAGAGCGCCATCGTCCTTGGCACAATTTCCGCGTTGCAGTCGGCGGCACCCGAAATTTCCGGCAGCTCTGGCCTGCATGAAGATGGCTTCCTGCTAGCGGCGAAACAAGTGCATGGATTCGAATGCGTCATTGTCACGGCAACGAACGACCGCGGCGTTCTGTACGGCGTGTTTGCGCTGCTTAGCAAGATCGCGCGGAACGAAAAAGTTTCCGCATTGCATGAAACTCAGCAGCCCTACGCACCCATTCGTTGGACAGACGAGTGGGACAACCTCGACGGAAGTATCGAGCGCGGCTACGCCGGGCTGTCCATATTTTTTGAGAACGGCAGCGTCCGCGCGGACCTGACGCGCGCCGGCGAGTACGCTCGCTTGCTCGCTTCCATCGGAATCAACGGATGCGCGATCAACAGCGTTAACGCCAATCCGCGAGTTCTTGAGGACTATTTTCTCCCGCAGCTCGCTCGCGTTGCCGATGTGTTTCGTCCCTGGGGTGTCCAGCTCGCAATCTCCGTCGACGTCAGCAGTCCGAAAGTGATCGGAGGCCTCGACACTTTCGATCCCGCGGATGCTCGCGTCGCCGAATGGTGGAACAAAAAGGTCGACGAGATTTACCGGCTGATTCCGGATTTTGCCGGCGTTGTCGTCAAGGCGGATTCCGAAGGCCGCCTTGGCCCAGCCACGTATGGACGCACGCCCGCCGATGCCGCCAATGTGATTGCGCGCGCGCTTGCGCCTCATCACGGAATCGTTTTCTATCGCGCCTTCGTCTACAACCATCATCTCGATTGGCGCGATCCCAAAAACGACCGTGCCAAAGCCGCCTACGACATCTTTCATCCGCTGGACGGCAAGTTCGACGACAATGTGATCATCCAAATCAAACACGGACCGATTGATTTCCAGGTCCGCGAGCCGGCCTCACCGCTCTTCACCGGCCTCGAGAAAACAAATGAGGTTATCGAGCTGCAAGTCACGCAGGAATACACGGGCCAGCAACGGCATTTGTGCTTTCTTCCGCCGATGTGGAAGGAAGTTCTCGATTTCGACATGCACGCGGGCGAGCATCCCACGCCGGTGAAGGATATTGTGGCCGGAAAAACCTTTCATCGTCCCACGGGCGGGTTCGTTGCTGTCATGAATGTCGGCATGGATGCCAACTGGCTCGGCCATCCGCTGGCTATGGCTAATCTTTATGGATATGGCAGGCTGGCTTGGAATCCCAATCTCGCTTCCAAGAACATTGTACGGGAGTGGACACAACTAAGTTTTGGAAACGATCCTGTCGTGGTCCAGACAATTTCCAACATGCTGCTCACGTCCTGGCCGACCTACGAAAGCTATACGGGTCCGCTGGGCGCGGGAACGCTCACGGATATCCTCGGAAGCCATTATGGGCCGGGAGTTGAATCGTCCGAACGAAACGGCTGGGGCCAATGGCATCGCGCTAACCACGACGGGATCGGGATGGACCGGACGGCCGCCACGGGCACCGGCTATGTCGATCAGTATCGCGCCCCTGTCGCGAAAAGTTACGAGTCCCTGGCCACCACTCCAGACGAACTGCTGCTCTTCTTTCATCATGTGCCCTACACCTACGTCTTGCATTCGGGAAAAACAGTCATCCAGCACATTTACGATTCGCATTACGCGGGCGCGGAAGCCGCGGCAAATCTCATTCAGCAATGGAATTCGTTGAAAGGCCGCGTGGATGGCGAACGTTACGCGGAAGTGTTGAAGCGCCTCGAATATCAGGCCGGGCATGCGATTGTTTGGCGCGATGCCGTTTGTAATTGGTTTCTTCGTGTTTCCGGCATACCCGATCAGCGCGGACGCGTGGGGCATTATCCCGGCCGCATCGAGGCCGAAGGGATGCAGTTGCAAGGTTACGTGCCCTTCGATGTTATTCCCTCCGAGGACGCTTCGGGCGGGAAGGCGGTTGAGTGCGCGCCCCCGGCGCAAAAGTGTTCTGCGGCATTTCGCTTCGATGGTGCTGCGGGAAAGTACGAGATGGACGTCGAGTATTTTGACCAAAACAACGGAAAATCGAAATTTCGCGTCCTGGTTGGTGATCGGGTCGTCGACGAATGGGCCGCCGATGATCGCTTGCCGTCGAAAAAGCCGAACGCTGATTCTTCAACACGGCGCAGGATCACGAGTCTCGCGCTTCGTCCCGGCGATAGCATCCGCATTGAAGGAATTCCGAATGGTGAAGAGCGCGCATCCCTGGACTATATCGAAATCCAGCTTTCGCCCGAATGATTTGGCTTCGACGAAACAATCCCTGCCCCCGCGCATTACACTTCTAGAGTTTCCATCTTGCCAAAGACTCAGTGCGACTTGAGAGCCGGTCAGTCTCCGTTAAATGCGTTTACACAAACGTTCATCAAGCATTGGATCCCTGGGCAGATGGGAAACCTGTTCCCATCCGTTGTCCGCAGGGAGCGGAAACACCATGTGCAGTACCGAACAGTATTGAGGATTAGATGTTTCTATAATGACGCAAGAGTCCCGATGTGACTCCAGCCGCGGATGTATGAATTTCGAGTTCCCAACTGCGGCGACCCGGCAAACCATCAGAATCACATCGAAGACACCGAACTTAGTTGGTCTGATTGACCTCCCGCCAGCGAAGGAACATCAGGCAGAAAGAAGCACAATGCGCTTCATCTTATCCATTCGTTCGTTGCTGTTCGCACTCGTATTGCTAGCCATCTCGGCAGCATCATCCGCCCAAATTAGCGTAGGAATCTCAATCAGGATCGCCCCACCCGAACTGCCCGTCTACGAGCAGCCCATCAGCCCCGGTGACGACTATATATGGACGCCGGGTTATTGGGCGTATGGCGACGACGATTATTATTGGGTACCAGGAACTTGGGTCATAGCTCCCGAAGTCGGCTACCTCTGGACTCCTGGCTACTGGGGAGAAGATGGCGACGACTACATCTTTCATGAAGGCTATTGGGGAACACAAGTCGGTTTCTACGGCGGAATTAATTATGGCTATGGCTACTTTGGTCGCGGTTACGAAGGCGGACGCTGGGAAAGCGGCCACTTTTTCTACAACCAATCAGTGAGCCATGTCGACGTATCCCGTAATCGCAACGTCTACAACACAAGAGTCGAGGACAACAATTCCGGTAATCGCGTCAGCTTTAACGGCGGCCGCGGCGGCAGAAGCGATCGTCCCACCTCTCAAGAGGAAGCTGCCGGACGCGAGAGGCACATCGCGCCGGTGGCCGCGCAAACTCAGCATGCACAGTCTGCCCGCACCAACCCTGAGCTACGCTCCTCTGCGAGTCACGGCAAGCCGCCCATCGCTGCTACCCCTAAGCCCGGAGCATTCAGAGACAGCGGAGCTGTAGCTGCCAGAGAAGGCGGAGCAGTTCATAGCGCCCCTCCCGCTTCCGTGAACAACAACGCTCGCCCTAGCAACGAGACGACACGGCCGAGCACCGAGACCGCTCGACCGAACACCGAGTCTCCACGTCAGAACGCCGAGACCGCTCGTCCAACCGCAGAGACTACACGCCCAAGTCCAGCAACGCATGCCAGGGATCTTCCGCCCGCGGAACAAGTCGCCGCTCCAAATTCCGGCAATGCCAAACGGGACCAGAAGTACCAGCAGCAGCAGCAAAAGCTTCAAGTACAGCAAGTCAGTGAGCGCACGAAACTCCAGACAAAACAAGATCAGGATCATCAGCGGCTCCCGCAAAGTCCCGCCAATGCACCGCGGCAGCAACAGCTGGAACAGAAGCACCAACAGCAGACACAGCAACTGGCGCAAAAGCACACTCAGCAGCAACAGCAGTTGCAGCAACGCCAGCAACCAGCTTCGCATCAGGCCGCGTCAAAGCCAGAAGAGAAGAAAAAGCCTTCTCAATAAACCCAGCGAACTATGCTGGCAGAATTGGACAGCGGACGGAGGCAAGCCCGGTATCCGCCCCGGCGGTGCCGGGCTAGCTCGCTGTACGTCGCATAATCGAAAATTGACGCTCTGCCGGACGAAAACCCTACGATTGCAAAAGAGCACTGCCCTTAAGCACCGGTTCGCTAGGCTTGATCTCCGACAGCCGGATTTCGCGGAAGAGATGCAGGTTCGTGGACATCACGACTCCGGGGCTGAGATGCGCTGCCGGAGGAAGGTGAACTTTGTTGGTGAGATTATCGGCAATCAGGCGCACCGCGATCTGGCCCTGCCGGTATGGATGCTGGTAAATCGATGCCGTGATGATCCCTTTTTGAAAGTAAGGAGCCATCTCTGCAAAGAGGTCCGTGGTGATTAGCTTAACTTTGCCCTCGAACCCCTGCGCTCCGAGAGCGCGGCACACCGGAAGGCAGTTGACGGTGTTCACATAAAGTCCATCGAGCGCGGGGAAGCGGCGGAGGAGATCCGACGTCTTTTGGAAGCTCTCGTTCTCATCCTCATGTCCTTCAACTACGCTGATGATTTTGCCCCCCGGACAGTGCCGCAGAAATCCTTCCGAGAAGCCGTCCGTCTTCTTTCGATGATCCTCGGTCGTCAGCATCCCCGCAACGACCGCCACCTTCGAACCCCGGGGAACAAACTTGCCCATCAACTCACCCGCCAGGCATCCGTTCAAGTACGGCTCAACGCAAACGATGCTGGAGCGCCGGCTCTCCGGAGCATCCGTGGAAACACAAACTACGCGGAGGCCTTTTTCTTCCGCTTCGTTGATCAGCGGCGTAAGAGCCTTCGGATTTCCCGCCGTCAGGATAATTCCTTGTACCCCACTTTCCACCAGTTCCTGGAACGCCTCTTTATCTCCTTCTCCCAACGATTGAACGGGACGGTTCACAAATTCGATTCCGAGTTGTTCCAGATGCCGCGCCTCGTCCAAAACTCCGCCCCAAAGCTGGTCGTAGAAAAAGTGGATTTCTTTGGGAATGCAGACTCCAATGCGAACTCCGGCTCTCGCAACCGAAAGTGCGCGAGCTGCGAGATTAGGCGAATAGCCTATTTGTTGCGCGATTTGCAGAATCCGCTTCCGGGTCGATTCTTTAATCCCGCCTCGCCCGTGCAGGGCGCGATCCACGGTTCCGATAGAAACATTCGCCATCTCAGCGATTAAGTGGATTCCGTGTTTTCCCTTGCTCATCTAGCGCACTCCGCCATTCCGCATGCCGTCCGCAACACGCTCTGCCGGATTGCTCCACCTTGGCCCACAAGATATGAACTTTGAGTTCTCACCAGAGTAGCCGATTGGATTCAGCAGTCCCGAGCCCCCATCCTAAACGGTCACCCCTACAAAGCAAATTTAGGAGATTAGTCGCGCGGCCCGCGTACGTTAACACGATTTAATACAGTCTGAGAAAGAATCAATCGGCCTGGAGAATTTGTCCCGGAGAATTCCGCGCTTGCACATCTCCATGGATTGGGGAGTACAATCACGCCCGCCCTCACGACGAATTCGAGGCTCGCGTAAGGTTAGACGCGTCCCCGGCTTTGTTAGCCATTGATGAGAGCCCATTTATCAGGACCGAATTCCAAATAGGGAGGCCTCGAATGCGACCAGTCTCGCGGCGGAAATTCCTGCAAAAAGCATCTGGAGCAGGCATCGCGCTTGGCGCGAATTTCGCCTTTGGAAGGAACTTGCTCGGCCAAACTTCGCCGAATTCTGCAAAACCGGTCCGCATCTACGCCGACGCTCGCCGCACCCTTGCCCCCATCCAGCGAGAGCTGTTTGGCTCGTTTCTCGAGCAGTTGGGCCGGGCTATCTACGAGGGCATTTACGATCCGCAGTCGAAACTCTCGGACAGCAGTGGCTATCGCAAGGATGTTACCGAAGAAATCCGCAAGCTTGGGGTTCCCATCATCCGCTATCCAGGCGGAAATTTTGTTTCCGGCTACAACTGGCTCGACGGCATCGGCCCCAAAACCAATCGTCCGAGAGTGCTGGACAAAGCCTGGAATACCGTCAATTCCAATGAGTTTGGAACGGATGAGTTTCTAGCGTGGTGCCGTCTCGCCGGCACAGAACCGCTTCTCGCGGTGAATCTAGGCACTGGGACCGCGGAGGAAGCAGCTGCCCTCGTCGAGTATTGCAATGTGGAGAAAGGCACGCGCTGGAGCGATCTTCGTCGTAAGAACGGAGTCACCGGCGCTTACAAGGTTAAAAACTGGTGCCTCGGAAATGAAATGGATGGGCCATGGCAGATCGGCCACATGACGGCAACTGAGTATGGTTTGAAAGCCGAAGACGCCGCGCGCCAGATGCGCTACGTGGATCCTTCCCTGAAACTGGTGGCATGTGGATCCAGCGGACCCGGAATGCCCACTTATCTGGAATGGGACCGCGAAGTTCTCGAGCAATGTTACGACTACGTGGACGCAATTTCCCTTCATCGCTATTTCAACAATGCCGAAGATACGGGCGGAGATAGCTCCAAGTTCCTGGCCATGAACTTGAGTATGGAGCGGCAAATCGACGAAGTGGCGGCAGTTTGCGACGTGGTCCGCGGACACAAGCGTTCTTCGAAAAGGCTATGGCTAAGCTTCGACGAATGGAATGTCTGGTACCGCGCGCGGACCGGCGCCGCAGTTAACGGCGGAAAGCAAACTGCTCCCCATCTCTTGGAAGAAGTCTATAACCTGGAGGATGCTCTACTGGTTGGTGGCCTTCTCAATGTGCTGATTCGCAAGGCAGACCGCGTGAAACTCGCCTGCCTCGCGCAACTCGTGAATGTAATAGCTCCCATCATGACCAATGAAATTGGTCTGCTGCGGCAAACCACTTACTATCCGTACAGCTGGGCGCTGGAATTTGCCCGCGGTGCGGCGCTTGATCTCCTCGTGGAATCACCGGTTTACGACGTTCCACGCTTGGGAGAAGTCCCGTATGTCGACGTAGCCGGAACGCTGCAGGCCGAATCCGGAAAAATGGCGCTTTTTCTGCTGAACCGCGATTTGACGAAGCCACGCCAAGTGGAAATCGTCTGGGAAGGCTCATCTCCGCGCGCCGGTGAAGCGAATGTCCTGACCGGAAGTGACCTGAAGGCTTCGAATACATTTGAAGCTCCTGGGCGAGTGACGCCGCAAAAGGGCGAAAAACCTTCGAACACAGGCGGACGTTCGAGCCTCGAGTTGCCGCCGCGTTCTTATACCGTTGTGCAATGGACCGCCTAGGCCCGACGTGAGAGCCGCTTGTAAATCCACCACCTCATGGCAATGCTCTTTGCCTCCTGCTATCATTCCTTCAGGGAAGTGTCTTATGCAGCGACGGTCCGCACTTGTGTTGTTCTCTCTACTGTTCTTGACCTCCTCCTTATGTTTTAGCCAAGGTCCGACAAGGAAATCCCTCTCCGGATATATTCGCGAGGAAGGCTCGGGCCATCTCATCACCGGGGCTCGCATAGAACTGCAAAATGCCATGGGTACCCCGATTGGCTCGGCATACTCGGATGGTAATGGCGCGTACGAATTTGACGATATCGGCGGTGGTGATTGCTATGTATTGGTGCAACGCGAAGGTTACGACTCGTTCCGTCAGTTCGTGAGGCCGGATGGCTCGGGTCATGTATACAAGGATGTGTTCTTGCGGCCAGCGAGTCCTGAGTCCAAGTCCAAGTCCATAAACCCAGTTTCTGAGCACCAATTGAGTATTCCGCGAAAAGCGCGAGAATCGTTCGACAATGGGATTCAACTCATCGTTGAAAAGTCAGACTATCGAGGAGCGGTGGCTCAATTTGCCAAAGCCATCGACAAATGTCCCTCTTACTACGAAGCCTTTGCTGCAATGGGCCTGGCTCAGGAAAAAATGGGCGATGCGAAAGCGGCGGAGGCGGCGCTCCGAAAATCGGTTGAGCTGAGCGCGGAAAAGTATCCGCAGGCAATGATCGACCTTGCATCCATGTTCAACGGCCAGAAGCGTTTCTCGGAAGCCGAGCCTCTTCTCCGTAAAGTGATTGCTCTCGATGCTTCAACCTGGCGCGGCCCGTTTGAGCTAGCCGTTGCGTTGAATGGTCAGAATCGGTTTAGCGAAGCTCTGACAAACGCGTCCACCGCCCGCGATCTGAAACCGGAAAACGCTCAGGTCTACCTGCTGCTTTACAATCTTCACATCCACACGGACGATTTCAAGGCGGCGCTGGGCGACACCGAGAGCTACCTCAAGCTCACGCCCGATGGCGCCACCGCCGACCGAGTTCGCCGCATGCAGGAGCAAGTTCGAAAAGCGCTGCAAACCTCTGGGAGCGGTCCCGGTCCGTCATCCGAGGTGACTCCCGTCGCGCCACCCGCGGACTCCCCCGTTGACGCCGTCTCCTCGGCGCCGGGAGCGCTTTCTAATTTCACGCCCGTTGACATGGCCGAAGTGGCCCCGGCTGCTGCACCTGCTGCCGACCCTGCGAAAGTAGCTGCGCCGGTTCCAGCGACGGCGCCTGCAGATTCAGACATCGCCCCGTCACCTGCCGCCGCGCTATCCGTTGCCGCACCCGTCCTGGCGACTTCTGCCGCAAATGTTCCCGCTCAACCGAACGCCACTGCTGCTTCCGCACGAAACGCCATGATTGCTCCGCTCATGAAGGAGATCGTCTCCGACGTCGCTGTGGATGTTCCTTGCTCTCTCCCAATGATTTTGCAGGGTGCGGGCCACCGCGCCGAGCAGCTTTTGAACACGCTACAAAAATTTGACGCGTCCGAGCGCGTCGAACATTACAAACTGAATGCCGCCGGAGTGCCTGGCGCCGCGGACGTTCGCTCGTTTGATTACGTCGTTTCCGTGTCCCACGATGCGCAGGGCGGATTCCAATTGCAAGAGTACCGTAACGGCGGCATCGTCCGCGCGCAGCAGTTCCCGTCAGGAATCATCACCGAAAACCTTTCCGAACATGGCCTCATCTTTCATCCGTTGCTCGCGAGTGGTTTCCATTTCACTTGTGAAGGGCTCGGAGAGTGGAAAGGACATCCAACGTGGCTGGTTCATTTCGAAGAAAAGCCGAACCAGCTTAATCCGTTCCGGTCGTATGTCATCGGGGGGTTTCGCTATCCAGTCCAGCTCACTGGCCGTGCATGGATCGATGCGCGCAGTTATCAGGTCGTCCGTCTCGAATCCGATTTACTTAAACCCATAGAGAAGATCCACCTTGTGCGCGACCACATCTCGATTGAGTACGCATCAGTTCACTTCCGCACGCGGAATGAGCAGCTTTGGCTCCCGCAATCGGCCGATCTCTATGTCGAATTGGGCGGACGCCGCTTCTACCGCCGCCACTCGTTCACCAACTTCAAGATTTTTTCCACCGACACCGCACAGGAAATCCATACCCCTCGGGAGTCCTACTGTTTCACGAACACAACCGAACTGCTGATCTCTGGAGTCCTGAATGCAACGCCTGTGTCGGGAAAAACTCTCCAACCGCTACCCATCGCGCTGACCATCCCTGCAATGGGTACAGTTTGCAAAACCGTCGGGACAGGTAAGGACGTCAACATTCCCGTCGAGTTTCTCGCGTCTGCCACGTTTGCACACGATGGCCCTCCCGGGTCGGTCGAGGCAGACGCTTTCCTGCCCGATAACATCGCTTTGGAAGTCATACCCAACGCAAACGTTCCCGTCAGTCAGAACCCTTGACCGTCTTTTCCATTTGGACCGCTGAACCTCGATGCTCCAGTGTCCTCATCCCGGCTTGTTTCGTTCGACTTCATCCTTTGCTTCACGGATTGTTAAGATGCGATCGACGCTGGGCGCCGTGATTTTTTGTCTTGCCCCGCTTGGCCAATAAACCTCAATCAAATCTACCGCAGTGGCTTTGCCCAACCCAAAATGGACGCGTTGGTCCGAGCTCGAGCCGTAGGATCCGCCGCTATACACCTCTCCCCGCTGGCGAACTCCGCCCGCTGTCAGAAATACTTTTGCCCCGTTAGCATCCCGTGGACTCTTCGGCCCGCCGATGAGCTCCAGGTCCAGCCAATGATTGCCGGTCTTCAGCACATTTCGCAGCAATGTAGGTCTTGCATCGATGTTATTGATCACCACATCGATCGCGCCATCATTAAAAATATCGCCGAATGCCGCGCCTCGGGCGGTGATCACGGCCGCAAGGCCACTCCCCGTTGCCGGGGGCACCTCTTGGAATTTCTTTCCGTCAACGTTTCGGAAAAGCTGCGGGCGTTCTGCCCAGGTTGTTCCCCAATCTTGCTTGTCCACCTCCGGATACACGTGCCCGCTGGCAATAAAAAGGTCGAGCCAGCCGTCATTGTCGTAGTCGAGAAAGCCGGTTCCCCAGGATAGAAACGGAGTTGTCGGACCGGCAAGCCCCGCCGCATAGGTAACGTCAGAAAAGGTTCCTCCGCCGTCATTTCGGTAAAGCGTCTTGTAGTCGTCGGAAAACGTTGTGGTGAACAGATCGATTCTGCCGGTGCGCTGGTAATCGCCGATCGCGATCCCCATGGATGCCTGCTCGCGTCCGTCCTCGCTAAGTGCGAATCCCGAGGCATAGCTTTCATCTTCAAAGGTGCCGTTGTGCTTGTTGCGATAGAGATAGTTCGGCGTGGAATCATTTGCCACCAGCAGGTCCACCCACCCATCGTCATCTACGTCCACGAATGCCGAAGCCAGGCCGTAGTAACGGTTCGCATCGGAAACGCCGGCTTTAACGCTGACGTCCGTGAACGTACCATCTCCATTGTTGTGAAACAGGTGGTCGCTCTCCCCCGGCAAACCTCGCGGTCCGCACATCACGGCAATCCCGCGAAATTGACAAAAATTTGGTGGAATCCGCCCTTGTCCCGCAATCGGCGGATTGTCCGCGTCGTACTTCACATAGCCCGGTACGAATAAATCCAGCAATCCGTCGTGATCGTAATCGCCCCACGTGGGTCCAGCCGACCAGCCGCCCAGCGCCACGCCAGCCTTCTCGGCAACATCCGTGAAGGTGCCGTCGTGGTTGTTGTGATAAAGACGGTTCTTGCCAAAGTTCGCGACGTAAATATCCGGCCAGCCGTCGTTGTCATAGTCGCCTACGGCCACGCCAAATCCCCAGCGCTCGTTGGCCACTCCCGCTTTCTCCGTGACATCCGTAAAAGTGCCGTCATGATTGTTGTGGAAGAGCATGGCTCGCGGCGGAGCTTCCTTCCCCTTCAAAGCCGCTTCTGTAGAACCATTCAACAGATAGATGTCTTGCCAGCCGTCGTTGTCGTAATCGAGTAACGCCACCCCTGAACCGATGGTTTCAAGGATCGTCCTTTTCTCCGGAGTTCCGGAACGATGCAGGAACTTCTCGAGGCCAGCTTGTTTGGTAATGTCACTGAACACAACCGTTGCGCCGTCGACAAATCCTCCCGCTGTGATTGGCCGCGAAAGAGAATCCTTGACCGCTGGATGCGCCGCGCCCGTGGCAACTCCCATCCCTGTGGAAGGCTGCTTTGTCTTCTGATCTGGCCTCTGCTGGCTCGGTGAGCCCAGGGCGAGCAAAAATATGAGAGAGGTAACTGAAATCGAACTCGCTCCAGCAATCAGCTTTAAGCGACGGGCTTTCCTCGGCTTTGAACTTGGATTGGTCATCAATAATTCCTATATGGACTCCAAACTAGGAGTCAGTTGCAAAACTCTGTTTGTTGCGCGTCACAAGCAGTCCCGCGCGTTCAGAATCTGCTCGACTGCTAACAGTATCAAAACCCGCCTCGCGGTTCACCGCCCGGCCGTCTCGCTGCAGTCAATGGAAAGGTAAGCATCAGGGTCGCAGCTACTACAAATCAAAAAAAGTGCTTGACAACACTGTGGCTCCAGTGAAAAGCTCCGTTTACGTTAACGGCGTTTCCAATCGCCGTGGGGTGTGGAGGCATAACTATGAGTGTTTCATCACCGTCTGTGAAGAATATCGTTTTTGTGTCCAATCCTTTTCGACTCCGCTTTTTATTTGTTCTTTTGGTTGCCCTGATTGGTTTTTCCGCTTCGACGTTCGCGCAACAAGCCACGATCGTTGGGACGGTTACCGATCCTTCGGGTGCGGTTGTACCGAATGTGTCGGTCACTATCACAAATACCGAGACGGGCTTGAGTCGTACGTATCCGACGAATGATGCCGGCCAGTACGTCGCGGTGGATCTTCGCATCGGCCACTACGACGTTAAAGCCACGGCTGCTGGGTTCAAGGTAGCCGAGCAGAAGAGCATCGTGCTGAACGTTGGCGACCGCATTCGCGTTGATTTCCAGATGACGATGGGTGCCGCTCAAGAAACCGTCACCGTCGAAGCCAATGTTGTACGCGTTCAGACTGACTCTGGAGAAGCCAGCAACCTCATCACCGGCCAGCAATTGTCTCAGCTTGCCGTGAATGGGCGCGGCATTTACCAGCTAGCTGCTCTGGCCCCTGGAGCTTCGAGTCGTATTAATCCCTCTGCTCCGAATACTCCGGTAGGTGGCGACGCTGGCGTGGAGTTCAACGGCATGCGCCAAAACCACAACATCTATTTGCTCGATGGTGGCGAAAATGACGACCGTGGAGGCGCGGGCGGCATGAGCATTGCTCCGTCCTCTGACTCCATTGCAGAATTCCGAGCTCTCACTTCCAACTACAGTGCTGACTATGGCCTGTCTTCGGCTGCCACAATGACCATGGTTCTTAAGTCCGGCACGAGCCAGTTGCATGCTTCCGCCTGGGAGTTCAACCGCAACGACGCCTTCGATGCGCGCAATTTCTTCAATCCTGCGCCGCAAAAGGTTGCAGAGTTGCGCGTGAACGTCTTCGGCTTTAACGTAGGCGGCCCTGTAACCTTCGGCAAGCTTTACAACCCAAACAGAACCAAGACTTTCTTCTTCTACAACATGGAATGGCGCAAATATATCAACGGCGGTCTCACCAACCAAACGGTTCCGGACCCTGCATCTTATGGCGGTAATTTCAGTTCCAACCCCGCCGTAATCAATGTCCCGAGCGCCGCGCAAGTTGCTCCAAACGTCCTCTTTGGCGGTTGTCCCGGTGGCGTTGCCCCTGCGGGAGTTGTGCAAGGATCGCCGTTCCCGGGCAATATCATTCCTGCCTGCATGATCTCTCCGAACGCGACGGCTTTGCTCACAGCTGGAATTTTCCCCAAGGCCAATGCCGTTGATTCTAACGGGCGCCCCACGTTTATCGGCGGCAACAACTCTCCCACGAATTTGAAGGAAGAGATTGTCCGCATCGATCACAACTTCAGCAGCAAGTTTTCTGTGTTCGGCCACTACATCGCCGAACAGGTCTCGCAGGGCTTCGGGATCAGTCAGTGGAGCGGCGCCAACGTTCCTACCGTCGGCGACACGTTTGGCAATCCGTCGTATAGCGCCGTTATCCATACCACCTATACGATCAGTCCAACGCTGATCAACGAGGCTGCCTTCAACTACAACGGTAACCGCATCAACATCATCCCCTTTGCGGGTTCCGGTTTGGCTAGCCTGGCCCTCCCGAGCGGTTACGTCTCCACGAATTCCAGGCTCTTCACCGGCCCGAACAATTCGAACCGCATCCCGAATATCGATTTGAACGGCGGAATTAACTCCCATTTCGAAATCTCCAGCTGGCCTTGGAAGAACAAGGCTGACGATTACCAGGTCCGCGACGACCTATCCCTCACCAAGGGAACACACCAGCTCAAGTTCGGAGCAAGCTGGGCCATCTACAAGAAAGTCCAGGACCTGTTCGGTACGACCCAAGGGTCCTTCAACTTTGACGGGACGTTTACCACGCCTGCTGGTCAGAAGAGCAAAGCCGGCAATGACCTTGCTGATTTCCTGCTCGGCACCGCCAAGAGTTACAACGAACTCGCGGTTCAAGATCACGGCTACTGGAACAACGTCTCCTGGGCTGCGTACGTCCAGGATAACTGGCGCGTAAACCGTCGGCTCACCTTGAACCTCGGCCTGCGCTGGGACGGCGTGCCGCACACTTACGAAGCCAACAACCGCATGGGCAACTTCTACCCGTCGCTTTACAACCCCGCTAACGCGGCCACCTTCGATACTGCCCATAATATCTGCAGCGGGCCCACGGACCCTGGCTGCACTGCAATCAGTCCCGGCCTTGGTACCAGCCCCAATTCGATTCTTGCCGGTGTTCCCCTTTACCTCAATGGTATCGGCATCCCTGGCCAGAACGGTGTCCCCAAGGGTCTAGTGAACAATCACTGGGCCGCCTTCGGTCCTCGCGTCGGCTTTGCCTATGACCTGACTGGCAGCGGCAAGACCGTGGTTCGCGGCGGCTTCGGCGCAATGTACGAGCGCATCCAGGGCAACGACATGTACAACGCCGGCCCCAACATCCCGTTCAGTTTGGGCGTCACCCTCAACAGCGTAACGTTGACGAACCCGGGCATCGCACTTGCCAGCGGCACTGCAGCTAGCCGTCCTATCAATGCTGCGGACATCACTGGTCTTGCCGTTGACAACTATAAGCTTCCGGTCAGCTACCAGTGGAGCGTTGGCGTACAGCATTCACTGAGTGCCAAGTCGGTGTTATCGGTCTCCTATGTTGGCAACCAGAACCGCCATCAGAACGATTACACCGAGTACAATCTGCCTGACCCGAGCGTGCTTCCTGCGCTTATCGGTGGCGCTAACTACAGTTCGCAGCCGAGCCTGCCGTTTAGGGGTTTCCACTCCATTCGCCAGTCCTCCAACGAAGCCAACGGGCACTACAACGCGCTTCAGGTGGACTTGAACTCGCAGGTGGGCCATGACCTTCAACTGCGCGCCTATTACACCCTATCGCGCACCATCGATCCGACCACTGCCGGCAACGGCGGCGGAGACCTCGGCAACGTTTCGAATCCCTATATCGGATGGCGTTACGATGTCGGTCCAAGCGGCTATGACCGAACGCACATTGCCGCGATTAATTTCATCTACGACATACCCGTGTTCCGCAATAGCTCTAGCCGGCTTGTGAAGTCTACGATTGGCGGCTGGCAAATCTCCGGTATTGTGTCTGCAGGCTCTGGTCTGCCCCTCAATATCGGTCTCAGCGGCAACCAGGGCGGCAATGGCCTCCCCAATGCCACCAACCGTCCAAACCTGACCGGCTCCGTCTCTTACCCACACACCGTTGCCCAGTGGTTCGATCCATCGGCATTCACCGCACCAGCGGTCGGCGCCTTTGGCACGCTGGGCCACAACGCTCTGCGGGGACCTGGTTTCGATAACTGGAACCTGTCTCTTTTCAAGAGCTTCCTGCTCAGCGAATCGCGCGGCAGCCGTCTGGAGTTGCGCGTCGAGAGCTTCAACACTTGGAACCATACTCAGTTCCAAAACGTAAGCACCAACCTCGGCGACAGCAAGTTCGGCCAACTCACTTCCGCCGCCGATCCACGAATCTTCCAGCTCGGCGGGAAGATTTACTTCTAACCACCCCGGAAGCAGCACCCCGCCCCGCTCGCACGCACTGCGAGCGGGGCGTTTTCTTTTTGAAGGCGCTGGTTCAAGTCTGGAGCGGTCCCAATTGCTGTCCCGAGCGCGAAAGCACTGCGCTATCATTGAGGCGTGAGCTGTTTGTTCCATCACGCAACTCTTCTACTTCGGACTCGCCTGCCTGCGTTGCGCTCCCGGCGCGATAGTTTGAGCATATCTCGCTCTCTCTTCACACTGGCGGCTCTTGGGCTGCTTTGGTCAGGTTGTGTTGCGGCCCAATCCTCCAAACCCAGCCCCTCCGAAGCAATCGCTCTTGAACAGCAAGGGAAACTGGACGAAGCGACCCAAGTTTGGCAGGCAGTGGTCAAGCAGAACCCGCGCGACGCTGCAGCGCTCGCCAGTTTGGGAGTAGTCTTCTCGAAACAACAAAAATATCCGCAAGCCGCCTCTGCTTACAGAAAGGCTCTCGCACTCGACCCCCAGCTTCCCGGAATCCAGTTAAATCTCGGCCTCGCGGAATTCAAGCAGGGGCGCTTCGAAGAAGCCGTTGCCCCGCTCGCCGCCGCTCTGGCCGCCCAGCCGGGCAATCTGCAGGCACGCGCGCTGCTGGGTATGAGCTATTACGGTGCAAAGCGTTTTGCGGAAGCATCCAAGCACCTTTCGCTTGCCGCCAAAGCCGATCCAGACAATCTTCAGTTGCGGCAAGTCCTTGCGCAGAGCTGTCTGTGGGCGAAAAAATTCGACTGCGCCCTCGAAGAATTCCGCCAGATCCAGCAGCGCGATCCGAATTCAGCGGCCGCCCATGTGCTCCTGGGAGAGGCTCTCGACGGCCTGGAAAGGACTCCGGAAGCCATCGCCGAGTTCCAGCAGGCCGTAAAAGCCGCTCCGCAAGAACCCAACGTGCATTTTGGCCTTGGTTACCTGTATTGGAAACTGAAGCAATACGACGAGGCCGAAGCGGAATTCAAGACCGAACTGTCCGTTGACGCGAATAACGCGCAAGCCTTGGCGTATCTCGGCGATATTGCCATGAAGAAAAACGAT
>Ga0070699_100002049_pt1 | contig 18217 bp, 17 predicted proteins | sample KBSK1503metaG_FD_65473 | JGI IMG/M metagenome (GOLD analysis project Ga0070699, IMG submission 65473) | Corn, switchgrass and miscanthus rhizosphere microbial communities from Kellogg Biological Station, Michigan, USA - KBS K1-50-3 metaG | ecosystem: Host-associated > Plants > Roots >... | reverse complement strand
TCCGCTACGCCCGCGCCTGGAACTACGTCCCGACGTTCTTCAACAAGAACGCCGGCAACGCGAACGTGTGGACCTATGAGGCGGATCTGGCGCGCGGCGCGGCGTCGAACGAGGGCACCATCAGGAACTTCACGGGACGGCTCACGTGGCAGGCGACGCAGAAGCACAAGTTCAGCTTCACGTACGACCCGTCCTATTCATGCGAGTGCCCGCGCCAACTGACCGCGCGCTTCTCGCCGGAAGCGAACGCCTCGAACTACGTCATCACGTATCCGAATCGCAACATCGTGGCGCAGTGGACGGCCCCTGTGACCAGCCGGATCCTGCTCGAGTCGAGCATCGTCAGCCGCCACAGCACCGCGGCGCGCGCGATCGCGAGCAACGGCAAGGCGACCTCGCTGCCGCGTGATGGAGCGGTCGTGGATGCCGTGAATCCGTACTTCTCGGCGAGTGCCGTTCCGTCGGTGCTCGTGCTGGAACAGTCGACCGGCTTCAGCTATCGCGGAAGCCCCAATGCGCGCATCAGCACGAACAACCTGCTCTACTGGCGCTCGGCCGCGTCGTACGTCACGGGGACACACGCCTTCAAGGTCGGCGCGATTCTCGGCCGCGTCCCGAACGACGACTACACGTTCACGCTCGACTCACCGATGGAGTTCCGGTTCAACAACGGCGTGCCCAACCGCATCACGCTGAATGCCACGCCGTTCCGCGAGGTGACCAACCTCGACGCCGACCATGCCGTGTTCGTGCAGGATCGGTGGACAGCGAAGCGGCTGACGCTGACCGGCGGGCTGCGCTACAGCTTCGTCCGCATCCGCTATCCCGACACGGTGATCGGTCCCGGAGCCTTCACGCCGAACCGCAACATCGTCATTGCCGGCACCAACGGCGCCACGTGGCACGACCTGTCGCCCCGAAGCAGCCTGGCGTACGACATGTTCGGCAACGGCAAGACTGCGGTGAAGGTCAGCCTGAACCACTATCTCGGCGCGCAGGATCGCAGTACGGTCTTCGGCGCCGATGCGTCGCCCGTTGGACGTCTGATCACCAGCACCACGCGCGCATGGAGCGACGCCAACCGCAACTTCGTGCCCGACTGCGATCTCGTCAATCCCGCGGGCAACGGCGAGTGCGGCGTGATGGCGAACACCGCCTTCGGCAGCACGCAGCCGGGGCGCGTCTACGATCCCGACACGCTGCGCGGCTGGAACAAACGCGTGGGCAACTGGCAGTTCGCCGCGGGCGTGCAGCATGAAATCCTGCCGCGTGTGTCGATGGATGTCAGCTACTGGCGGACCTGGTTCGACAACATCGCCGTGATCGAGAGCCGCGCCCTGAACGCGACGGATTACGACGAGTTCAGCATCACGGCGCCGCGCGATCCGCGTCTGTCCGGCGGGGGCGGATATGCCATCACCGGCTTCTCCGATCTCAAGCCGGCAACGTTCGGCACTCCCGGCGACGAGTACGTCACGTTCACGAAGAACTTCGGCAAGCAGTACGAGCATTGGAACGGCGTCGACGTCACGATCAACGCCCGCGCGTGGCGCGGGCTGCTGGTGCAGGGTGGGACGAGCACCGAGCGCAAGAGCACCGACAACTGCGACCTGTTGGCGGCGCGTCCCGAGATCGGCATCGCGGGCGCGACCGTCCTCAACGCGGGCACCGGCGCCACCACGGTGGGCATCACCTCGACGCTGCCGGCGTCGATGCCGCTCGAGTTCTGCCACGTCCCTGGAACGTTCCTGACGCAGGTCAAGCTGCTCGGCGCCTACACGATGCCGCGCATCGACGTGCAGGTGAGCGCCTCGGTCCAGAGCCTGCCGGGACCCGAGATCACCGCGCAGTACGTGGCGACCAGCGCCGAGGTCGCGCGCTCACTCGGCCGCCCGCTGTCGGGAAACACGCCCAACGTGACGGTGAATCTCGTCAGGCCGCGATCGATGTACGCCGATCGGATCAATCAGCTTGATCTGCGCATCAGCAAGATCCTGCGGTTCGGCCGCAACCGCACGACCGCCGGGATCGACATCTACAACGCGCTCAACTCGAGCTCCGTGCTCGCGCTGAACAACGCCTTCGCGTCGTGGCAGCAGCCCCAGAGCATCCTGCCGGCGCGCTTCGCGAAACTGGTCCTGCAGCTGGACTTCTGAAAACACCTCGTTCGAGGGGAACATATGAGACTGACGAAATACCAGGTCGCCTTTGGAAGCGTCGCCGCGGCAATCGCTGTGGGCAGCATCGCGGCTTTGCAGTCGGCCAACGCCACCATCGCGACCTCGTCGCGCCTGGTCTCCGTGCAGCACTACGAGGTCGCCGACGGCGGCGAGGTCTGCACGTGGGAAGTCGCCTCTCCGGACAGAGCGGCGCAGCCGGCGTGGGTCGAGTCCGTGCGGCAGGGGAATCTGTTCGCGGCGCTCCAGCGCGCAGCCAGACGAGGACGAGAGGATCTGGGCCCACCGGCGCCGGTGAACAAGTCGATCGGCCCTCTCCGAACCGTCCGCGACACTCGCCCGACCTACAGCGCGATCGCCCTTGATCTCACGACGGACGAAGTGATCCTGCAGGACAACAACCTGTGGGAGTACCGCGTGTTCAACCGGCTGGACAACACGCCGCCCGATGCCGACGAGACGACCCCGAAACGCGTCGTGCAGGGGCCGCTCACGGAGATGGAATTCAACAACGGTCTCTATGTCGATCCAGGGAACGGCGACGTCTATTCGGTCGAATCGGACATCGGCGACAAAATGGTCGTCTTCTCCCGCGACGCCAATGGGAATGTTCCTCCGAAGCGGATCCTGCTGACGCCGCATCGTGTGTACAACATCGCCGTCGATGAAAGGGCGGAGGAGCTGTTCGTCACCGTCGAGTACCCGCCCCAAGTCGTCGTCTATCGGAAGAACGCATCAGGTGAGGACAAGCCGCTCCGAATCCTCGAGGGGGACGGAAGCGGGCTCGACGCTCCGCACGGAATAGCGGTCGATGAGAAGAACCGCCTCCTGTACGTCAATACGTGGGGACATCACAGCAACTTTCGGATTCCTGGCACTGGTGCGTACTTTCCGCCCGCGATCAAGGTCTACTCGCTCGATGCGAACGGGCACACCGCTCCGCTCCGCGTCATTTCCGGCGACAAGACCGAACTGAACTGGCCCGCCGCGATGAAGCTGAACCCCGAGACTGGAGATCTCTACGTTGCCAATGACATCGGGGCGTCAGTGCTGATCTTCAGGAATGTCGCGACGGCCCAGGGCAACGTGGCGCCGGCCCGGGTCCTCAAAGGATCAAAGACGGGTCTGCGTAACCCGACCGGTGTCTTTCTGGACACGAAGCACCAGGAGCTCTGGGTCTCCAACCTCGGAAATGCGTCGGCCTCCGCTTTTCCGCTCATGGCGAGCGGCAACGTGGCGCCCCTGCGGACCGTCCGAAGCGCGCCTCTCGGCACGCGATCGCTGAATTTCGGCCGGACCGCCGCGATCACCTACGACCAGCGCCGCGAAGAGTTCCTCGTGCCCAACTGCGTGAATCATCCGCAGATTGCGGCCTTTGCGCGGATGGCGACGGTCAACACGCCGTACGTTAGATCGATCGAAGGCCAGCGATCGCTGCTAGGGCGCACGATGCACGACCTGGCGTATGACCCGATCCACGACGAGATCGTCGTGACAAGTCCGCTGGCGCAGGCCATCCTCACATTCCGGGGCTCGGCCAACGGAGAGGAAAAACCAATCCGCGTCATTCAGGGGCCGCACACGGGAATATGGGGGATCGGCGCCACCGGCAAGGTGGGCATAGACGCGACCAACGGCGAGATTCTCCTGGCGACCCCGGCGCAGGAAATCCGCGTGTTCTCACGCCTGGCCAACGGCGACGTTCCCCCTGTTCGCATCATCAAAGGGCCGGACACGCTGATCGACAATGGCCAGCAACGGACCGGCGGCGGCAACGTGCCGGCCGTCCGCGTCGATCCAGTCCACAACCTCCTGCTCATTCCAAGCGGCGGCACCAACGGCGGCGGCGGCAAGGTGCTGGTCTTCGATCGAACGGCGAGCGGCAACGTGAAGCCGAGGGCCGTCATCGCGGGACCCGTCCGGATGGGCAATCAATTCGAGGTCTACGGTCCCACTCAGCTCATGATCACGCACAGTCGGGACACGCTTGAAGTCTGGAAGATCCCCGACCGCGGGGAGAGCACGGACCCGCCGATGTTGAGAATCGGGGCCCCGCTTGGGAGACAGGCTGCCGATACCGGAATTGCGCTCGACCCCGTGCACAAAGAGGTCATCATCGCGACCTCGGGCGGGAACTCCATATTGACGTTTTCTGTTCCCGAGATCTTCGACCGACCGGCGACGGCCTCGTCTTCACGGTAGACGCGCCGGAAGGGCCTCTTACGCGCGAGGGTCCCTGGCCCCTTCCGCCACGAATCTGATCGCGTCGGGCAGCTCGTGCAGCGAGACGATGGCGCCTGCCGGCCCAAGCATCGCGAGACGCTTGCCCTCGTCGTAGTCGTTGAACATCAGCATCGAGTTGACGCCAACCTGCCTGGCCAGCTCGATGCCGTCCGCCGTATCCACGAGGCATACGACGTGTTCCGCCTGAAAGGCCGCGCTCTCGACCGCCTTGCGAAGGGGCAGTGCCTTCACGCCTTCCGCGCTGTCTCTCGTCCACACACGGGAGAAGTAGCCGGTCAACGAGAACTTGTCGAGGAAGCGGTTCACGGCGGTTGCCGAGAGAGACGAGGCGATGAGCAGCGTGATGTCCATCGCTTTGAGCGCGGCAAGCGCCGGCGCGACATCTTCGTAGAGCTGCACGCGGTCGATTGCCTTCCGTTCCAGTTCTTCGATGATGGCGGTGTCTGACGGCTTCAGCCGGTCTCCGGCATGCTCCATCAGATCAAGCAATTGCCAATACGCTTCGCTGCCAGATTCGCTCGGAGGCTCGGTAGACTCGAACAGGCTTCCGGCGATCTCGTTGAATTCCTCGGCGGGAAATTCGGCGAGGCAGCCAACCGGCTCGAAGAGCACGGCTTTGATCGCGCGCATCAGGAGCGCGGATGCACGTTCGGACGATACTGCTTGTGGCACGACACGCACGACTCGTTGATGGACGTCTCAACCGCGGCAAGCGCGTTCGTATCCCTAGCGCGCACCGCCCTGTAGGCGGCGGCTCCGGCATCCACGAGCATTCTCGCGTCCTTGATCCACTCGCCCTGGTCGCGCGCGCGGCCGCGCATCATCAGCACGTTGCCGGATTCGCCCAGCAGCACGGCGTTGCGCTGGGCCGCCATCCATTCCTTGTCGTCCTTCGGTCCACCGCGCGCGATCGAGAGCAACAGATCGTTCGCGGCGGGATAGACCATGCTGGTCATAAGGTCACCCATCGTGCCGACGGGTTGAGCCGCGTCCTGTGCCTGCGTCATGACGGCACCTGCCGCCGTGAGCATCAATCCGACGAACAGCAATACCTTGATACGCATGGCGTCTCCCTCGATGAACGGGCGACCGGGTCCCGTTCACTTCCGTCATCATAAGAGTCTGCGCCGCCCGGTAGCCGCCGGAGTGGGGCGACAGTACGGGACGTGCTGTTTCCTGTCAAGCGCGCGCGGCGCCCGTACGCAGGAGGAATCTTGCGCGACGACGTTCGCGGGCGTAGCATGCCGATCTCGCGTCGCCACAACGCAATTCCGGAGGGTTTCATGCGCCGAACAGCCCCTTCCCTCGCGCTCGTCTCGATGATCGTCGCGTCGATCCTCTCCTATGGGCCGCCCGTCCTCGGGCAGGCCGAAGCGCCGAAAATCGGATTCTTCGGCAGTTACAAGGTCACTGCCGACAAGTTGGATCCGTCGAAATTGCCGATCATCGGCGCCTGGCGGATGAATTTCGAGAAGTCGGATCCGTCGATGAAAGCGGCAGGGCGCTTCAAGCCGACGGCGACGACGATCTACGCGGCCGAGAACGGCGGCGTCAGACACTCCGTCTTCAATTCCTATCCTCCGGCGGTCAACAACTATATGACCGTGTTCACGCCCGAGGCGCGGAGTTACTGGGCGAAGCTCGATGGCAAGGGGATCTACGAGAATCCCCAGGGTCCGAATGGCAAGGGTGAGACCGCCGGTTTGTGGCTGGTCGATCGCAACACGATCTTCCGCGAGCGATGGGTCAAAGGCGCGGTCGACGAACGGACCTTGTATCGCGTCTCGCCGGATGGCAACACGCTGGTCTGGACGAATTTCCCCGCGAGCGGGGACAGTACTCACGTGGTGTGGGATCGAATCCGCTTGCCATGACCCTAACCCTTCGCGCGCAAACCAGGAGGCAGGCAACATGATGTGCGGACGGAGGCGCCCGATTGTCTGGGCCACGGGAGCGGCGATTGTGTGCCTGCTCGGCGTCATGACCGCGCGGGTGTCAGCACGCCAGGCTGGGCCACAGGCTCCTCTGATGTCAGAAAATTTATTCAGGAACATCGAGGTTCTTAAAGGGATCCCCGTCGACACTTTCTTTGACGTAATGGGGATGTTTGCCTCCTCTATGGGTGAGGACTGTACTTTTTGTCATCTGAAGGAGGCTGTCTTCAGGCACGAAGCGTTTGCCGACCCAACCCCGAGGATCAGGCGGGCGCGCCAGATGATTGCGATGATGAAGAGCATCAACGAGACGAACTTCGGCGGCCGGCCGCTGGTGACCTGCTTCACGTGCCACAGGGGCAGCAACAGCCCGGTAACGGCGCCGCGTCTCTCTCTCCAGTACGGTGTTCCGGATGACGATCCAAATGTGATCAATTTTCCTCCCGACACCGGGACGTCCGCCGATCAGATTCTCGACAGGTATCTCCAGGCACTCGGCGGGACGACGCAACTGGCCAAGCTTTCGAGCTTCACCGCCAAGGGGACGTACTCGGGATTCGACACGGCGTTCAAGGAAGTTCCGGTCGATATCTACGCCAAGGCTCCGAATCAGCGCACGTGGATCATCCACATGGCCGAAGGAGACAGTCGCCGCGTGTTCGACGGCCGCAACGGTTGGTGGGCGGGGCCGGACGGCCCGGCGCCGATCGAGACGCTGACCAGCGGGAATCTGGACCGCTACAGGCTGGAGGCGATGGTGGCGTTTCCAGCAGGGATCAAGCAGGCATTCAGCCGATGGAAGGTTGGCCGCACCGCGATCGACGATCGCCCCGTCCGGATTGTTCAAGGAACGAACGCTGGGCTGCTTCCGGTAAATCTGTATTTCGACAACCAGTCCGGCCTGCTGGTCCGGTGGGTGCGCTGGAACGAAACGCCGGTCGGTCCCGTTCCGACAGAGATTAATTACGACGACTATCGCGATGTCGCTGGCGTCAAGATGCCCTTCACCTGGACCGCGAGCCAGACGTACATGCAGATGACCATCAAGCTGAGCGCGATTCAGGCGAACGCTCCAGTCGACACGGCGATATTCGCCCAACCGACCCCGGGGACGCCCAGGCCCTAAGTCACAGCGGACACTGTGTTAGCATCCGGCTTATTCTGACGCCGAATTTGAAATCTTCGAATATGGGAGGCCAAATGCGCATCAATTTGTCGTTCGCGGCCGTCGCTCTCGGCATACTGCTGGCCGCAACCGCGTCGGTGCAGGCGCATCACTCGTTTTCGGCGACGTACGATGGCAACAAGCCGATCACGTTGAGAGGCACCGTCACCAAGATTGGGTGGCAGAATCCACACGCGCACATCTACGTCGACGTCAAGAACGCGGACGGCAAAGTCGTGACCTGGGAAGTCGAGAGCGCCGGCCCGACTGCGCTCCTCAAAGCAGGCTTGAGGAAAGAGGACTTTGTCGGAGCGGAAATCATCATCAAGGGCTTTCTTGCCAAGGACGGAACACCCACCGTCAACGCCAGCAGCTTGACCCTGGTCGAGGCGAAGAAGGAGTTCCTGACCGACGAAAAGGCCCCGTAAGGTCGGGAGTCTGATCCATGAAGCGATTGATGATCGTCCTGAGCGTGGCGCTGGCACTGGGCGGCCAGACAGTGGCGTTCGCGCAGGCACGACCGGACTTTTCCGGCTCGTGGAGATTGAACGTGGGCAAGAGCGGCCCGAACGTCGCCGGCAACACGCCGAACATTCCATTTCCGAGCCAGATCGCCGTCAAGCAGACGCCGACCGACATCGCTATTGAGAGCACGAGCGTGCGCCAGCAACCCGTGTCCGCCGTTTACAAGCTCGACGGCAGCAAGGTCAGTGTTCAAGCCCCGGCCGGAATCACGGAAACCGGCGAAGCGAAGTTCGACGGGGAGAATCTGTCGATCAGCTCGCGCCGCGCGTTCTCCTCGCCGGCTGGAGACATCGTCGTTGAATTCAAGGAAGTCTGGAGCCTGATCGGAAACGTCCTGACGATCCAGAAGACTCGGACTCAGAGCGGAGATTCGACCACCGAGAAGTCTCAGGCTGTCTACGACAAGCTGTAGGGTCCCATGCGAGATCGCTTCGTGACGTGGTCGATCGCCGCGGTTGCCGTTGCAGCAATCGCATATTCCGTGTCGCCAGCTCTCAGCGCTCAGGGCCCGGCAGGCGGTCAGGCATACACGCCGCCGCGCACTACCGGGGGTCAGCCCGATCTCCAGGGGGTGTGGCGCGCCTGGAACCTCGCGAAGTTCGACCTGGAAGATCATGGCGCCAAGCCAGGTGTGCCTGCGGGCAGAGGGTTCGTCGTCGATCCGGCGGACGGCAAGATCCCGTACCAACCGTCGGCGCTCGAGAAGCGCAAGCAGAACTACGAGAACAGCAGGAACCCGGATCCCTGGAAGAATGCCGATCCGTACGTGAAGTGCTACCTGCCGGGCATTCCGCGCATGACGTATCTCGGATGGCCGTTTCAGATCATTCAAACGGCGGAATCTGTGACGTTCGTATACGAGTGGAGTCACAAGAAGCGCGTTGTTCCGATCAGCAACACCCCGCCCCCCGCCGACGGAGAAACCGCCTGGATGGGCACGCCGCGTGCCCGTTTCGAAGGCAACTCGCTGGTGATCAACCTGACGAACTTCAACAGCTACACCTGGTTCGACATGGCTGGGAATTTCCACAGCGACGCACTGAAGGTAGTCGAGCGGTATACGCCAATCAGTGCCGACGCGCTGCAGTACGAAGCCACGATGACCGACCCCAAGGTATTTACGCGGCCGTGGACGATTCGAATGACCATCCAGCGCCAGAAAGATATCGGCATCCTCGACTACGAGTGCACCGCGATGCTGGACGAAATGGGCATTCACCACACGTGGCCCAGGGATTTCGACGTCAACTGACGAGGAATACAGCATGAGTACCCGAACCCGTTTCCTGTTGTCGGTCGCGGCAGCCGCCATCATCCTCGGCATAACGTCCGTCCCAAGCGCGGGTCAGCTCGTGCGCGGCGATGAGAACGCCGTGAAGACTCCGTCCGGTCCCATTCCGCGCCGGGCGGACGGCAAACCTGACTTGACGGGAAACTGGAACGGATCGCCCGGCGGGGTGACGCACACGGTCATCCTCGAAGATCATCCCGCAGGGTTCGGCGTGACGGCCGGGCCGACCCTGATCATCGACCCGCCGGACGGCATCATCCCCTATCAGGCGTGGGCGCTGGCGGAGCGGAACCGCCGCCGGGAAGACTCCAACGGCTACGAGGATCAGGTCGGCCACTGCGAGTTCTACGACCTCGGCCGCATCCAGATCTTCTCGCAGGAATACATGTTTTCCGGGAACAACTTCATCATCAACGCGACCCAGCACATCACGCGAGTAATCCCCATGGACCGGCGCGAGCATCTTCCCGCAGGCATTCGCCTCTGGACGGGAGACTCGATAGGACACTGGGAAGGCGACACGCTGGTCGTCGACACGACGAATTTCGCCGAGAAGCCCCGCATGTCTCTCGGCGGAGATTTTCACGGCGCCGACGCGCATATCGTCGAGCGGTTTACCATGCTCGACTCGAACACGATCAAGTGGACGATGACGATCGACAATCCGAAGGTGTTTACACGACCCTGGACGATGACATCACCGGCGCCGATGAAGCGGCAGAAGGCGCTCGGTCCGGCCGAATGGGACGTCGAAGACACCTGCCACGAAGGCAACGTTGACCTCGTGCACCTGAAGAACACCTACGACCAGGCGCGAGCGGCCGCCTCGAAACCCAAATAGACCGGAGACTCATTCACTGGATCGAGGGCCGGTGCTGAGAGCCGCAAGCGTATCAGCCAGGACCGCTGTGCCGAGCGCGATCGCGTCCGGCGACGCATACTCGTCCGGTCGATGGCTCACACCGCCCCGGCACGGGATGAAGATCATGCCGGTTGGCGCGACGCGCGACATGAACAGCGAGTCGTGGTACGCGCGGCTGATCATCCGCTGATAGCGCAGGCGGCGTGCTTCGCACGCGGCGACGATCGCGTCGACGATCTGCGGCGCGCACTGCGCCGGTGGATCCGCGTTGATTGGCTCGAGACGAACGGCCACACGGCGGCGGGCGGCGACCTCCTCGCTCGACCGGCCGATACCGACAAGCATGGAATCGCGCCGCGCCAGGTCGATGTCCCGCAGGTCTACCTCGAGCCGCGCACGGCTGGGCACGCTGTTGATGGCGCCCGGAAACAGGTCACACACGCCGACGGTTGCGACCGTATCGATCGAGCCCGTCGAGCGCGCGGCTGCTTCGACCGCCAGCGCGATCTCCGCGGCCGCGAGAAAGGCGTCGCGCCGGTCCGGCATGAGGACCGTGCCTGCGTGGCCGCCCTCCCCTTCAATCACGATGCGCAGGCTCGCCGGCGCGGCGATCGCCGTGACCACGCCGATATCGAGCAGACGCTGCTCCAGGATCGGACCCTGCTCGATGTGCAGCTCCACGAACGCGGCGTAGGCGCCGGCCGGCACCCTCACCTCTGACAGCGCTCCCGAGAATCCAGCCGACGCGCGCACCTCGTTGAGCGATCGGCCGTCGGAGGTGAGCGTGTGGTCCACGGACGAATCGAGCGCCGCCGCCATCAGGCGACTTCCCAGGCACCCGATGCCGAAACGGGTCGGCTCCTCGGACGTGAAAAGCACCACGTCGATCGACCGCGACGGCTGGAATCCCGATCGTTGCAGCGCGCGAACAGCCTCCAGCCCGCCGAGCACGCCGACCGTGCCGTCGAAGCGTCCAGCGTTGGGGATGGCGTCGCAGTGCGACCCCGTGGCGACCGGCGGCAGCTTGGGATCGCGTCCAACCCAGCGCGCGAACGTGTTGCCCACCGCGTCCTCGCGCACGACGAGCGACGCTTCCCGACACAGTGTCTTCACGTACTCGCGCGCGCGCAGATCCGTCTCGCCAAAAACGATCCGTGTGACGGCAGGCGCGGGGGCATCGGAGAAGGAGGCGAGGGTCTCGAGCTCGCCCCACAATCGCCCGCCGTCAACCGCCGGCGTCATGTCCGTGATCCCGGATCTCGGATCCCGGATCCCCGATCCCCGATCCCTGATCCCCGATCCCCCGGATGCCTGTCCCAGTCTTTGTAGATGAGATACTTCGCCGGCTGCTTTCCGATTGCACCGAACCACTGGGGACAATAGGGCGCCATCCAGATGAAGTCGCCGGCCTGCACCGGGTACCACTGCGACCCAAGAAGATAGATCCCGCCGCCCTCGAGCATCAGTAAGCCGTGCTCCATCACGTGAATCTCGACGGCGGGCAGGGCGGCGCCGGGCTGGTAGGTCATCGTGTTCACGCGGAAGTCGAACACCGGATCGTCAGGGATGAGCCCACGCACCTCGAGCCATGGATCTCCTCCGAGATAGGTTGCGGCCGCCTGCCGTTCCTCGCCCGTCAACAACGCGGGGGACGTAACCGCGCTCAGCGACTGATAGGGCTTCTCGATCACTACAGCGCGCGCGGGAGCATTGGCGCACACGGGCATGGCCTGCCCCGGTGGGATGTACGCGTACCCTCCGGCATCGAGCGTCGTGGGACCGACGGTAATCCGGCCATCGAGGACGTACACAAAGCGCTGATCGCCGCAGGAGGCAAGCGCTCCACCGTGATCGAACTCGGCGGTGTACTGCACGAATGCGGCCCCACCGGCCGCTGATGCGTGCACGACGGCCGTCGCGTTCCGCATTCCCGGAAGCGGCGCCCGTACGAACGTCTCCGGCGTTTGCAGCCGGTGATCCGGATGATTGGCGCTGCGCGTTGACAGGTTCACCGGTGTCCTTGGTCCTGGTGCTCGATTCTACAAGGCTCCGGGCGGACGAACCTGCCACCGTGTGTTGCGGTGATGTGGCCATCTGCGAAAATCGTCTCTCCGCGACGCAGCGTCCTCCGGACCGTGCCGCGGAACGTTTCGCCGACGTACGGGCTCATCTTGTGCCGCTGCTGAAGATCGTCCGCCCGGAACGTAAACGATTGTGTCGGATCGATCACGGTCAGATCGGCGTCATGCCCGGCGACAAGCGCGCCCTTGCGCCCGATCCTGAAGCGGCGCGCGGGCGTCGCCGCCACCAGCTCCACGATGCGCTCGAGCGTGAGGCGGCGATCGTGGTATCGACGATCGATCAGCACGGGCAGCGTGAACTGGATGCCGGCGATGCCTCCCCACGCGCCGGCGAAGTCTCCGGTCTTTCGGGCGGGCTCGGTTGGCGAGTGGTCGGACGCGACTATGTCGACGTGACGCGCCAGGAGCTGCTCCCACAACGCCGCGACGTGTTCCGCCGTTCGCAGCGGCGGCGCGCACTTCGCGATCGCCCCCAGCCGCTCGACATCGCTCTCGTCGAACCTGAGATAGTGCGGACAGGTTTCAACCGACACATCAATGCCGTTCGCGCGCGCTTCGGCCGCCAGCACGACACCGCGCCCCGTGCTGACGTGGACGATATGGAGCTTCGCACGAGTCTCGCCGGCAAGCAGCAACGCGCACTGGATGGCTTCAAGCTCGGCGATCACGGGACGCGAATCCAGAAAGTCACGGATGGCGCGGCCGCTCATCCGCTGTGACAAGGCGCGAGTCAGCTCCTCGTTCTCCGCGTGCACCGCCACCGGCAGCCCGAGGCTGGCTGCCTCCGTCAGTCCGTCATACAGCGTGGCAGCGTCGGCTCGCGGAAACTCCTGCAGCCCGGAGTCGCACATGAAGGCCTTGAAGCCGACGACGCCGCGCGCCGCCATGTCCGCCATCTCGCGTACCGACCCGGGCACGAGTCCGCCCCAGAGTCCGAAGTCGGTGATGGACGCGGACTCGAGAGCTGCGCGCTTCCTGTCAATCTCACGGACGTTCACGCAGCATGGCGTCGAATTGAGGGGCATGTCGAAAAAGAGCGTGCCGCCCCCGGCCGCGAGCGCGCGGCTGCCGCTTGCGGCGCCTTCCCAGTGGGTTCGACCGGGCTCGTTGAAGTGAACGTGCACGTCGATCATGCCCGGCAGTACGAGGAGACCGCGTGCGTCGATCTCGTCGGGTGCGCCGGCGAGATCGATCCCGACCTCAGCGATGCGCCCATCTTCAATCGAGACATCCGCGCGCTGCGGGCCATCCGGAGAGATCAGCGTGCCGCCCCGAACCACGGCATCAGCCATCGACCGCTCCCGCCAGTTCGTCGAGAAAGTTCACGCCTGCCGCAAGGGCGATGGCCACGTCGCCTTCCGTGACGGATTCATCCGGATGGTGACTGACGCCGCCGGGAGTGCGAATGAAAAGCATGGTGGCGGGCATGTGCGCCGCGAGGATCATCGCGTCGTGTCCCGCCCCGCTCGACATGATCATCCCGGGCGCGCCGGCGCGTTCAACCGCCCGAGCGAGCATCTCCACCAGTGACCGATTCATCGTCGTTGCCGGGTGATCGAAGCGTGGCGACCAGTCGACGCGCAGCCCGCGGCGCGCGGCGATCTCATGCGCGAGCGATCGAAGACGATCGATGGCCGCCGTCCGCACGTCATCGCCGGCATGGCGCACGTCCACGCTCACGCGACAGCGCCCCGGTATGACATTGGCGGCCCCGGGCCCGACGTCGACCTGCCCTGTCGTGGCAACGAGTCCTGGCGTGCAACGGGCGTATGCCTCGACACCGCCAATCCATTCAGCCGCCCCGGCCAGCGCGTCCCGACGGCCGTCCATCGGTGTCGTGCCCGCATGACCCGGGTTGCCGTTGAACGTCGCATCCGCGCAACTGCGCCCGACGATCCGATCTACGACGGCGAGCGGCCGGTGGAGCGTGTCGAGCACCGGTCCCTGCTCGATATGAAACTCGACGTACCCGAGCGCATTCGCTTCCGCCCGCGCGTCCATGATGTGCGCGGGGTCAAGACCGAAGTCGCGGATCGCCTGGCCGATCGTAATGCCTCGTGCGTCCCGCGCGCCGAGCAGCTCATCATCCACGTCCACAACGACGGCGCGGCTGCCGATGAACGGCACGCCGAATCGGACGCCCTCCTCCTCCGAAAAGCCGAGGATCTCGATGCCGAACGGCAATCGTCGGCCGTGAAGCGTCTCGATGAGCGCGACTCCCATCACAACGCCCAACACGCCGTCGAACGCGCCCGCGTGCGGCACGGTGTCCAGGTGCGAGCCGACGAGCAGCCGCGGTGCGTCGGCCGACGCGCCAGCGTAGAAGCCGCGGAGGTTGCCAACCGCATCGACCCGCACGCTCATACCGGCCCGTGCCATCCATGCCGACAGGTCCGCATGCACCTGGCGCATGCTGTCGGAAAGAAACGTCCGCGTGGTAAAGCCAGGTTCGTCGGAATAGGTCGCGAGCGATCGACACCGGCTGATCACGTCGCGAGCGACGTCCGCGTACATCAGGTGCCCCGATACGTGCTGTATCCGTACGGCGAGATCAGCAGGGGGACATGGTAGTGCCCCTCGGGATCTGCAACGCCGATGCGGATGACGACGTGATCGAGGAACGGTGGATCGGTCAGCGTGAAGCCTGCCCGCCGGAAGTAGTCGCCGACATGGAACGTCAGCTCGTAGACGCCGCGCTCGAGACGGTCTCTCGCGATGAGCGGCGTGTCCGTGCGTCCCTGCGCGTTGGTCGTCGCGGACGACAGTGGCTCGTGATGGCTTCCGTGAACGATGCAAACGTCCACCAGCACCTGGGCTGCCGGGAGGCCTCGCGCCGTGTCGAGTACGTGAGTGGACAACTGCGCCATGTCAGCGGGTCAGCGTCAGGCCGAGAATGCCGTACGGGGGAGCCGGGTCGATGTAGACTCCCAGCTCCTCGCCGCGCTCCGCCACGACATCCCACGTGCGATTGGTGGCTTCGAAACGCAGTTCCGTGATTTCGGGAATGTCCGCGAAGATTCTCGTCCCCATCCGGTGAATGATCTGTTGAATGCTGCCGGACTCGAACGACCTGAACACGTCGGTTACGATCGCCCGCGTTTGCGAGGTGATCGCCCCGTCGGTGAATGCAGCCTCCACGTTCGCGTACGACCATTCCATGTCGAGCCACATGTGAAGCACGCGGCTGGGCCGGTCCGCCAGCGTCGTGTGCTGATCGCGCACGAAGCCACGAAACGAACTGCCCCGCAGCCGCAGCAGCCTGAAGCCGCGAATGCCGGAGACAGCCTCGACGACGCCGTCCCGAGTGAGCTCGATGCGGGCGAACGCCTGGTCCGGCCCCGAGGGCGTGAAGGCGACGCCACCATCCTCTCCGGCGTACGGTATCTCGACGGCCGACACTTGCAGGCCCTCGACCTGCGGATACGTCTCGATGAATTTCTTGCCAAGACAGCGACAGTAGTCCTCGAGTCCGTACTCGGTGAACGCAAATGTTTCCCGATGAATGAAGTTCTTCATCGAATCGGTTGCGATCAGTCCGGTATTGTCCCCCTTGAGGTATGTGGGCCAGAAGGCGCCGCCGTGGACGAGCATCTTCACGTTCGCGCCGAAGACAGGACTGTGTCCGGCCGGCGCACGTCCATCCCGATTCAACCGGTAGACGGTGACGTCCGCCTTGCCGTAATAGTGATCTGTCCGACCGCCTGCAACACGTTCCACGCGGATCCTTTCGGCCGGCCTTCGCGCGTCTCGCGCGTCGGCGGGGCACGCCTGATCTCAGGCCGCTAAGCCCAGATCCTCCAGCCTGAACCTCGCAATCCTGTACACCTGCCCGAGTGCTTCCGCCAACTCGTGATCCCTTGGCGATCGGCTGCGCTCTTCAAGCGCCGCGAACACATCGTCCTTCGTGCTGTGCTTCACCGCAAACAGAAACGGGAAGCCGAACCGCGTGCGGTATTCGGCGTTGAGGTGCTGCAGCCGCGCCCACTCGGACGGGTCCAGGTGATCGAGACCCGCTCCTTGCTGCTCGACGGTTGACGCGCTACTGATGCGCAGGCGCGTCCCGAGATCGGGGTGAGCCCGAAGAAGCGCCAGCCGTTCGGCATCCGTCGCCGTCTCAACGACGCTGGTCATCGCGGCGTGAAGCTCGTCGAGCGATCCGAACGGCCGTCGATCCCATGCCCGCTCGGCAACCCACGGCGAGTCTTCGAATATCCATCCCAGTACGCGCACGAATTCCGTCCGATCGTGCGCATTGAGTTCTGCGATCGTCATTCCTGGCACACGCTCGAACCATCGACGCACACCTCGCGCATGCGTTCAGCTCCTAGGGCGTAAACAGCGCACCAAGCGCCGCCGCCGCGCCGTTTAACATAGCGCGGCATGGGCTTCGAGCACACGATCGAGGTGTGGGAGTTTTCGCGAGCGGCGCCGTCAGTACCGATGCGCGGCGTAATGTCAGCGTGGTTGGGCAGTGCGCCCGGTATCGCCGCTCGAGGACCCGCTGGTGAATCCTCCCGACGTCGCGCCGCCTGCGGATCCGCCGGACGAGCTCCCCGACGAAGTCGAGTCGCTTCCTGCGGTAAACACGTTGCCACCCGAGGCATTGCCACCCTGACGGACGAGACCGCCTGTCTCCTCGGCAGTCGCCTCGCGGGGACGCACGCGGGCATAGCCGACTCCGTTAATCGCTCGCCCGCCGTTATCCGGCGCACTCGCGGCAGAACCGCCGCCGTCCACTGTCACAAATCCGACTCCAGGCACGTACTGCGAACCGTCGCGACCCAAGTACGAGTACGCAAACGGCGAATAGTAGTACGCATCGTATAGGTACGCGCCGTATGGGTACATCATGGACCCATAGAAGTAGGGTGAGTACGAATACGCCGCGCTCCAGGACCCCGAACCGAAATAAGAGGCACCAAAGGGATCGAAGAACGACCCGAACGATCCCGTCCCACCGGTGTTCGCTCGTTCCACCACGAAGCGCCCGGGATATGAAAGCGCGACCATCAGGTCGATCACGCTGTCGGGCACACCGGCGTCATCCAGATTGATGAGGCGCCGGCTGTTCAAGTCGAACCGCGCGTTGGTGGCAATCAATGCGGCTTCCACGGCGCTGGGTGATACCTTCCCACTCGCTTCCTTCACATCGTCAATCGTGAGCGGCGCGCCAGACCTCGGCGCGATCGCCGCGGCACGCTGATCCGGGGCGCGGCGATAGCGCCGGACACGGATGCTCTCGCGTCCCGAGATCTCGACGACCTGCACGTCAACCCAGATCCCGTTTCCGGCAATCACCGCCAGACTGGATATTTTCCGCGGCGCCTGGTTGCCGCACACGAGCTCCGCGTTTGCAAAGAGCATCGTGCTCGTGCGTGACCACTCCGCGCGCTGCGTGCCACGACAGTCCGCGTCGGTAATGGGATGCCCGGCTCCGTCCGCCACGATCGTCTGTTCGAGCGCGGGCTGATTGCTGACAAGCGTCTTCAGCGAAATGGCTGCAGGCTCGTTTGCTGGCGTGACGCAGACGGACACGCCACTCAAAGATGGGCGCGCGGCAGGAGCGCCGGGTGGTAGCTCGGTGGGATCCGGATTCGCGGCGCGCTGGCTTTCGTCGACCAGTTGCCAGCACCCGAGCCATGGGGTCCACCGCGCATCCGCACTCTGCTGCTGCCCCTGCGCCGGGGGGGCAGTCACCAACACGAACAGGAGTAACGCGGTCGAGATTGTGGTGTTCATCATCTTGCCTTTTTAGCCTAGGTCCATTCTACGCAGGCGGGGCTTTCGCCGAGCAAAATTAAAACAGCACGTTCACGCCGGCCGATAACCTGAAACCCGCGAGATCAATCGGGTCGAAGTTCTGGAAGTCGCGTCCGAGCTTTGCGGACGCCCAGAGGTACCGCCCTTCGAGCGACGTGAACAGGATTCGCGTGAGCCT
>Ga0070699_100002048_pt1 | contig 18222 bp, 19 predicted proteins | sample KBSK1503metaG_FD_65473 | JGI IMG/M metagenome (GOLD analysis project Ga0070699, IMG submission 65473) | Corn, switchgrass and miscanthus rhizosphere microbial communities from Kellogg Biological Station, Michigan, USA - KBS K1-50-3 metaG | ecosystem: Host-associated > Plants > Roots >... | reverse complement strand
GCACCACCGCGGTGTCATAACCTTCCGTCTGCCCTTCACCAAGATTGCCGCCACGGCGCGCCAACGCCAGCGCCACCTGACTCATTGGTCCACGATGCGTGACGTTCCACTCGTGGGCCATCTGCAACGGAACGTAGACCCCGGCGCTCGGCATCATGCCACGCAAACCGCCCTGCCCCGCGCCTTCTTTAATCTCAGTACTGAGAACTCCGGCAATCCGAAACGTTCGGCTCTCGATGTCCGGACTCGATTCGTCGAGACCCGGCTCGTCCAACGGGATGCCAAAGAAGTTTGGACTTTCTTCTTCCTCAGATTCGTCCTTCTTCTCTGAAGGTGGAGCCAGCAGTTCGAGAGTCTTGCCGATCGCATCGGCGGGTGTTGCATAACCAAAATCACGCACGAACCGCTCTGAGACCACTGCCTCGGGGACAGTCAGTGACGAGATCATCTTACCGGCGGCGAAATGTTGGAACCGGGTTGAGGCGTTCGGAATGTTAGCGCCACCAACGTACTGGCTCAGCAGTTTCCCGTTCGACCGAATATAAACGCCGAAATTCACGGTCGGCTCAACGTAGGCGACGCCGCTGATAGCCGCGATTTCTTTAATCGCCGCATCGTCGAGAATGCGCGTCGGGGTTTTATCCGCACGCTGTCGAGCGTTACGCCCTTCACCTTCCTGCCGCGGGCCCGAGCTGCCCCGTTCGAGTCCGGCGAGATTGCTGAGACCACGACCGAAGACCTGTATCTCGTTGAAGAGATCGAGCGCTTTGAAACGCGCGAGCATGTTGCTTTGCAGTCCGAGCCCAAACGACACCATCGTAACGATGACCGCAACGCCGACGATCACGCCCATCATCGTCAGGATCGCACGCAGCTTCGCCTGGCGCAGATTGCGTAACGCGAGATGAAGAATGTCGAAGAAGCTCATAACGAAGTACAAAGCATAGATACGAGAATAAACTTTAGACAGGACTTACAAGATGTTCAGGATGGACATGCTTTCCTGTTAATCCGGTTTCATCCTGAAAATCCTGTCTAATACAACAGTTCAACCGCACTGACTGTCCAATCAGCCAGACTCGCTGTTACTACCTCTGCCCCCGCTGCACGTAACGCGTCCTCGGACACAGTGTTCGTAACACCCAACGTCCGCATACCCGCGGCACGCGCGGATTGAATTCCCGGCGGCGAGTCTTCAATCGCCAAACATTCCGACGCCAGCAGCGGCAATTCGCGCTCGTGCTGTCGCTGCTCGTTCAACTTCAGCAACCCCGTGAGATAACAATCCGGCGCCGGCTTACAAACTGACGCATCTTCTGCCGTGACGACTACGGAGAACAGCGGCGTCAGGTTCGCGCGCTCAAACACGTATCCCACTTCAACCTTGTTGGCCATGCTCACGAGGCCGAGCGAGAACTCACGCGCCGCGGCTTTGAGAAACGTCAGCACACCCGGAAACAGTGGCAACTCTGCGATCATCTCCCGGTGCAAATCAGTCTTCGCAGCCAAAACAGTTTCCAGCACCAGGTCCGTCAAAGGCTGCTTGGCACGCTCAAACATCGCCTTCACAAACGTCCGATCATCCATGCCGAGCGCACTCATGTACCACTCCTCAGTGAGATCGATCTGGTGGCCGCGCAGCACTTCCTGGTACGCCTTCATCTGAATAGTCTCGTCGTCGATGATGACGCCGTTGAAGTCGAAGAAGATGGCTTTGATCATTTGGCTTGTGCTTTCAAGTCGTCGATCAGTTTGGGCAAGCGTTCACTCTCGAGCACATCCAAACGACGCAACACTTCCGCGAGCGAGAGTTCGTTTTTGAGGTTCACCTGGTAATCGAGATCTGCGCGCAATCGATCCTTCTCGCCCTGCCGGTTCTGCGACATCATGATGATTGGCGCCTGCATACCGGCGATTACCGCCAGCACGAGGTTCAACATCTGATACGGCGCCGGATCGAAACCGCGCATGAGAATGATCGAGTTGAAGATGATCCAGAAAATGATCAGCGCAATCGAGACGCCGATGAATTTCCAGCTACCGCCAAACTCCGCGATCAAATCGGCGGCGCGATCGGAGAGCGTCAAACGCGCTTTTTCTTCTTCGTTAGCGTTGCGTGAAACTCGCGAGCGCAGCAATTCGTCAGTGCGACGCAGTCTGTCGGTTAACGCGCTCAACATTTCGAGCGCCACATCGGGACTGGTTCTGACGAATGAGAGAAACGCGTCGCGCGAAAGAATCGCGAGGTTCGCGTCCTCGATCACCCGGGCGTCAGCAGAGCGCTGGCGGCCGTCGATGATCGACATCTCGCCGAAAAAGTCGCCCTGGGCCAACTCGGCGAGCGTGACTTCCTGCTTATCATCGTCGCGAAGACTGATGCGCACGCGCCCACTCTGGATCAAATACATGGCATCGCCCTGCTCGCCCTGCCGGAAGAGACGCGTATTCTGCGGCACAGACTTGGTGGAAAGCAGATCGCGCAACTCGGTGGCCGCCGTATCATCGAGAGAAGCAAACAGCGGCACCGATCGAAGCGCCTCGAGCGTCATTTGCGACATGGAAGCCTCCACGAATCAAATAAGAAATAGGTCCTATACAATCCGTCCATCCTTCATGAACACGATGCGATCGGCAAAACTATTCGCCAATTCCTGATCGTGCGTGACCATCAAAATCGTCAGCGCATCATGGTCCACCATCTCACGCAACAACCCGAGCAGCTCGTGCGCGCGAATCGAATCGAGATTGCCGGTGGGCTCATCCGCCAGCAACACTTTCGGATTGTTCGCCAGCGCGCGCGCGATCGCGACCCGCTGTTGTTCACCACCGGAAAGCTCTGAAGGCTTGTGCTCGAGACGATCGCCAAGCCCGACACGCGTCAGCCATTCACGCGAACGTTCGCGACGTTGCTGCCCCCGCAAGCCTCCGAACGCAAGTGCGAGCGAAACGTTCTCGCGCGCCGTCATCGTCGGGATCAGATTGAAGTTCTGAAAGATCATGCCGACGGAGAAACGCCGGTAACGCGCCATCTCTTTCTTCGTAAACGGACCCAGCGGCCGCGACGCAAAAAACACTTCACCCTGCGTCGGATGATCGAGTCCACCAAGCATGTTCAGCAAAGTTGATTTACCGGAACCGGAAGTGCCCTGGATTGCGACGAACTCGCCTTCGTTGATCTCCAGCGACACGTTGTCGAGAGCAGCAACGTTGTTGCTGCCCATTTGATAGATCTTTGATACTTCCTGCGCGGCTAGGAGGGCGGGCATCAGCGCCTGGTCACCCTCCATAACTCGAAACGTTCGTCTTCAAATCCCTTCAACAACATATCAAACTCTTCGGTAGACAGATCCTCTGACTCGATCAACTCACGTACCTTTGCATCTTCAAAAACGGAACGTGAGATTATCACGTCAGCGCCTGACGACAGACCTTCGAGACGCGCCGCCATGTTCACGGTCGAGCCAAAGTAGTCGAGTCGATCGTTGAGGGTCACGGCGATGCAGGGCCCGGTATTCAGTCCGGCTTTCAGTTGCAACGGCAATACGCCGTCAGCCGGCTCGGCGAGCGAGCGCTGCACTTCGAGCATCGCGAGTAAACCGTCGGCAGCCGAACGAAAGACGGCCATCACTGCGTCGCCGATTGTTTTCACGATCGCGCCGTCGTGTTCGACGATCGATTTTCTCACGACGTCGAAGTGACTCATCACGCGGCCAAACGCGGTCGCGTCGCCGATCTGTCGATAGAGCTGGGTCGAATGACGCAAGTCAGTGAAAAGCACGGTCAGGGTTCCGACCGAGATCTGTTCGCCGGGTCGCAGGGCCTCGCTCGCAAAGAGATCGCGAAACATTTGCAGCGCCGTAACTTCAGCCGCCGTCGTCGCCTGATCGCTCCACTCGAGACGCTCGAGAATCAGGAGTTGTTCGGCGTCAGTCTCATTCTTTAACGCCAGCGTGAACTGTTCGTTAACATGCAGCGTGTCGAGACTCCAACCGTTGCCGGTGACTGTTACCTGGGCTGAAGTCTCACCTTCAGGAGAGACAGTGACGTCCTGTGAGCCGGGAAGCTCGAGCGCGCGGAGTCGATAGCTACCGCTCTCCAACGGCAACGAAAGCTCACGCAGATCGCCCGCGGGCAGGAGTTGTTGCGCGACTACGTGGGGCGTCCAATTCGGACTGCCGATACAAAACGACGCGACTTGCAAACGTCTCACCGCCGGGTTCGGCTTAAACGTCAATTCCACGTAACGATCGAAGTTGACGGTGAAATCGATCTTGCAGGTTTCGCAGTGAACGCTGCTGTGGATCTCCTGCAACGAAACGCCACTTTCCTGTGGACCACGACACAACGGGCAGAGCAAGTCCCACTGGAAATCGAGCAAACCGGCCCGCGTCGCACGCAGGCAAACTTCCAGCACCGCACGTCGCGGCAACTGCCAGTCGTCGGCGAGTTTGTAAGCACGGATACGCGCCACCGCGAAGTCGTCGCCACGTTCGACAAAGTCAGCCAGACGTTCCGCGATCGCGACACTTTCCGGAGTCTCGAGATCCGAAAGCAGTTTTTGCTTGAGCGCGGTGAGCCGTTGCAGATCAAAGGACGACTGTGACGTGTTTGGCTCGGCGGTTTCCAGCGCTGTGCCCTGAAAGGCAAGGTCGTCGTACTTCTGAATTGACTCTCGAAAGCGGCGTGCAACCACCAAGTTCAGTTGTACCGGTATCGCCACCGCGCCGGGAATGTTTCGCGGTTTGGACCACACTTCGTAAATCAAATGCGTTCCGCCTTCAGGCCGCGGCTTCAGTTCGGCTCGCATGCGCAGGCGCGTGAGCGGTCCTTTGCTGTAAACGCGTTCAACTCCGAAGCGTACCGGCTTGACCCACTCGAACGGTTGTTCCTCCCATTCGACCGGCAAGCCGTAAAGCGAGAGTCGCACTTTGCGACGCGCGTTGCGCTGAGACTTATCCCGCGCGTCTATTTCGATTTGGGGCACACCCGTATCGCGATTGAACCGGTTGGTATCGGCAATGAAGGGCCACAGTCTGTCGGGACTCGATTTGAGATCAAACTCCCAGCGTTTGTGATACTCGCGAAGAGACATGTGAACCTTCAATACAAAAGACTATCCACAGATTCCACAGATTCTTTCTGTGTAATCTGTGGATGGTTTGTAGTTAGTACTCTTACTGATTAGACCTCTTTGTACTCAGAATCGACATCCTCGTGCGACAGGGCGACGCGGTAGTTCTTCGATTGCAGTTGCTTCGTGATCAGCAGATCGTCTTTGGTCTTGAGGAGATCGGCGCGGCTGTAAACCGACAGTTCAAAATTGTAGCCGTGAGTAATAGCGTCTTTCGGACAGGCTTCAACGCAATAGCCGCAGAAGATGCAGCGTCCGTAATCAATGTTGTAGACCGCGGCGTAACGTTCATCCACACCGATGCGCTGCTCCGCCGGCCGCGGATCGTCGGCGGCCACGATGTAGATACACTCGGATGGACACGCCGCCGCGCACAGGTAACACGCAACGCATTTCTCGCGCCCGAGCTCGTCGACGTGCAGCAGGTGCTGCCCGCGATAACGTGGCTGCACCGTGACCGGCTGGTCGGGATACTCCACCGTCAATTTTCGTTTGGGAATGTATGACAGGGTCACGCCCATTCCCTGGATGATGGCTTTAGTAGATTCTATTACGTCAGTGATTATCGACATTTTGTTATGACCTAAAGATCAACTTCCGGGCTTCCCAATTCTTTTACGATTGAGCCAGTCGCCTGCCAGCGACCATCGCGCCACACAAACTTATCAGTGAAATCGTACGAGGGTTTCTGATCTCCGGCAAAGTAGGTGATCGTTCCCGTCAGCGCGGCTCGATCGCCGGTCAGCACCAGTTTCAAATTGCGGAACTCCCACTTTTCAATCCGTGTCTCGCGTTGAATCGTTCTTATGTAATCGGCTTTGCTTTGTGGCTGGTTGTCAGGACCCTGGCCGACAAAATCATCGGCGAGAATCCGAGCCAGCTTCTTCTTATCGGCATTGAGGTTGGCAACCGTCCACTCGTTCTCAATGTCTTTCAACTGCGTCAACACCTGCTCGTGATCGGTTGGAACCGAAGCCTCGACGCTTTCAGGTGTATCGGTGTTGGCGTTGGCGTTTGTCTCGGGGGCCGGCGCGGTGTTCGTATTTTCTGAGCGGCGGTTGGCGTTTTCAGCCTGCTCGATTCGTCGCGCGATTCGTGGCGCAAGCATCGCCGCAGCGATTCCGATTGCGAGAATCCCGAGAATAAACGCGCCCGCAAGTCCGACCAGCCACGGCCATGCGCGTCTGCGCTTCCGTTCGGTGCCCGGCGGAACATACTGACGCGGCGGTTGATATGCGACCGCGTTCCAACTGTCATCCCGAGTACGCGGCGAGACAACAGTCGTGTCGTCCTCGGGCTCGACGTCCGTCAGCGGTGTGCCGTCATCGATGCAAAAACGAAGGTTAGGATCGGTAAACGTCCGGTTGCAGGTGGAACAGCGTTTCATTTCAAATGAATTCTAAACCACCGCTCGGGAAATCACCCAAGCCGCCCGCCCAGGCCGACTCCAAAAAGAAACCAGAGGAAAATCAGCAGGTAAAAGAAGGTCGTAATTGCGCCAATCGCTATTCCCGCGACCGCATATGGTTTTCCACCAACTTTGTCGGGCGTCTTTTTAATCTGCGACAACGCCACGAATCCCATGATCATTGAGGCAATGCCCGGCAGCGGACCGAAACAGCCCCAGAGCACCAGCCCCGCAATCGCGGTAATCATCGACGCCAGCGCCAATCCCTGGCCCGATCGCGTGGTAGTCGGTTTATATGGCGCCGGCGGCGGCTGCCATACAGCCGGATTCATCGGGCGCCGCTCGTCGGGAGGAATCCAGGCGCCCGGCAGCGGCGGGTCTCGCGGCAGCCACTCCGTTTTCCGTTCGGAAGGATTCTCGACTTTAGTTTCGCGTTTGGGTTCGCGAATGTTGGGATCCCAGTTGGGATCGAGTGCCGGAGTCAGCTCCTGGATCAGCGGCGTTCCATCATCCGAGCAAAAGCTCAGCCACGGTTCATCAAACTGTCTCTTACATTGCGGACAGTACTTCATTCGATCTCAAACGAGTTCCAGGTGACTGAAGAAGTAAGCGATTTCGATTGCGGCATTCTCATCTGAGTCAGAGCCGTGAACCGCGTTCTCGCCCACTGACCCGCCGAACTCTTTGCGCAAGGTGCCGGCGTCAGCTTTGGCGGGATCGGTTGCGCCCATGAGATCGCGCCACGCTTTGACCGCGCCGTCTTTTTCCAGCGCCATGACCACGCATGGACCACTGGACATAAACTCAGTCAGACCGGCGAAGAACGGACGCTCGCGATGTACGGCGTAGAAGCCTTCCGCTTGTTTCTGCGTCATGTGGATCAACTTCAATCCATGGATATTAAAACCACTGTCGAGAATGCGCTGGATGATTGAGCCCGTGTGATTCGCTCGCAGGGCGTCGGGCTTGATGATGCCGAAGGTTAAGTTAGACATGTGTTCTTAGGTGCCTTGTTCGTTGGTATTGGTGACAGGATTACAGGATGATCAGGATTTACAAGATTTATCCTGTCAATCCTGTGACATCTCGTAAATCCTGTCTAACTATCTTCTTTAGAGCGCGTCTTTCATCGCCTGTCCGATCTCGGCCGGCGACTTCACGACGTGTATCCCCGCCACTTCGAGCGCTTTCATCTTTTCCGCCGCGGTCCCTTTGCCCCCCGCGATGATCGCGCCGGCGTGGCCCATGCGTCTTCCCGGCGGCGCCGTTTGTCCGGCGATGAATGCGACGATCGGTTTGGTCACGTTCGCTTTCGCAAATGCCGCCGCTTCTTCCTCGGCTGTGCCGCCAATCTCACCGATCATCACGATCCCGATCGTCTCCGCATCCGCTTCAAACAACTTGAGCGCATCGACGTGCGTGGTGCCGACGATCGGATCGCCGCCGATGCCGATAGCCGACGATTGGCCCAGGCCAAGCGCGGTCAACTGTCCGACCGCTTCGTACGTCAACGTTCCGGAGCGCGAGACGACGCCGATGTTTCCTTCGCGATGAATGTGGCCCGGCATGATTCCGATCTTGCACTTGCCGGGAGAAATAATCCCGGGACAGTTTGGTCCAATCAAACGAGTGGCCTTGTCGCTCAGGTATTCTTTCACTTTAACCATGTCGAGTGTCGGAATACCTTCAGTGATACAAACCACCACCGGAATGCCCGCGTCGGCCGCTTCCATCACCGCGTCGGCTGCAAATGACGGCGGCACATAGATCACGGAAGCATTCGCGCCCGCTTCTTTCACTGCGTCAGCAACTGTGTTGAAAACAGGAATGCCCTCGTGCGTCGTGCCGCCCTTTCCTGGCGTCACACCGCCGACGATATTCGTTCCATACTCAACCATCTGTTTGGCATGAAACGTCCCTTCTTTTCCGGTAAGCCCCTGGACAATCAGGCGCGTAGATTTATCAACTAAAACGCTCAATGATCACTACTCCTCGCGAATCGCTGTAGATAAAAAGACGAAAGTTTACACCAGCTCAACGTGTTCACCATACTGCGGCACATGTACGCTCCAGCCAAACTTCTCCTTAATATGTCCGGCCATCGCCGCTGCCGCTTCGGGCTCGCCGTGCGTCAGAAAAGTTTGCCGCGGCACACTGCTTTCCATGCCCCCCAACCACCGCAACACTTCTCCCCAATCCGCGTGCGCCGAGAAGCCTCCGATCTTGGCGATGCGACAACGTACCGGCACCCACTGTCCCATGATTTTTACTTCCGGCTCGCCATCGAGTATGCGACGTCCGGTCGTGCCCGCTGCTTGATAACCGACGAAGATGATCGTCGTTTCGGGATCGGGAACGAGACGTAACGCGTGATGCAAAACGCGTCCGCCGGTCATCATGCCTGACGCACTGATGATCACGCGTGCTCCCTGCGCGTCGTTGAGTCGTTTCGACTCCTGTTTCGACGAAGCAGTGGTCATCGAATGAGTGCGCAACGGATGTCGCTGTTGCTTGAGTATGCTCGCATAGTCCTCGTCCTGCTCTTCTTTGCGATTCGCGTAAACAACCGTAGTCGCCGCCGCCATCGGTGAGTCAACTGTGACCGGCAGGATCGGAATCGCCTTCTCATCTTCCAACTCGCGAATCAGGTAAACGAGCTCCTGCGTGCGCCCGACAGCAAACGCTGGAATAAGCACCGGAGCGTTGCGTTTCGCAGCGTCGTTGATGATGCGCGCGAGGGCCACTTTTGGATCTTCGGGATCGTGCAGTCGATCGCCGTACGTCGATTCAACGAGCAGGTAGTCGCAGGCCGGCGGCGGTACCGGGTCGCGAATGATTGGTTGATCGTAATGGCCCAGGTCGCCGGAAAAGAGCACGCGCCGTCCCTGACCATCGGCTAAAGCATGGTCGATCTCCAGCAGGACCAGACTCGATCCCAGAATGTGGCCCGCGATTCTAAAACTTCCGCGAATCCCGGGAGCGACCTGGATTGCCTCGCCCGTGTTGGCGACAGGCTCGACAAACTCAAGCGCGGCATACGCATCTTTTTCCGTGTAGAGCGGGAGTGCCGGTGTGTGTTTGGTCAGCTTGTGACGATTCCGATAGTCGGCTTCTTCTTCCTGCAAACGGCCGGCGTCCGGCAAGAGAATCTTCAACAGGTCCGCCGTGCCGCGCGAGCAGTAAACCGGGCCATGAAAGCCCTGCCTCACCAGGCGCGGCAGATAACCCGTGTGATCGATGTGCGCGTGAGTTATGAGAACGGCATTGAGCGAGCGCGGATCGAACGGCGGCTCTTGCCAGTTGCGTTCACGCAGCTCTTTCAGACCTTGAAACATGCCGCAGTCGACCAGCACACGCGCTTTATTTGTTTGGACCAGGTACTTCGATCCGGTAACCGTGCCGACACCGCCCCAAAATTCAATGCTCGCCAATGATTAACTCCTTCCGAGTTCTGCGATAACCAAACCACACCAGCAACACCGGCACGAGTAGCGCCAGGTTTCGCAGTGCCGTCTTGACGCCGAGCTGGCTGGCAATGATGCCGCCGAAGCAGCCACACTCGAGTGGCTCACCGTGAAGCGCGTAAACGTAGTAAAGCGCGTACGACGCAAATCCAACCAGCAACCCCGCCGCGCCTAACGCTCCAATTCGCACCGTGCGCGGCACGAGCAACAACACTGCGGTTATGACCTCCGCCACGATCACGACGATCGTCGCGGGCCAGGACCAACGCTGGTAATCAAATCCCGACGCGCTCAATAGCTCGCTCACATTCTTCGCAAACGCGTCGATGATCGCGAGCTTTGCAATCGCCGTAAAGAGAAACAGTGCCGCCAGTCCAAAGCGACAAATCCTAACCACCCAAGTGAGTGCTGTCGTTCTCTGAATCAAATCTGTCTTTATCCGTCTAATCCGTGGCTAAGCAGCCGACCCAACCACTTTCTCTGCTGCGTCCTTCATTCCATTCGCGACTGTAAAGTTCAAGCCTGACTCACGAATGACGCGCTGACCTTCTTCAACGTTCGTTCCTTCAAGCCGCACGACCACGGGAACTTTGACGCCCAGATTGCGCGCTGCTTCAACCACTCCGCGCGCCACCATGTCGCAACGCACGATGCCTCCGAAGATATTGATCAAAACTGCCTTCACGTTTTCATCTGCCAGCAAAATACGAAACGCCGCTTCGACTCGCTGCTGCGACGCGCCGCCGCCGACGTCGAGAAAGTTCGCCGGCTCGCCGCCGGCAAGTTTGATGATGTCCATTGTCGCCATCGCGAGACCGGCGCCGTTCACCATGCACGCGATATTGCCGTCGAGCTTGATGTAGTTGAGATCAAACTTAGACGCTTCGATCTCTAGTGGCTCTTCTTCGTTGAGATCGCGCAGATCGAGAAACTCCTTGTGACGAAAGAGCGCGTTGTCATCGAAATTGATCTTGGCGTCGAGCGCGATGAGGCGGTTGTCTTTAGTTAAGAGAAACGGATTGATCTCAGCCAGCGAGGCGTCCATTTGCTCGTAAGCAGAATAAAGCGATTGCATGAACTTCACTGCCTGGCCGATGAGCGCGGCCGGCAAGCCGAGACCGAACGCGAGTTTGCGTGCCTGGAACGATTGAAAACCGATTGCCGGATCGATTGTTTCTTTGAGGATTTTTTCCGGGCGATTCGCGGCAACTTCTTCGATGTCCATGCCGCCTTCGGACGAAGCCATGAAGACCTGGCGTCCAGTCGCGCGGTCGAGCACGATGCCGAGATAGAATTCTTTGTCGATCGGAAGACCTTCTTCGACCAGAAGCACGCGCACTTCCCTACCTTCAGGACCGGTCTGGTGCGTAACCAATTTCATGCCGAGCATCTGTCGCGCAAGCTCGCGCGCTTCGTCGGCGCTGCGGGCTAACTTAACGCCGCCACCTTTGCCGCGACCGCCCGCGTGGATCTGCGCTTTCACCACGACGATGTCGCCGCCAAGTTCCTTCGCGGCGTGATAAGCCTCTTCAGGCGAGCGCGCCACAATCCCGCGCGGCACCGGAACACCGTACTTTCTTAGCAGTTCTTTTCCCTGGTACTCATGGATCTTCATGCAATAGCCTCAGACAAGTTGAATCTTTGGAACGCGCGAGTGTAGCCGCGCACTTGAGTCAACCGCAAGCTGGCATCTATCTTCTATTGGAAGAATGGAGCATGCACATGAACGAGGTTGTTGTCAGTTCTCAAACAAACCTGCGCAACGAGGTGCGTTATGGCGCCGGTCATATATTAATTACCGACGAACCCGTCGCAGCGGGTGGTGAAGACACAGGTCCCGATCCTTACACGTTGCTGCTTGCGGCGCTTGGCAGTTGCATTTCGATGACGGTGACGCTTTACGCGCGGCGCAAGCAGTGGCCGCTCGAAAACGTCACCGTGCGTTTGCGACAGAATCGCATTCACGAAAAAGATTGTGAGGAATGCGTGCACCACAACAACGACTTCATTCACCGCATCGAGCGCGCAGTCTCGTTTACCGGCCCACTCTCCGAAGAGCAACGCGCCCGGCTCGACGAGATCGCACACAAGTGTCCGGTACACAAAACACTACTGTCGGAAATCGTGATCGCCGACTTGAAAGATGATCAATGAAGCTCCGGCGGGAACTTTTTACGGGCGGTCGTGTCTAAAGAGGTTATTTCAAATCGATGAGGAGAGAAGTGTATGAGCGTGAACAAAATGGCCGGTGCGTGCTTAATGTTGTTAGGGATTGTGAACGTCCTGCACGAGATTGCGCTGAGATCCACGGGGCGAGGAACGCCTGGACTTACTTACGCAATTGTAACCGCACTCCTTTTCACCCTGGGAGCGGTTTGCTTTCTGCGTCGCGGCGCCGCTCAAACTAATGCGCCGAAAGCAAAAGAGCCGGCAATCTTCAAAGGCTAGTCAAACCTGGCGTGGATCGGCGGAAATTTAGTCAAGATCAATGATACAGGTTGACCACGACAACAGCCGCGCTCGAGTGCACGACTAAAATTATCACTGCGGTCAGAAGCTGGGGGGTTCTTTGTGCCTTTGCGTGAAAACATTTTTCCGGCCATAGGATGTCAGCGGAAATTAAGTACTTTGTGCAAACCAGATGATCATGGCGGGGTGGATAATGGCTGCTCTGGCCGCCTGCGGCAATACTCGCATGTTGGGTCGCTGCACACGTTCTCCAGCCAACAATTGCAGGCCGGGCAGAAGTAAGCGTCGAAGCTGTCGTGGTAAACTTGCGGTGAACCACATTGACATCTGCCCTCATCAAGCCAACCGGGAATCTCTGCTCCGTCAATGATCACAATACCTCGTTCGGAATCTTCTTGGATGCTTTTCATCACGGTGCGTGAGGCCGCCTAACGATCGGGAAGAGGGCGAAGCGATCGGTAGGACCACTATAAATGAATATTTCCAACTTTTGGATGACCATCTTCATCTTTTGACTTCAGTCCAAACTCACTCAATTGCGCCTCGGTCCCTACAAAGAAATACTGGTATATCTTCTGATCGTTTCCTTCTTTCTTTCCATTGAAGCCGCCCCATATCATGCCGCCGTCGCCCCAACCAGTTTCTTTCAGCGATGTACGGCTATTTCCCGAGTAATAGTAGTACTCGTCATCAACAGCGCCATATTCCATCTCAGATGAAGTCTGGATTTTGCCTGAGTCAGGAAAAGTAAAATTCCAGTGTCCATTCTCCTTCAGTAACTGAGGCGCACCGGACACGCTAAAGTCAATCCGCACCCAGCCGACATATCCCTGAGGAATCAAATAACGCGATGGAGTGCGCTGCTGCTGACACGCATGCATTGCAAAGGAAGAAGCGAGAATCACAAACAAAAGTAACGCTGCCTTCATTGATCTATCCGGAAACCCCGGGTGGAGCGAAGGGTTAGACGTGTTGCGCAACTGTTTGCAAGCGTCTACTCGCCGCAAGCAAAATTAACTTTGCGCTGGACAGCTGAAGTCTGCCGTTGACCGAGTAATCTTGCCTTGATAGTTACTTGCCGGCAAAACGGACTGTAAAGCCAAACTGGAACATAGTACTTTCCGGTTGACTCGTTTATCACGCCAAGGTCCACAACGCGTTTAAGAATGACGCGTGTACCTTCGTAGGCGATAACTTCCACCTTGCGGCTCGAACTATATGAGCCTGGCTTCCCTGAGATCTCAATTGTCACAAAGAGCGACAGATCCAGATCATTCCAGAAGTCATTATCTTGATCGTTCTTGATGTCGCCGAGAAACGAATTGCTAGTTTGGTTATATGGCTTGATCTTTATTTCAGTGAATTTGTAAGGCGGCGTGGCTTCTGATCCTGCTTGCCCATAAACGGGAAGGGATAACAGGCTTAGCAAAAGGAAAGTACTGAAGGTTATTAGTCGAAGAACTTTGGTTGAAAAACTAGAATCGCGCCGAACGTTCATTTCGGATCGACCTCCGAAGGCTTTTGCCAAATCAGCAGGGCGACATAACACAACGCGCCATATATTGGAATACCTAGCAATATTCCTAAGAGAAATGCAAATAGATCAATAGGAGAACCTTCATGCGCTGTATCCGGTGTATGGATGACGGTTTGCAGCAGACACGCTTGCCATACGAACGTGCATCCCCAGGCTCTGGAGGTTCCCATGAAGGCAATCAGCGTAAGCAAAAATGTGAGCAGCACACCAACGATAACTGCAATCACAAGGAGTCGCGTCTTGCTTCGTGACATAGGCTGCTTTCGAGGCTGCGGGCGATCTTTTGTTTCAGGCAATCATCAAACTTACTGTGTAACTAAGAATACATCCCAAACCCAGCGTCCAAGTTGAGTGCCTTTGCTGTCCTTGACCTTCGCTCTGTAGCGAAACTGGTTGCCATGCTCATCTGTTTTCTTCGACAGCTTGTACTCCAGTTCAATGCTTGCCACACCGAGTGACGGCAGAGTATGAAGTTCAGCAGATTCGGAAATCCCGTTGTGATTCGTGTCCTGCCACAGCCGCAACGACGAGAAGATCGCATCATGGTGATCAATCATACCGTCGCCGTTACCGCCATTGATTGTCTTGTCATATTCGGTTAAGGCCAGAAAGCCGTTCTTGTATTTGCCTGCTGCGGGTGCTGGTTGCGGTGTGAAGTTGCCGAATAACTCTGACCCATTGTCGACTACACCGTTGCCATTTCGATCTAATACAAACCACGCATCATCAGATTCGGCAGTGGTCCAAGAAAGTTTTTCTTTGAATCCATCATTATTTAGGTCAAACGGTGCTCCGGCGTCACTTCCGGTAAGATTAAAACCGTTTCCCGCTACGTCAATGATAAGAGGACTGCCACAGCCGCTACCAGTACGTGCATCACAGACGCACTCGCACGCAGTATCGTCCCATCGATAAGGTTCCCCTAAGTAAAGACACTCTTGTAGAGCAGAAGAGGCGCAGCCGTCTGGTGGAGCCGGTGTCGGAGTAGGCGTCGGAGTTGGCACCGCTGTGCAATTGACATTCACGGTTGTGCTTCCGGTGACATTCGGACTTGCAGTATCGCACCAGCTAACAGTCTCAGTGCAGCCTCCCGGGGTTGCGGAACCTGGAGTCGAATCTATCGGCTTGGCCGTACAACTTTTCTCGGTCACACGTATTGTGGAATTTGTAGGAAAAAATCCCGCGATCACTGCTCCGCAATCCGCCGGGTTTGGCAGAGTGTTTTGAGGACAGTTAGCTATACACGAATAGTCCTGTGCCGCCGCGGGGCAAGAGGACTGTACTGGTTGCGGGATGCCTGGTCGACTAACCGGCGCCGGCGCCCAAAACTTAGCTAGTCCTGCGAGTGGATTGGCCCACGCACCCCACGTTGGCTTGATGGTTGTTGAAGTCTTCGTCGGAACCTTCCAGGCATCAGCGATCAGAACCTCGCTCAGCTTAAAGCCGTACGTACCACCCATGGTTAGAATAGACAACGAGTCGCCGCTAACCACCATATCCTTAACGTGGGTGACGTTATGTCGTTTGTTGTTCGAATTAAGTAAGAAAGCAAACTCGCGGACTTTGGTTCCGGTTTGCTCGTACTCATAAACCGTTCCCTGGGTCGATAGGCTATTCATCCCTAACCAAAGATGTCCTGTCTCTGGATCAACAGTGGCGGAAGTTATAATTGTAACGCCTCCGTTGCAGAACCCTCTTCGGTTGAGGAATTCCTTTGTGAAGCCAGTTTGAAGATCAACGGCTTCGCCTTCGATCTGGAACTCGCCCAACAGTTGGCCCTCAGAATTGAATCTCAAAACATAAGGCTCAGGCGCATACATCGACACATAATAGATTTGGTCACCCGGGCCGACGACCACTCGTCCCTCGTTTAGAAACTCGTTTTGCGTCTGACTGGGGTCAAAGGCTCTAATGTCTCCGAAGCTGGCAAGCAAGAGGCCCTGACCGTTGTACAGATGCAAGTTCTTACCGTTGACTGGTGAAGCAACGACTACATTCCCATTGCCAAGCACCGCAATGGACTTCGGGTAGACCGTGTGAAATGAGTTAAGGCGACGTCCGTCCGAACTTACTATTCGCACCGTCGAATCCTTTTGGGCCAGGTAAAGTTCATGTTTGGGACCCACCGCAAAAGTTTCGACATTCAAAAACGAATCGGTAACCTTCTTTGCCGGCTTGCCATTCTTTTGGTAAACCGTTAAGTCACCTGTTAGGGCATCCAACGAATATAAGCTCTGACCGTCTTTAGAAGGCGCAAGCAAGGTTTTCTTAACGTAGTCGCTACTGATCACTGGCTCCGACGATTGCAACACAGTGAGCGGAACCCGTCTGCCCTGTCCTCTGTTCCGTTTCGTATTGTTTGCACTGGTTCTATATACGAGCGTGACTGAAACGAATCCCGTGATAAGGAACAGGATTGATAAGACTGCACGCCTTTTCGACTTGAGAGTAGATAGCATGGCGGTTGACTCTTTGAGGAACCATTTAAGTGCCGAGGCTGAGATACAAGCACCCAGTGATGCGAGTAAGGAAGCCAGTGAGAAGCGTTAAACATATTTTCTTTCCAGACGCCGTGTCAAGTCTTCTGAATTTCAAAAATTCTTGACAGTCTTGATCTGCCCCAAAGACAAAAACGGCTGCCAAAGCCGGCAGCCGTAAATGTTTGATCGAAATGGTCGGGACGACTGGATTCGAACCAGCGACCTCACGCACCCCAAGCGTGCGCGCTACCAGGCTGCGCCACGTCCCGTCTTCCCTGACTTAGTATCCTGCCAAAGAACAAATGTCAAACGACTACTTCGCGCGGCTGTTTGTTTCCTGCTCAAGCAACGACAGCAGTTCGCGTAACTCCGAAGCCAGTTGCTTCAACCCCTGTCGTTCTTCCGCGGTACGCGGTACGACACTGCGCGTATAACTCGGCGGCGCTGGAGTTGGGAAAAGCTCACCGTCGTTAAATTCAACCTTCGGCGCTTCCGCTTGTCCGTCTTCTTCGCTGCCGACGACCTTCAGTTTGCCGCCCCCGCGAAGCTCATTGTTGAGTCGCTTCTTCGCTCCCGCGATCGTGTATTGATCTTCGTAAAGGAGTTCCTTGATCCGCAGCGCCATTTCCACATCGCGTTTACGATAGACACGCTGGCCCGCGCGATTTTTTTGGGGCGCGAGCATCGGAAACTCCGATTCCCAGTAGCGCAAGACGTGCGCCTGGACTCCCGCCAGCTCGCAAACTTCTCCGATCTTGAAAAACAACTTCTCGGGTATGGCTACGGCGGGACGACTCATTCGATTATGGCCTCGATTTGGATCAACAGTGCTGGCTTCCCTTATCGGGCTCTATCGGGCGTTGCGAAAGTCTGGAAAGCTTTTGGCGAGTATGCCAACCTCGTGCGCGAACATGTTACTGTCCACGATTTACCGTGTCAATACTTACACTTAGCACGCCTGACTTAAAACGTTGTCTTAAAAGTATCGCCTGAGGGTCAAGAGGTTTTTCTTCGCGCCTTTGCGCCTTTGCGTGAGAAAAATCTATAATCCGGATTCCCACGCACAAAGCCGGAAGGAAACGAATCCATACAGTGACAACCTCGCCAACGGTGCTTCGCCTCGCTACGCGACTCGAACAGGTCGGATTCTCGGACATCGTCAAACTTCGCAACCGGGTAATGGAACTGCGCGCGCAGGGCGCGAGCGTCCACCAGTTTGAAGGTGGCGAGCCGTTCATGCCGACGCCTGAGCCGGTTAAGGAAGCGATGAAGCGCGCGCTCGACGAGAATCAAACGCGGTATGCGCCTTCATCAGGCATCGCTGAACTGCGCGAAGCAATCGCCGGCAAGTTGCGCAGCCGAAACCGCATTCCCGCCGAGTCAAAGGATGTGATCGTCGTTAACGGCGGTATGCAGGGTTTGTTTGGAGCGTTTCAGTCGGTCGTAAATCCCGGCGATGAGGTGTTGCTCTTTTCACCTTACTGGACACCGATCAAAGATCTCGTCGCTCACTGCCAGGGACGCAGCGTGCTGGTCCCAACTGACGAAGCCCGCGCGCTCGGTTTCGAGCAGACACTGGCGCGTTACTCCACCGAGCACACGCGCGCGATCTACTACAACACGCCACAGAACCCGAGTGGCGTTGTCTTCACGCCGGAAGAAGCAAAAGCAGTGGCGGCGTTCGCGCAGGATCGCGATCTCGTGGTCGTAGCTGACGAGGCTTATGAAGATCT
>Ga0070699_100002046_pt1 | contig 18228 bp, 11 predicted proteins | sample KBSK1503metaG_FD_65473 | JGI IMG/M metagenome (GOLD analysis project Ga0070699, IMG submission 65473) | Corn, switchgrass and miscanthus rhizosphere microbial communities from Kellogg Biological Station, Michigan, USA - KBS K1-50-3 metaG | ecosystem: Host-associated > Plants > Roots >... | reverse complement strand
CACGCAGAAACTTCGGCGTTCTGTTCAGCCACATGCATGTGTACTGGAAGGCGGCGCTCATTTCCAAATCCAATAACGGTTTTCAAATAATTGAGCGGCACGGCACGAACACTGTGGGGAGCGATTCCTACCCAGGCCATTCCGTCTGTTTCCGCCATATCGATTTGCAGTTGTTCCACGTTCTTCAGATATACGTCTGGCGAGCTTTCAATGAAGCGGATCTGTAACGGATTTGGTTCGGTTTCATATCCGGCTCGAGCATAAGCCACTCGCAGCAGTGCTATACGAATGCCGACATCTCGCGCAGCCCGCACGACTTCTTTGGCCAGCAGATTTGGATCGTCGTAAGCGACGCCACCTGGTGAATGATGGAGGTAGTGGAACTCGCCCACAGCGGTGATCCCGGTGAGGGCCATCTCCAGAAATGCCATGCGTGAAGCGATATAGATGTCTTCAGGGGTAAGTTGATTTGCGGCTCTGTACATGAGCTCGCGCCACGTCCAGAAACTGTCAGTTGTATTTGTCGTGCGGAATTCAGTGCGGCCGCGAATCAGGCGTTGGAAGGCATGCGAATGGGCGTTGACTAGTCCAGGTAACAAAGCGCGGTCATGCAGGCGAATGGGATTTTCGACCTCGTTGCTCGCTGCCACACGTACAACATGACCTGCGGCATCGCAGACAAGCGCCAGATCAGATTGAACGCTGCCACCGGAATACAACAGATCCGGCACCCATGCTTGCTCCGCGGTGCTCTTCAAGCCAGTTAAACCTCTTGGGGAGCTGTACTCACCCTGCGCTCCTGGAATCTATTCGTTTACCAACCCGTTGACTGCCAGGACTTCGGATGCCGCCGAACGATCTCCCGTGCAGCTTATCCGTCGTGGTCCATTAAGGTAGCTGATCCTGAATCCCAACTTCTCATAGAGGGCGACTATGCGGGGCGTTGCCTGGTTGGAAATCACAACCGGCCCGCGATGTTTTGACAGCAGTTCAGCAGTTCTCTTCTGGTCTTCCCAGGAAAATCCACCCGCACTGTAGGTGGTGAATTCGACGTCGTAGGGTGGGTCAGCATATACAAAGTCGTTCTCGTCTATCGGCAACAAAGCGATGTCGCGATTTGTGAAAGTCCACTTTCGCAAAGCCTTTTGCTGTTCGCTAAATTCAGACGCGTAGTTAATAGACTTGTAGGCGCCAAACGGCACATTGAATTCTCCGCTGCGGTTAAAACGGCAGAGCCCGTTAAAGCAAGTGCGATTCAGATAGTAGAACAGCTGTGCCGCTTCGGAACTGTCGCCGAGCCCCTGCCTAACTAGTTCATTGAACCTGATGCGGTGTAGATAGAATAACGTTTTGTCATTTCGCATTTCTATCTCAATTTTGAGGCCGGCGTGGAGCTGACGATAGAAATTAATGAGATGAGGGTTTATATCGTTCAAAAGCGCGTTGTCCGGCAGCAAACCGAGCGCGACGGCCAGGCCACCACAAAAAGGCTCCACGTATCGTCGCTGCGAGTGGCGCCTCCAGAGCGGCCGTAGCTGGGAGACCAACCAGCGTTTGCCGCCGGCCCATTTCAAAGGCGGCTTAGTCGGAGGCTTGGCAACAGTATTGTCATGGGAGTCGTTAACCATAATCACGGACTTTTGGACCACGAATGAAGTAGTCGCAAGATTGGATTTAGAGACTTTCGTAGTCGTCATGTTTGCGCTATCAGCCATCCGGTCCTTCCACTACGTCGCAAACGCACCCTACCAAGTTAGCGATATTCAGGCTCTCGCAGTTGGGAGGGTGTGCACAAGAACCAACGCATCCATTGTGTCAGAATCGTGGATTTTCTAAAACGGAATTTTCAAGATCGAATATTCCTGTTGACAGTGGACCAATCGCTGAACTAAATTTCGGCGCGTATTCTTCCCTCTTCTACTCCCCAACATGTACGGCTCCTCGCAAGCCACGCGTCAACCTTTTTCTTAACCAGATACAAAACGCCTCCCCCGACGTTTTAGATCTCACTATTCCTGGACTGTGCGTCTGCACATTTCTTTCTAAAAGTAGCTAACAAGCTCCGTAACCACGTGGCAGTGACGACGGAGCGTCTTGTTTAGCTCTGGGATTATTCCGAGTTGTGCCTCATTGGTGCCAGGGCTTCGTCCTTATGCAGGGACCAGCTAAGCGACAACCGCCTGCGACCGACCACCTGGAATGTCGCGAACGTGCTGGGCTACAACTACAATTACAATTACCTTAATGAGCACACCGGCAGGGTTACCTATGCGCAGAATATCGCTGACGGCACACTGGATCGCAGCTATGAATACGACCACGTTGGGCGGTTGGCCTTCTCCCACTCAGGCGCGGAAGCGCGCGCACATGCCTACTCCGGTCAGTGGGGCACGATGGATGGACCTTACTCGCAAGGGTACGAGTATGACGTGTGGGGGAACCTGACGCATCGCTATGGCTGGGGCGGCGAGGTGCAGGGCGGCGGGGCCGGCCAGTCGAGTGACCTCTATTACTATTACGACACACACAATCGCCGCACCGGCTTCAGTTACGACAACGCCGGGAATCTGACTTTTGATGGCGGCCAGAATTTTACCTACGATGCCACGGGGCAGCAGACGAACGCTTCCTACAGTGGCTATTCGTTGCAGCAGTCCTACGATTGCGATCGGCTGCGGGTGGAAAAGGTGGAGAACGGTTCGACGACCTACTACCTGCGTTCGAGCGTGTTGGGTGGGCAGGTGGTGGCCGAGATAATTTGGGCCAGCGTTAGTTGGCAGTGGAATCGGGGTTATGTATATGCCGGCTCACAGTTGTTGGCCGTGCAGCAGGGCGGAGTCAACTGGATGCATGAGGATCCGTTAACGAAGAGCAAACGCGTAACCAACAGTGCCGGAAATGTGGTGAGCGCAATCGAGCTTGACCCGTGGGGTGCGGACACCAGCCGCAGCAGCAACGCGGCGTTTCAGCCGAAGAAATTCACGAGCTACGAGCGAGACAGCAACGGCACCGATGAAGCCATGTTCCGCCGCTACAATCGCTGGCACTCACGCTTCGACCAGCCTGATCCGTACAACGGCAGCTACGACCTCACCGATCCACAGTCGTTCAATCGCTACAGCTATGTGGAGAACGATCCGGTAAACTTCGTGGATCCAATTGGTCTCGAGCCTAGTGTCGGCTGTGGTGCCGATCAGAGCTTTGCTGACTGTTTCGGCAGTGGTGGTGGAAGTTTCTGGGGCGGCGGCTTCAATATGAATGACCGACACAGCATGTTCCGTAGTTCGGGTCAGGAGATTATTAACGACGCCGAGTACGATCATGATGAACGCTACTTCCCAGAAAATGGCCCCTTCAGATTTCATTCGGCGTTCGAGGGACTGCCATGGTTTGGGTTCTTACCGCAGGATCCCAGACCCAAAAAAGAACCTGTCCTTGTGATTATGGTGCCAAAGAAGGAGCCGACTTGCGTCGAACACGAATGGGGGGTCTTTAAGCGTAAGCTAGAAGCGGTTACGGCTGCCGCTGAAAAGCATTTTGAGGAGAGAGAGTTACCGTGGCCGATAAAGTGGCTGCAAGCCATAGCCAGCGGTATCGGCGGCGACGACCCAATAGACCCTGCGAAATCAGCTGAGGATAGACTTAAGGATTCAGTTTCAGACATCATCAATATTATGGCAAGGAACAAAGAGATAGAAGAGGGGACTCGGAGAGAAGAGAAAGCGCGAGATGAAGCGATTCGGAGAAACTGCAAAAAGCCATGAAAAAAAGAGTACTAGGTGCAATTATTATATTTGGGGTTGCTGCTCTGCTAACGGGCAATGGCTGCTCAAGGCCGTTAGGGGCCTATTTGATAAGCGCAGCATGCGATGGAAATGTCAAGAGGGTGATGAATCTTCTTGCACTTGGTGCAAAGGTTAACGCGACAGATGGCCGAGGTTATTCCGCTCTCATCGATGTGGAAGCCTGCAAGGGCCATGATGACCCAACTCGGGTGCAACTAGTCGAACTGTTAATCGCGAAGGGTGCCGAGGTAAATCTCCGAAGCAGCGACGGCACCACCGCGCTCATGTATGCTGCTAGAAATGGCGACACGCAGGCGGTCAATGCGCTTTTAAGAAACGGGGCCACAGTAAATGCCGCGGACAATGACGGCGAGACGGCACTGATGAAAGCTGCGGCCTCTTCCTGCAACGAAGAAACCGTGAGAGCACTATTAGGCGCTGCGGCTGATTTGAGCGCCAGAGATCATAAGGGACGAAATGCTCTGGACTCTTTTCGTTCGTCTTATGCATGTCCCGACAGCAAGGTCGGTGACTTGCTTCAGATGGCAGGAACTGAGAAAGGCAGATGATTTCTCGGCGGAGTGACGGCTGGGAGACCTGATTGGCGATTGCAATCTCCGCAGAACCCTGAGGGCCAATTCCCCGATTTGCGTGGTCTGGAGGTAGATCTGGTCAGATTAGAAGTTAAGAATCTCCTCCAAAATGCGGATTGCGCGAAAGCACTGGGCGGGACGCAGAACGCGCTCGCACTTCAAAATCGAGCCCAAGTACTAAACGCGAATACCCTCAGCCCAACTTACAAAGGCACACAAGGCTTATATCCTAGCGCTGCAACCCAAGCCAGGTACTATGCTAATAACCCGCAACTGGGCATCGCTGCTTATTTCGAAAGCAGCCCCTTCGCGTCTAGAAACGGGAGAACGGTTCCACCCCGGAACATTTACTTAAACAACAACTTCTTCACTCAACTCGGCCCATCACAACAAGATACCGTTTTTATCCATGAATTAAACCGTCCAAACGGTTACGGTGGCACTGATAGGAACGACTATGCAAATATCACAAAAGCTTGCGGGACGGCAGATCCGTATGGCCCAAGGCAGTAGAGGGAATTCGTTTGACTGCATCAAACGAAGAGTCATATGTCTGCTGATTACGGCAATCACGGCACTCTACGCGCATCAAACGCCCACGGCTTACTCAGCGTATGATCATGGAAAAGCCGCCGATAATAATAAGGAGCCGCGTCCAATACACTTAGTGCTAGCAGTATCAAAAAGGAGGCTCAGGGTTGGAGAACCAGTCGAGGTAGTTGGCTACTTGGAGAATCGAGGGGAAACGCCCTACTACGTCGGTAATGCACTGGCTGGCTTCTTTGGTACTACTGGATTGCATCAGCTTCAGTTGAGAATTTTTGACGCTAAGAACAGGGAAGTGTGGATCGGTCGTGGCGGAGGCAGTTGGATATGGAAATACGGTACGAGCACGAAGGAAAAGTTGGGTGCAGCATACACGCTGCTCCAACCGGGAACTATCTTTGGAGTAAAAGAGCACATTCCTATATCACTCCATGCCGGACGGTACCGACTTACAGCGACTTACAATGAAATAGAAGCCTTATCCTGGACGGAGGTGGAACGGAAGGAGTTGTCAATTGCCGTCTGGACGCAGCCGTTAGTCTCGAATACCTTGACGATCACAATAGTCCCTTGATCCCGCAGAAACCTGCACAGCCTCAGCATGATCACGCTTGCACGAGAGTTAACGCGCTGTTTGATGATTCCGGCCAAGGGTTCTACACATATGGCCCTCAGAATCAGCGATATGGGCAGCCAGGAATGGTGGCAGCCTTAGAGAACTTCGCCTCAGGCTGGAACCAAAACCATCCAGACAATCCGATAGGGGTCGGCGACCTCAGCCAATTCGGCGGTGCGCCCAATTGGGCGCGACACCCAGGTGGAGGTCACGCCGGAGGTGTCATTGCTGACATTCGCCCCATGAGAAACGACAACGTCAGAGGTCCAACGAATTTCAATGATCGAACCTACAGCTTTGATCTGACCAATTCATTGGTGCAGGGCTTGTTGGCTCTTCCTGATGTCGTGAGTGTTCGATTCAACAATCCCAACATCCAGGGCACGGTGAGAGACGCTAAGAGATACGATAGGAACGGTCGTCGTCTTCCCGCTGTTCACGACAATCACCTTCAGGTGACATTTGGGGACGCCATTGGTTGCCCGTGAGGAGCAGTATGAATTCAAAAGTTACTTTAGACTTGATAGTCAACGTAGTCGTGCTCTGTTCTCTAGGCGCTTGCGCACCTCGAACTAATTCATTAGTGAAAGCTTCGCATCCCGAACAAGAGCAGTCAGCAGCAACACCAGATGGAGATCGAATGACTTCAACGAACCCGCAACAAGCGATCCAGTCGCGGCCGCTAAAGCTGTATCCAAAAGATGAGGGCCAGAACGATGGCTCATTCGCGGAGTTTAGGAGCAAGTTGCTTAGCTCTGCTCGGGAGCATGACATCACATTCATCTTAAGTATTCTCGATCCTGGAATCATTAACAGCTCTGATGGCGAGCGCGGAGTGAGAGCGTTTAAAGATCAATGGCGCATTGATCAGCCCGAAACCAGACTGTGGGAAACGTTAACCACTATTCTTTTGATGGGTGGATCGTTCCGTATTAGTGAGGGCAATAAGGAGTTTTGCGCTCCCTACGTATCTAGCCAGTGGCGCAACGTTGTTAGCCAACTTCCCAAGAACGCGGATCCTTTGGACTACCAAGTCATAACGGAAAAGAGTGTGGCGATCCGGTCTGATCCGAATCCAACCGCACCCGTAGTGACGAACTTATCCTACGATGTAGTAAAGGTTTCCGAGGGCTCAGTGTTTCGCAAGGGCCAAACTGATGGTGCTACATGGCTTAAGGTTATGACGTTGGATGGCAAGCAAGGATACGTTCTCGACAAGTATGTCCGCGGCGCAAGTGATTATCAGGCCTGCTTCAGAAAAGTAGGAGAGAAATGGTTGATGACGGAGTTGGCTTCGCGAGAATAGCGCTACGACTGCTTAACAGCATTTGCGCGAGAGTTTTTGTCAAATGTTGTGTATGGGCTCATCAGGCGGCGATTCTTTGAGTGCCCTCTTGTAGTCCGTCTTTGAAGCGCACGCCGTTAACCACCTGAGCCAACAATGCGTGCCCTTTCAATGTGCGCCAGTTCTGTTCCGCGGTCTTGGTCAACTTGAAGACCATGGCCAGGATGCCGGCGCGCGAAACACAGCCACGCGTCTTGGTGGTGCGCAAGCGCACCGTGGCGAAGGTCGATTCAATCGGGTTCGTGGTGCGGATGTGCAGCCAGTGCTCCGCCGGAAAATCATAAAACGTCAACAAGGTGGCGCGGTCTTTGGCCAGACACTCCGTGGCTTTCGGATACTTGGCGTCATAGGTCGCCAGGAAAAGATCGAAAGCTTGCTCGGCATCCACGCGACTCTCGGCCATCCAGATCTGGTGCAACGCTTCCTTGCCTTTGGCTTGTTGCCCCATCGGTAGTTTGTTAAGCACGTTAGCCGTCTTATGCACCCAACGTTGCACGCGCGTCGTGCCAAACACTTGCGGCAGCGCTTTCCAGAAACCGAGTGCGCCACCGCCAATGGCTAACTTGGGATCAATCGTCAGCCCGCGCTGCTTCAGCTCCAGCAGCAACTCTTTCCATGATTGTTCCGACTCGCGATAGCCTTGTTGCCATCTGATGTTGCGGAGAGACCAAACCACTCGATCCGCCTCGTCGCCAATCAGATCTCAAAACATGCTTTCCAGCAACGGAATGAGCGACGCCTGGATTGAAATAATTGGACTAATGGATCTGCAATGAGTCTTAAAGTCATTGACTCCCTGATCGGCGTTAGTTAAATTCGATCTGGTTTGTGGTGCTTACAGGCCGACGATCAGATCTGTGAAGGACGGTCAATCTAGTTGGAGGATAACTAATGAAAAATGCGCCGCCCCGCGCTCGTGAGGAAGGGTTGATCATCAAATACTTGCCTGAAGAAGTATTGGTCTACGATCTGGCCCGCGAGAAGGCCCATTGTTTGAATCCCACGGCTGCCTTAGTGTGGAAGTATTGCGACGGTGATAAGACTGCCAGGCAAATCAAGGACGCAATGGAGCTGGAGACTCAGACAACGATCGACGAGCGTTTGGTCTGGCTGGCACTGGAGCAACTGGAGACCTTCGATTTGATTGTCGGAGAGATACAAAGGCCAGCTACTCTGAAAGACATGAGCCGGCGCGAATTGATTAGACGCATTGGTGTGACCGCCGTGGCTGTTCCACTAATTATTTCAATTGTCGCGCCCCCCGCCCAAGCACAAGCTTCGTGTACCGGCACCAACCAACCCAATGGCTGCCCGTGCGGTAGTCCGAGCCAGTGTGTACCTGGACATCATTGCAACGGCGGTGTCTGCGGGCCGTGACCCTCGTAAACCGCGTAACGCTCTCAGGCCTTAATCACTCAATAATTGTCTTAGTAACTGAGAACTTTTCAGACGCTCGCTGATTGACTCAACCCTTGCTGCGACAGCGGCAGCCTGTTCACCGGAGCATTCGCGGTTAGCTTTCTCTTTAATATCCGCAGCCGATCGACCCTCCAGAAGCCCTTCCAGAACGAAGAGGTAATTATGATCGAATCCATCTATCCCGAGCACGTTTGACTCGTTTGAGCCCAACACTCTTGTGTTAGACAGCTCTTCGATCCAGTCAAGCACAATGTCGACCGGTCCACGGTTCGGAAAGCGGGATTTTACCATTGCCAGTAGGCGTTCCCTCTCGGAAACATTTAGCAGTAACGCCAGAAAGAACCGATGGTCTTCGCTGGTAATCGTGCTTCTTCGTTTGACGATGTCTTGCAGTCGTGCTCCCTCCTCAAACACTGGCGGCAGGAGGTCGATCATCTCGCGGTGATGCGCGCGCGCGCGATCCAACAGAGAGGCGCACCGATCTTTGTTGGCAGATAAACCAAACAGGCGCTCCATATCGTCGCCGCTCAGGTAGCTGAACGCCCGTTCCAGCAGCAGGAATGTGGTTTGAAAGTCAGAATTTACTATCAGCTCGGCCAGAAATCTATCGGCCTCCGGATGCTTCATTGCGTAGAGCAAGGAAACCGTCTGCAGTTTGCGCGACGTCAAATCGTCCTTGAAAAAGGGATCGTAAGCAATGAAAGGTCTCTTATAAGAATACTGCGGCTGCGCGGCTGGTGTCCCTTTTGTCCTGACAGTAATCGTTGCTGAAGGACGATCGAGATGAAACAATGCATGAATATAGTCGGAGCCCGGAACGATCTGCTGGATATCGCCTTTAGTCAACAATGTCACATTGTTTAGTTTCAACTTCCCAATTATGAAATGAGGATTGATCTCTCGTTCTATTGCGAAGCTATAGTGACTATGAATGCTCGAGCCGAGTAAAACTTGAAAAGCTCCGGAAAACGAATGCTGATGTATTTCGGTGGTTCCGTCGAGCCAGTAGTAGACGTCAATATAAAAGCGTGACCCCATATACAGGGTTATTGGAGGATTCCCGAACCTTGCTTCAATGTCTGCCTGTTGCGGAAGGTCGGCGGTCAGATGAACCCAGCGAATTATCTCCCAGGGATCGATTCGGTCGGTGAGTTGGGTCTCAGTAAGGGCTTGAGCTGCAATGCTCGGGAACGCATGTTCGTCGTAATTAGCTTCTCGCCAACGACCTTCAACAAGCTTCCCGAACTCTTTAAACAGTTGCATTGTGTAACAGAATAAGTCGCTAAGACGTTGATAGCAAGGTAGCTAGCCAAAAAGGCAATTACGACTTGGCATTGACTGCCTTTGCCCGTCATGCTACGTTTTGACAAGTTTTTGCCGCGTTGAGCGCGAGAGGTCTGGCCCTGCCTTCAAGTGGTCCAAGGGCTTTCGGCTAGCTGTACCAGAGACCAGTCCCTTAGGTTTTCCTGGTGCAAGATAATCCAGCGATCCATCGACAGTTCCGGTTCAAAGTGTCTTGAAACCTCAAGACGTCAAGTCAGTCTTCAACTACATACGAGTCTCGAACTACCGTCCGCTATTGTCGAACACGAGACCTTCCCTATGAAGAAAGCCCTTCGTGCAAACTCCCATTCTTTATCTGGCTTTGCGCGAAAATTTCCTCTAACCCGTGCGCGCGGTCGTTCGATCGCATTACTGGTCATCGCTTTCATGGCTGTTGCACTGGCAGTTACGACCATGTCGTCGGCGAAATCGCAGACAAAATCTTCGAGCGGCTCAGCTACGAATACATCACCTCAGGTTTTGAGTTTAGCAGGTCTCGCTAAGACACCGGCTGCCCAAAGCCAAGTAGAGCAAAAGGAAGACCAAAGGAAGGTTGCTTCGGAGACGACTGAGCGCAAGCCCAAGGAATTGAAAATGGTCAGGGCTCGTTCCTTCGATGGAGACCTTAGTAAACTCCCATATTCGCCCCCTGTTCATCAGGAGCGCCCCGAACGCGAACCTCCTGAAATAATCCCCACGGTTTATGGGATCGTCGCCGGAGTATCAAAGCCAGTGGCTACGGTCGGATCGAGAACACCAATCGGTGGTCCGAACGCTCCCATGCCTGGAACCATCGCAAATTTCGATGGCCTCGACTTCGCAACCTTTGGCGCCGGACACCCCCCGGACACAAATGGGGACGTTGGTCCAACCTACTACATTCAGACGGTTAATACTTCAATCGGCATTTACAACAAGAGCACGGGTGTCAGGACTGCGGCGTTCACCTTCAACGCTTTCATGAGCCAGGGCGCCTTTGGAAATCTCTGCGACACCAATAACTTTGGTGACCCGGTTGTTTTGTACGACAGCTTCGAAGACCGTTGGATCATATCGGACTTCGCTTTCACACTTGATGGTTCCGGAAACGTCATCAACCCTCCGGGCGCGTTTCAATGTATCGCGGCGTCCAAGACAGGCGACCCTGTGAGCGGTGGTTGGAACTTCTACTCGATCAATACAACGGGTGGCTTAGGCGATTATCCAAAACTCGGCATCTGGCCAGACGGCCTCTACATGTCGGTAAACATGTTCGACTATGCTGCAGGCGGCTCCTTTCAAAACGCTCGAGCCTACGCCTTCAACAAAGCTCAGATGTACGCAGGGGATCCGACTGTTCAGTCTGTTTCATTTGATGCTCCCTCAGCCGAATTCACTCTGCTTCCCAGCAATGCCAGGCTCCAAGCCGGCACGCCACCAGCGGGTAGTCCGAACTACTTCTCCGTAGTGTGGCAATTCCTTAATGCAATCTCCGTTTACAAGTTCCATGTGGATTGGAACAGCATCTCGACCTCCACGTTCACGGGACCCTTTATCACTGTTGCGCCGACAAGCTGGGCCAGTCCGCCATCAACTGTGCCATCGCAAGGTGGCAACAACCTCGATACGGTGGCCCCGCGGCTGATGATGCAGAACCAGTACACGAACCTGGGAGGTGTCGAGTCGCTATGGAACAACCATACTGTGCAAGGCAGCTCAGCGGCCCAGTCCGCGGTCCGCTATTATCAAGTGGACGTGACCGGCGGCACCGTTGCAGCGAACACTACCCAGGCCGCAATGCATAATCCCGACACTACGAACCGTTTCATGGCCAGCCTCGCCGTTGACCGTGCGGGAGACATGGCCCTGGGTTACAGCACGTCGAGCAGCACGTCATTTCCGGCAATCAAATATGCTGGACGTCTATCTACCGATCCGCTGAACTCTCTCCCTCAGACAGAGGTCTCGCTTAAGGACGGTACTGGCACCCAGACAGGGAGCTGCGGTTCGGGTCTGTGCATTCGTTGGGGTGATTACAGCGCCATGACGCTCGATCCGGACGGCTGCACCTTCTGGTACACAAATGAGTACTATGCCGTCAATGGGTTGAACGATCTCACTCGCATCGGTTCGCTCAAGTTTCCAAACTGCACCATCGTCACGAGCGGCACCGTCCAGGGAACTGTGAAAGCGGCGGTGGGTGGCACTCCCATTAGCTTCGCGACCGTCTCACTAGGGAGCAGAACTACGTCTACAAACGGTAGCGGCTTTTACCAGTTTACCGGAATCCCGTCAGGCATGTATCCCACCATCACTGCCAGCGTGCGCGGTTATATATCGAGTACCGTTAACAATCTGGTCGTGACCGATGGTGCGACTACGACGCAAGACTTTTCGTTAGCGAGCGCGCCAACGAGCGGGTGTTTGACGGATTCAACGCAGGCGGACTTTCAGACTGGAGTGCCGACCAACGTTGATCTAATCACCAGCAGCGGCAATGTAATCCTGGCGACTCCTACGAACCTCGATCAGGTCAATACGTCACTCACGACCTCCGGCAGTGCATTGAATAGCACGACATGGTGGGGACAGACCTTCACTGCCGGCGTGACGGGAACGTTGGAACGGGCTGACATAAACTTGTTTTGTAGCACTTGCACCGGTACGGCTCCGAATCTTACCCTCTCAGTGAGAGCCACGAGTGGTGGTCTACCAACGGGTGCCGACATAGCCTCAACGACGCTCAGCGGAAACGCGAGCGGCGGTGCCTCCTACTTTTCAGGAACATTTAGCAGCCCGCCCTCTCTGACGGCCGGTACGGTTTACTCTCTCATAGTACGTCCGGTAGCAGATCCATCAGCCGGTACATACGCAGCCACTTTTAGCGGCAGCAATGTGTATGCTGGTGGTAGACGTGTTACGTCGACAGACAGCGGCTCGACTTGGAGCGCTCCAAACCCGTCCAGGGACTTAGGCTTTCATACCTATATGAAGGCAGGCTTCGCGCCGTCTGGCGATCAAGTCTCTTCGCTGAAAGATGCAAACCCAGGCATGAGCAGCCTTGCCAACTGGACCACCTTGTCATGGAACGCTACGACTCCGGCGAACACAACGCTCTGGTTTCAGGCGGCAGGTAGCCTTGTCCCGTCCGGACCATTCAACTTCGTCGGTCTCGATGGCACCGCTGCTACCTTCTTTACCACCAGCGGCTCATCGCTTAGCCAGTTCAACGGATTGCGATATTTGAAATACAAAGCTTTCCTGAGCACAACGAACACTGCTGTTACGCCAACCCTGAATGACGTCACTGTGTGCTTTACCGACGTCGCGAATCCCACGGAAGTTAAGCTATCGCACTTCAATGCGGCGAGTTTCTCCGATGGCGTACAGTTGAACTGGGAGAGTGGTTTTGAAGTTAACAATCTTGGCTACCACCTCTATCGCGAACAACAAGGCAAGCGCACTCGTGTGACTCCCCTAGCGATTGCAGGTTCGGCTTTAACTGTTGGGCCAGGGGCCCGTCTATCCGCCGGCTATTCGTATTCGTGGTTTGATCCCAAAGGGACGCCGGACACTCTTTATTACCTGGAGGCTATTGACTTAAATGGCGAACGTGCCACGGTTGGACCAATCTATCCATATGGCGGTTCGAGCCGCTTTGTTTCACCACGCAATGCGCGGGCAGTGCTGTTGAATGAGATTAGGGCGTCGTCAATGGCGACGAGTCCGACAAACCCAGGCTTGCCGAATGTGGCAGAGTGGCCATCTGCAATGAAAGCCTCGGCGCGTAGCGAGACCATTAAGGTGAACCCAACAACGCTTACTGTTCAGCAGGCAATTGCAGCCGGCAAGGCAGTGAAGATCCAGGTGCGTCAGAACGGGTGGTATCGACTGACGCAGCCAGAGCTGGTAGCGGCAGGTCTCGATTCGCCATCTGATGCACGCATGCTGCAGTTGTACGTTGATGGCGAGGAAGTGCCTATTACTCTCAGCAGTTCGGGGCCCAAATTCAATGCTGCTGACACGCTGGAGTTTTATGGAGTGGGGCTTGATACGCCGACGACGGATACCAGGACATACTGGTTGATCAACGGCAGCAGCGCGGGCAAACGTGTTAGCGCTTCGCGCGGGAAGGTCAAACCGGGCGATCAAGGAAGCGTGCGCAGTTTCGCTTTAACAACTGAGCGGCGCGAGAAGCTACTTTACTTCTCCAACCTTTTGAATGGCGATGCCGAGAATTTCTTTGGCGCGCCTGTATTAAACGAACCCGTCGACCAAACACTTACTGTCAGAAACGTTGATCTTACCTCGAGTGCTCGACCGCAACTCGAGGTAGCGCTACAAGGACTAACAGCCGGAGACCATGAAGTTCAGTTACAACTTAACGGCGCCGACGTGGGCACTGTAACTTTTGCAGGGCGCGATCATCCTGTCCAGGACTTCTCCATTAGCCGGGAGCTGCTTCGCGAAGGAGACAATATACTCTCCCTCGTTGCCGTCGGGGGCGAATCAGATATCAGCTTGATCGACTTTGTGCGCGTGACTTATGCACACCAGTACCGCGCCGATAACAACGCGCTCAGATTTAGCGTTCCGGGAGGTCAGACCGTACTCGTCAACGGCTTTGCGAATTCAAATGTTCGAGTCATCGACATTACCAACCCGAATTCACCTATTGAAGTGATCTCACCAGTCGGAACCTCGGGAGCCGGATTTGCTGTTACAGTGCCGGCGGTCAGCGGCGATGTGCGGACGCTAATAGCGTTTACAGATGATCTTAGTGGCCATCCTGCATCCATCGCAGCAAACAAGCCTTCGTCCTGGAACTCAATACAGGATGGCGCTGACATAGTGGTCATCACCCACAGTGATTTCCGCCTGGCAATTGAACCATTGGCAAGTTTGCGACGGGACGAGAGATTCAGTGTGGCGGTTGTTGATGTGGAAGATATCTATGACGAGTTCAGCTATGGCGCGCACACGCCCGCTGCCTTGAAAGCCTTCCTGTCATTGGCGACCAGCCGGTGGAACCGCAAACCCCAGTATCTCCTTCTTGTCGGAGATAGTAGTTGGGATCCTCGCAATTATCTCAACCAGGGTGAAGGCGATTTCGTGCCAACGAAGCTGATCGATACAGGCTACCTGGAGACCGCCTCAGACGATTGGTTGGTAGACTTCAACGATTCAGGTCTACCAAGCATGGCAGTCGGGCGTTTACCGGCGCGCACGTCGGGTGAAGTTAGTCTGATGGTTTCGAAGATTATGTCATACGAGCAGGAGCGGGAATCTAATCTGCCTCTGCGAGGTGCTGTAATGGTTGCCGACAACGGCTTCGAGGCGGAGAGCAGTCAGACCCGCGGGCTGCTGCCTCCAAACGTCGCCGTGGAAACGATAAACCGTACGGAAGTCGCCAATGACGACGTGACGCGTGGTCTTATAGTTGACGCCCTGGATGTAGGACCGATGATCGTGAACTACTACGGGCACGGATCCGTGCGCGTGTGGACAGGAGCCGGGTTGCTGGATTCTGATCTTGCCGGCAATCTGACAAACACAAACCGCCCTCCATTATATGTAATGATGACCTGCCTCAACGGCTACACACATGATGCCTTCGTAGATAGCCTCGCGGAGGCAGTATTAAAAGCCCACAACGGCGGAGCAGTAGCGGTTTGGGCGTCGTCAGGATTTACAGAGTCGCAGCCGCAGTTTGAAATGAACTCCGAATTCTACCGGCTGTTGTTCGGGGACCAGTCGCTTCGTTTGGGAGAAGCGGCCAGAAGAGCCAAAGGGGCAATCTCCGACCAGGATGTGCGCCGCACGTGGATGCTGTTTGGCGATCCGGCCATGAGGATGCGTTAGTTAGGCATATTCCGGAGATAATGCATGAAATCTGAATTCACAGAATTTCTGCCAAAAGCGCGACAGGAAGAGATCGTAATCAAACAGATCGTCGATGAAGTGCTCGTCTACGATTGCTCCCGCGATAAAGCACACTGTCTCAATCCGTCGGCGGCTGCGGTCTGGCAACGCTGCGACGGTCAAACAACAGTAAGTGAAATTGCCAGTTCACTCGCAACCGACGGCGAAAGTGTCAACGAAAGTATTGTTTGGTTGGCGCTCGCAGAATTGCACCGCTCGCATCTTCTTGAAGAGCCGCAAGATCTGCCTCAAGCCATGCTGGGAATGTCGCGGCGTGAAGCTGTCAGAAGAATTGGCCTCGGTGCTGCGATCGCTTTGCCGCTCGTCGCCTCGATCACCGCACCCACCCCGGTCCAGGCAGGATCGTGCAAGCATAACAACTCCACGTGCAGCACCAACAGTGAGTGCTGTTCGGGCGTTTGCAATCCGGGCGCACCACCCAAATGCCTGGGAGGTTAAAAAATATATGAAAGAACCCTCCGATTTAGCTAAAGCGCTTGACGTCATACTAAAGAATTCCGCGCTCGAGCAGACCAACGTTTCAACCCGAAATGCATACGCGACACCGCCTATAGTCGCCTACGGCGAGGAAAACTCTCCTGAAGGTGAAGTTCACTTGCGTGATTACTGGCGCACGATCCGCAAGCGTATCTGGTTGATTGCCGGTCTGGCGTTAATCGTTTCTTCCATCGCTGCTATCAAGCAAGCGCAGCTGCCTGATGTTTATCAAGCACGCGCACGGGTGCAGGTGGACGCCGAGACTTTTAGTCCTGCGCTCGGAGCTTCCAGAGGCGGCAATGTCTACGTCGATTCATATATGGACCCTGAGTACTTCAACACACAGGTCCAGATACTCACCAGCCCTACTCTGTTGCGGCGCGTTGCCAAAACGCTGGATCTCGAACACAACCGAAACTTTCTCAACCCGCCGGCAACAAACCAATCTACTTCGAGCAGCCTGTTGCGCATGTTCGGCTTTGATCGGAGTGTCAAAGAACCTCAGCCACAATCCCAAGTCCCAGTAATTGCGGAGCGAAACGATAAGGCCACCACGCTAAGCGTGAGCAACAACACAGATGATGCGGCAGAAGTGGAGCGTTTGGCGCCGTATGTCGACTCGCTTCAGGGCATGGTGGATGTCGAGCAGATAAAGAAGACGCGCCTGATCGACCTTCGGAGCACTCATACGGATCCTAAGGTTGCCGCGAAAGTGGTTAACGCAATGGCTGACGCCTTCGCGCTTTGGAACCTCGAGGTAAAGACCAAGACAAATAGTATTGCCGGCACGTACCTGCAAAAACGAATTGCCGAGTTGCAATCGCAGATCAGAAACGGCGAGGAACAACTTGTCAATTACGCGCAAAGCCACGAGATGCTTTCCCTCGATCCAAATCAGAATACCGTAGTCGAACGGCTTGCGGGCTTGAACAAGCAGTTGCTGGAAGCGGAAAACGATCGCAGTCTGGCCGAAGCAGGTTACCGCGCGAGTTTGAGCCCGGGAGCAGCCGAGGCCACCGCGGAAGTCAGCGACAGGCAGATCGCCGATCTCAAGTCGCATCTTTCTGACTTGAGGCAAAAGCGGGCCCAATTGCTCTTGACCGACACCGATGAATCCCCGGAAGTGAAAGACGTCAACGAGCAGATCGCTTTGTTGGAAGGACAACTCTCGGAAACTCGCAACACTGCAAAGGCAGTGGTGACCACTAACCTGGAAACAAACTATCGCAAAGCGCTTGAACGCGAAGAGACGCTGCGTGAGTCGTTCAACAAACAGCGTTCTGAAACTGTGAATCAAAACCAGGCCGCCATTAACTACAACATCCTCAAACAGGAAATTGAAACAAACAAAGGTCTATTGGATGGCTTAATGCAGCGCTCGAAGGAAAACGACGTGTCGATGGCGGGGACGCCGAACAATATTCACGTCGTCGACTATGCGTCGGAGCCTAAGGGTCCAATTGGTCCAAGGAGACTTCAGGGAGTGATGATAGCGCTCTTTCTGGCGCTGGCTTTAGGTGTTGGCCTGGCATTGTTTCTTGAATATCTGGATGACACAGTGAAGTCGGCTAGTGATGTCGAAAGAGGCTTGCGACTGCCGGCGCTGGCGGTTATCCCGATCGCCGGAAGGACCACAACACAGCGTTTGCTGCCTATGCCACGTTTGTTACGAGGGAAGGATGGCAACGGCAGTGGAAGGGAGCTACTAATAAACTCAGATGGTCCATCAGTGCAGGCCGAAGCCTATAAGCATTTGCGTACTTCGGTGCTTTTGTCCATAGCCGGCAGGGCCCCCCGCACTTTGCTGGTCACATCGAGTGTGCCGGGAGAGGGAAAGACTACGACAGTCGTCAACATGGCGACCGTGTTGGCCCAGACTGGCGCACGGGTGTTGGTGATCGATGCAGACATGCGGCGGCCCCGTTTGCATCAACTTTTCGGTGTGGAAAACAGAGAAGGACTCAGTACCGTTCTTTCCAGTGAAATGAGACTCAGTGAAATTCTATCGATGGTAAATCAGTACAAAGATACGAACGTCTACTTGTTGAGCTCGGGTGCGATCCCACCAAATCCGGCAGAACTGCTCGGGTCGGAACAAATGAGGAGTTTGCTCGCAGGAGCAAGCGAATCCTTCAAATATATTATTATCGATTCACCGCCAATCGCTTCCTTCACAGATGGTGTGCTGATCTCATCGCTCGT
>Ga0070699_100002043_pt1 | contig 18236 bp, 18 predicted proteins | sample KBSK1503metaG_FD_65473 | JGI IMG/M metagenome (GOLD analysis project Ga0070699, IMG submission 65473) | Corn, switchgrass and miscanthus rhizosphere microbial communities from Kellogg Biological Station, Michigan, USA - KBS K1-50-3 metaG | ecosystem: Host-associated > Plants > Roots >... | reverse complement strand
GCCTTCCCGGCCGCGGCGGTCATGCTCGCGACCGGCGGCCCCGGCATGGTGTTCGGGAAGAGCACGAACTCCGTGGTCAACACCGGCAGCGCTGCCGGGGCGGCCTACCAGCAGGGCGCGTACTACGCCAACGGAGAGTTCATCCAGGTCCATCCCACCGCCATCCCCGGGCCGGACAAGCTCCGGCTCATCTCCGAGTCGATCCGCGGCGAGGGCGGCCGGGTCTGGGTCCCGCGCGACGGACGGCCCTGGTACTTCCTCGAGGAGTGGTACCCGACCTACGGCAACCTCGTGCCGCGGGATATCGCCACGCGCGCCATCTTCAAGGTCGTCTTCGAGCTCGGTCTCGGGGTCGACGGCCAGCCCATGGTCTACCTCGACGTGAGCCACCTCGACCCGGCGATGCTCGAGCGCAAGGTGGGCGGCGTGCTCGAGATCTACGAGAAGTTCGTGGGGGAGGACCCGAAGAAGGTCCCGATGAAGATCTTCCCCGGCATGCACTACTCGATGGGCGGCCTCTGGGTGGACTACGCGCAGATGACCAACGTGCCCGGGCTGTTCGCCGCCGGCGAGGTCGACTACCAGTTCCATGGCGCGAACCGGCTGGGTGCCAACTCGCTGCTCTCCTGCCTCTTCAGCGGGCAGGTGACGGGCCCCGCGATGGTGGCGCACGCCGAGGGCCAGTCGGCGGAGGTCGCCGAGGGCCTCTTCGAGCGCGAGGTGAAGCGGCAGCAGCAGGCCTACGACCGGATCGCGGGCATGGACGGGCCCGAGAGCCCCTATCTGCTGGCCCGCGAGATGGGCGAGTGGATGACGGCCAACGTCACCGTCGTGCGCGACAACAAGAAGCTCGCCGAGACGGACCAGAAGCTGCTCGAGCTGAAGGACCGCTGGGGCCGCACGGGGATCAGCGACCGCGGCCGGTGGGTCAACCACGACGTCTCCTTCGTGAGGCAGCTCTGGAACATGCTCGAGCTGGCGCGGGTCATCACCATCGGGGCGCTCCGGCGCGACGAGAGCCGCGGCGCGCACTACAAGCCCGAGTTCCCGAACCGCGACGATGCGCGGTGGCTGAAGACCACGAAGGCCCGCTGGACCTCGGACGGCCCCGAGCTCTCCTATGAGCCGGTCGACGTGTCGCTCATCCCGCCGCGGCCTCGGAAGTACGACGCGAGGATCGCCGGAGCCGCGCATGCGTGAGGCGCGGACGATCGAGCTGCGTGTGAAGCGTCAGGACGCGCCCGGGTCGGCGCCCTACTGGCAGAGCTTCACGATCCCCTGGAAGCCGCAGCACAACGTGATCTCCGCGCTGATGGAGGTCCGCACGAACCCGGTGACGACGGCCGGCGAACGCGTTCCCGCGCCGGCCTGGGACGCGAGCTGCCTCGAGGAGGTCTGCGGCTCCTGCGCGATGCTGGTGAACGGGCGGGCCCGCATGGGCTGCACGGCGCTGGTCGACCAGCTCGATCAGCCGATCACGCTCGAGCCGATGTCGAAGTTCCCGGTGGTCCGCGACCTGGTCGTCGACCGGAGCCGGATGTTCGAGGCCCTCAAGCAGCTGAGTGTCTGGATCCCGGTCGACGGCACCTACGACCTCGGCCCGGGCCCGCGGCTGTCGCCCGAGGTGCAGGAGTTTCGTTACGCCCTGGATCGCTGTATCACGTGCGGATGCTGCCTCGAGGTCTGCCCCCAGATTCACCGCGACGACCCGCCCGAGACGGGCTTCGTCGGCGCCGCCGCCATCGGCCAGGCACTCCTCATGAACCTGCACCCCACCGGTGAGCTCAACAAGGACGCGCGCCTCGACGCCCTCATGGGCCCCGGCGGCATCGCCTCCTGCGGCAACGCCCAGAACTGCGTCGAAGTCTGCCCGAAGGAGATCCCGCTGACCCATGCCATCGGCGAAATCGGCCGCCAAACGACGCTCAAGTGGATCAAGGACATCTTTAGCAGGTAAGGAGCATTCAAGGATGAGGAGTTCGACCGCGCAGGATGCGCATGGGCGCGAGGACCGAGGGCTATGGGGGAGGCTGACCGCGAGAGCGGTCACGCCAGCCGACGGGGTCCGGGGGTATCGGAGGAGCGGAGCGCCCGAAGGGCGCGAGCACCGCACGGGCCCCCGGTAAATTCATGAATATACACGAGCATCAGGCCAAGGAGTTGCTCCGTCGCTACCAGGTCGCTGTGCCCGACGGGCAAGCGTGCTTCACCGTCGACGAGGCGGTGGCGGCGGCCAACCGGCTCGAGTTCCCGTGCGTCGTGAAAGCGCAGATACACGCCGGCGGACGCGGCAAGGCGGGCGGCGTGAAGGTCGTCCGCGATGCCGGCGAGGCCAGGGAGGCCGCGCGCGAGCTGCTCGGGAAGACCCTCGTCACCCACCAGACGGGGCCGCAGGGCCGCGTCGTCCGTCGCCTGCTCGTCGAGCGGGCCTGCCGGATCGCGCGCGAGCTCTACCTCGGCCTGGTGGTCGACCGCGCCGCGGGCCGCGTGACGGTGATGGCCTCCACCGAGGGGGGCGTCGAGATCGAGGAGGTGGCGGCGCGTACGCCGGAGAAGATCCTGCGCGAGACGATCGACCCGGCGATCGGCCTCGCCCCGTATCAGGCCCGCCGCATCGCGTTCGGTCTCGGCCTCGGCAAGGAGCAGGTGGGGAAGGCGGTGGGCTTCATGGCGGGGCTCGCGCGCTGCTTCCTCGAGTCCGACTGCTCGCTCGTCGAGATCAACCCGCTCGTCGTGACCCAGGACGGCGGTCTCCTCGCGCTCGACACCAAGATCGGCTTCGACGACAACGGACTCTTTCGCCACCCCGAGCTGCGCGAGCTCCGCGACCCGTCGGAGGAGGACCCGCGCGAGCAGGAGGCCGCCAAGCACGAGCTCTCCTACATCGCCCTCGACGGCAACATCGGCTGCATGGTGAACGGCGCCGGCCTCGCCATGGCCACCATGGACATCGTGAAGGCAGCCGGCGGCATGCCCGCCAACTTCCTGGACGTCGGCGGCGGCGCGAGCGCGGAGAAGGTGGCGGCTGCCTTCCGCATCCTCCTCTCGGACGCCGCCGTGCAGGCGATCTTCATCAACATTTTCGGCGGCATCCTCCGCTGCGACGTGCTGGCGGAGGGCGTCGTGCAGGCGGCGCGCCAGGTGCGACTGGCCATCCCCCTGATCGTCCGCATGGAGGGGACGAACGTCGACGAGGGAAAGGCGATCCTCGCCCGCTCGGGGCTCGACATCATCACCGCGAGCGACATGCTGGACGGGGCGCAGAAGGCCGTCGCGGCCGCGGGGAGGCGCTCATGAGCGTGAGCGAAGGATACAGATGAGCGTGAGCGAAGGATACAGATGAGCGTCCTCGTCGACCGGCGGACGCGGGTCCTCACGCAGGGCATCACCGGTGCGACCGGGCAGCTGCACACGCGGCTCTGCCGGGAGTACGGCACGCAGATGGTCGCGGGGGTGACGCCGGGGCGCGGCGGTACCGACTTCGAGGGCATCCCGATCTTCGACACGGTCGCGCGCGCGGTGCGCGAGACCGAGGCCGACGCCTCGGTGATCTACGTGCCGCCGGTGGGCGCGGCCGATGCCATCATGGAAGCGGTCGACGCGGGGCTCCGTGTCGTCGTCTGCATCACCGACGGGGTGCCGGTCCTCGACATGGTGCGCGTCGAGCGCTTCCTCGAGGGCCGGCCGACGCGGCTGATCGGCCCCAACTGTCCGGGGATCATCACGCCCGGCGAATGCAAGATCGGCATCATGCCCGGCTACATCCACAAGCCGGGACGGGTCGCGGTGGTCTCGCGGAGCGGCACCCTCACCTACGAGACGGTGCACCAGCTGACGCTGCTCGGGATCGGGCAGTCCACCTGCATCGGCATCGGCGGCGACCCGATCATCGGCACGGGTTTCGTGGACGCGCTCCGGCTGTTCAACGAGGACCCGGCCACCGACGCGATCATCCTGATCGGCGAGATCGGCGGCACGGCGGAGGAGGAGGCGGCGAGCTTCATCAAGGCCCACGTCCAGAAGCCCGTCGTCGCCTTCATCGCGGGACAGACGGCGCCGAAGGGCAAGCGGATGGGGCATGCCGGTGCGATCATCGCCGGCGGGCGGGGCACCGCAGCGGAGAAGATCGAAGCGTTCCGCGCGGCAGGCGTGCGCATCGCCCCGAGCCCGGCCGAGCTCGGCGCGACCATGCAGGCGGTGTTGCGGGAGGTGAGGTTGCTGTCATGAAGGAGCGGACGCTGTGCATCGTCAAACCGGACGCCATGAGCAAGCGCGTCCTCGGGCCGATCTTCACGATGATCGAGGAACGGGGCCTCGTGCCGGTCGCGGCCCGGATCGTCACGCTGGCGCCGGGCGACGCCGAGCGGTTCTACGCTGTCCATCGGGAGCGGAAGTTCTTTCCCGACCTCGTGCGCTTCATGAGCGCCGGGCCGGTCTTCGTCGCCGTGCTCGAGGGCGAGGACGCGATCGCCCGCTGGCGCGATCTCATGGGACCCACCGACTCGACCAAGGCGCCGAGGGGGACGATCCGCGGGGAATTCGGCACCGACGTCGAGAAGAACGCCGTGCACGGGTCGGACGCGCGGGAGACGGCGCGCGTGGAGATCGGCTTCTTCTTCGCGGGCCTCGAGCTACCCGGAGCGACGGCGGCGGTGTGAGCGGTCGCGGGCCGGCGCTCAGGAGCGCTTGAGCCCGGCCTTCGGGACGAGTCCGAGCATCTCGCCGCGCAGGCGCTCGAATTCCGCTGATCGGGCGGCCGTCTCGAGGCTGCAGCGGACGTCCAGCCGGCCCGCCGCGCCCGCGTCGATGGTGACCCACACGCGCGCCGCCCCGGGGGCGACCGCGTCCTCGCGCGGCAGCCCCTCGAGCGCCCGAACAGGAATCGCGGAGACCATCTTCCGGTGCGCGTCGGAGGAGAGCCGGGCGGTCTGGACGGACCGGTCCCAGCATTCCTTGAAGCCCGGCCGGAGGCAGCCGGGCTTCAGCTCCGAGGTGGTCGCCGTCACCTCCCCGTCGCCCGCGACGGCGACCTCGATCGTGCGCTCGAGCGGACGCTCCTCGCCGTACGTGATGCGGATCGTGCGCGGCGGAGCCTTTCCGGCCTGGACCGCCTCGAGAGTCGCGACGACCCCGGCGCTCGACGCCGCGAGCCCGCCGCACACGATCGAGAGCAGGAGGGTGACGACGTTCAGGGCAACATCACCCCTGGCGGATCGGGAATGTTCCAGTCGCTCGGGTTCGGTTGCGGATAGCTGAGCGGGATCGGGAACGACCAGTCCGGGCCCGTGTGGGTGATGTTGCAGCAGTTGCTCGAGTTGGCCGTGGCGAGCCCCCCGTCCGACGACCCCTCCACCCAGAAGCCCGTGTCTTCCGGATCGGTGCACGGGTCGGGGCAGAAGGCGAGATAGCGATAGCTCACGTGCCAGCTGATCGGCTGGTCGGTGTTCGGGTCGCTGTCGTGGTCCGCGTAGTAGTGCACCTTGACCGTGTAGTCGCCGTAGAGGTTCGGGGCCTCGCTCGTGTCGGTATAGAGCGTCCGCGTGCCGGCGGACGCGATGTAGTGCTCGGGGCCGAAGCCCGACGTGTTGTCGAAATCCAGGTACGGGTGCGCCGGGTCGATACCCTTGCGGTGCGAATAGAAGACGGTATCCCCGGTTTTGCCCGTCCCATCCGGCTCCTTCACGTACAGGTCGACGTCGCTCTGGCCCTGATCCCAGTCGAGCGTGACGGTGAGCGCCGACGGCGAGAAGGTGGAGGCGATGACGTTGCGGTAGAAGCCGGCCCAGTTGGACACCGAGTTCTTGCTCGCGGCGAGCAGCACGAAGTCGTTCTCGCCCTGGGCCACCGGGATGACGAAATCAAAGCTGCCGTCCCCGCCACCCACCTGGTTGTTGACGCCTGTGAAGAACAGCTTGTTGCTCACGAAGATGTTCACGTTGTCGACCACGCAGCACGCCGCCTGGGCCACGCCGCCGAGGACCGTTCCCTGCACGCGGACGGCGTTGTCGGAGGTGATGTACTTGTGCTCGCCCTGTCGGGTGGTGCCCTCGATGACCGTACCGGCCGCCTTGTCGTAGACGACCTCGCCGTTGTTCGCGCCGGTGATCGACGTGATGGTGATCATCGGGAAGACCGAGCTGTCGCTGAAGTTTTCGTCGGCGCTCGCCTTGATGCCGTCGAGCACTGCGTCGGTCAGCCCGACGCTGTATCCCACGTGGTGGAAGTAGTTGTACTGGAACGCGCTGTTGGAGGCGTCCGTGCCCGAGAGGTACGTGGAGAAGCCCCGGCCCACCGTGTAGGTGAGGCGGCGCGAGTCGTCGCCGGGGAAGTTCGGGTCGTAGAGGTAGAAGGTGATGGTGCCGGCGGCGGCGATGTCGGCGCGATACGCCGAGATCGCGTGCGCACCCGAGAATACCGTGGCGCCGCCCCCGGCAGGGGCGACCGCCTGCTGGATGTAGAGCAGCACCGGGGCGCCCGTGACGTACATGCCGGCGACGTAGGAGAGCGCGACGGCGAGCGACGAGGGGGTCTGCTGATTCACCTCGCCGGTCACGTAGCTTCCCCAGATGTTGGTCATGGCGTTGTGCACGCGCGACGTGAACTCGATCGCCGTCGCGTCGTCGACCCAGGTCCGGGTGTCGTTCGGGTCGTGATAGTTCCGGTACAGCGCGGGCGCGTAGCGCTTGCGGTAGTAGTACTTGGCGGCGCCGACGAAGCCGAAGCAGTTCCCGCCCCGCGACGCCTTGTAGTAGGAGCCGTAGTTCGGGATGTACCAGCCGTTGACCGAGGGGAGAAAGGCGGTGTTGACGCGCGAGCCGCCCGTCAGCCACGCGACGATGAGCTGCCCGAGGCCGATCGCGACGTAGCCGTTGTAGGTCGATACCACCTGCGGCCGGATCGCCGCCCGCCCCACCGCGGCCGTCGCCGGGCCGAGACGCGGCGCCGGTGCCGTGTCGGCGAACGTCCGCGTGAAGAACGTGATCGTCTTGCTGGCCATGTCCTGCCCCAGCATGCCCGCGGGCTCGAGCGAGCCGTCGGCGCCGACCACGTAGAAGCGGACCGTGTCCTCGCCCTCTCCCGGCGCCAGGTAAGGCAGCGTCACCTTGATCGGCCGGTTGAAGAGGCGGAACTGGTTCCACTGGTCCGAGCCGTCGGTCTGGATCTGGATCATCTTGCTCGAGGTGCCGGCGCTGGCGGGCAGGCCCGAAGCGCCGGTGACGTCGGCATAGCGGACCGTGAACGTGATGGTCTCGTCCGTGGCGCCGGCCGGCACGACGATCGAGAGGCCGGCGAGCGGGCTCGACGGATCGGTCACCGCGATCGTGCCCCCGGCCGGACCGACAGTCGTCTGGGTGAGCGGCGCGTTGGCGAACGGCCCGGTGGTGAAGGCCGGTGCCGCCTGCACCGCAGCGGTGAAGTGTCGGTTGATCTTCGCTTTCTTCGCCTTGAAGACGCCGGTGAGGCTGTCGCAGCTGCCGGCCTTCACCTTGGCCATCAACGTCGCCTTGCCGGCGATGCCGCGACACGAGGTCCATCGCGCGGTCACGATCGTGACCGCCTTCCGCGGCTTGATCTTGGCGATGACATCGTCGCAGCCGCTCGCGAGCGACGCCTTCGAGCCGGCCACGACCACGGCGTCGCTGCCCATGAAGTTCGCGATGACGGGATCGCCCTGGATGACGAAGCGTCCGCCCGGGCACGGGACCGGCTTCTTCGCCTTCGGCTTGCGGGCCGCCGCCTCGGCGGCGCAGACGAAACCGCCGAGCGTGAGCGCGACGACGATGAGGCGTACACCCCTCCCGGGGACCCGATTCCAGCCCATTCCTCCTCCTCCCGTGCCCCCGCCTGTCGCCGAAGGAAGAAGGAGATACTCCGGGGCCACCGGCCGGTCAAGAAAACCGTTGAACCCGCGTCGCCCGTGTCGCGTATCACCGTGCAGGAGGGAACGAATCCAATGGATGGAACCCGGAAGTGCCCCTACTGCGCCGAGGAGATCCGCGCCGAGGCCGTCCGCTGCCCGCACTGTCGCAGCCGCGTGGGAGCCTCCGATCGTGACCGATGGTACCGCGACCACCCGGAGCGCCGGGTTGCCGGGGTGGCCGCCGCGGTCGCGCACGCGCTCGCGCTCCCCGTCACGGGGGTGCGCGTCGGTCTGGTCGTGCTGACCTTCGTGCACCTGCTCGGGCCTCTCGTCTACGGCGCGCTCTGGCTCCTCGTCCCGTTCGCGCCCGGCGAGCCGTCGCCGCTCGAGCGCGGCCTCGCCGCGGCACAGGACTGGGTCGCGGGCCTGTGGGGCCATCGCCGCGTCGCGCGGCGACCGCCCGACACTCCGCGCGCCGAGCGGCCGAACGGTCTCGGCGGCGACGCCGTCCCGGGAAGCCCCCTCGTATGATAGAGGTCGGCCCGGCCGCGGATGGCGACCGACGAGGACCTGATCACGGCGGTCGCGAACGGGGACGGGCGGGCGCTCGAGGAGCTCTGCCGGCGATACGAGCGTGGGCTCCATCAGTTCATCTTCCGGCATACGGGCGGACGCGACGTCGATGACCTCTACCAGGAGACCTGGCTGCGCGTGGTGCGAGCGGCGCGACGCTTCGATCCCCGTCGGCGCTTTTCCACCTGGCTCTTCCAGATCGCCGTCAACCTCTGTCGCGACTGGCATCGGCGCCCGCCGCCCGAGCCCGTCGACCCCGCAAGCGTCGAGGGCAACCGTGCCGACGTGCCGGCAACGGTCGACGCAGCGCTCGATGCGCGCCGCCTCCTCGCCGCGCTCCCCGAAGCGCAGCGAAGTGTCGTCATCCTGCGCTACTATCACGACCTCGGCGAGGACGAGGTGGCGGAGATCGTCGGCTGCCCGAAGGGTACCGTGAAGAGTCGCCTGCATCACGCGATGGCGCGCCTGACGCGCCTGGCACGGCAATGACGACGTGCGACGACGTCCTCGCCAAGCTCCTGCTCGCCGGCAAGCTCGACGCGGATGCCGCCGCGCACGTGTCCGCCTGTCCGCACTGCACGGCAGAGCAGGGGCGGGTGCGGCGGGTCGCGGCGCTGCTCGCGTCGGACCACGTCCCGGCGGCGTCGCCGGCGCTGTCGGCGCGCGTGGTCGGCGCGGCCACGCCGCTGCTGGCGCGCCAGGCGCGCCGTGCCGCCTGGCGCACGCTCGCGCGCGCCCTCGCGGCGGCGCTCGTCCCCCTGCCGTTGATCGTCTTCCTCGATTTCCACCTGGTCCGGACGGCGTACGGCGTGCTCAACACCCTGCTGCCCGGCCCGCTCAGCTTCTACGTCGCCTTCAACTACGTCGCGACGCTCGCCGTGCTGTTCGCGCTGTCCTACGGGATGATCCCGATCGTCGCCGAGCGGCAGATGCGTCTGCGGCGCGAGGAGTGTCGTGCCTGACGTCGCCAGCAAGCGCTGCCCCTACTGTGCCGAGGAGATTCGCGCCGAGGCGGTCAAGTGTCGTTACTGCGGCAGCTTCCTCGAGCCCGGCAATCCGCTGACCCGGACGTGGTACCGCTCGCGCCAGGGCAAGATGATCGCCGGCGTCTGCGCCGGGCTGGCCGAGCAGTTCGGCATCTCGGTCACGATCCTCCGCCTCGCGTTCGTGCTGGGCACGCTGATCGGCGGCCCCGGGCTCATCGTCTACATCGTGCTCTGGGTGGTGATGCCGTATCGGCCGTCGCAGGCGGCAGGCGAGGGGTCGGTCGCGCCGGCCCCGTCGCCTCCGGCCCCTTGGTAGCGCCCCCGGCACCGCAGCGCTAATCTCCGGGCGTGCCGCGCCGAGACATCCAGGATCTGGACCGCCGAGACCTCGAAGCGTGGTGTGCCCGGGTGGGCGAGTCTCCCTATCGGGCCGCGCAGATCCTCACGTGGGTGCACCGGAAGCGCGCCGCGACCTTCGAGGACATGTCGAACCTCTCGCGTGCGCTTCGGGTGCGGCTCGCGGCGGAGTTCGCGCTCCGCCGGCTCGAGCCGGCGTTCGTGGCCGACTCGGCCGACGGGACGCGGAAGATCCTCTTCCACCTGCCGGCCGAGCGCAGCGTCCCCGCCGCGGCGATCGAGAGCGTCCTCATCCCGCAGGTCGACCGCCCCGACGGTGCCCGCGACCGCCTCACGCTCTGCATCTCGAGCCAGGCCGGCTGTGGCATGGGCTGCCGCTTCTGCGCGACGGCCCGCATGGGCCTCGTCCGCAACCTGCGGCCCGCCGAGATCGTCGGGCAGGTCCGGGCCGGGATCGCGCTCGCCGCCCCGACCGCGCTCACCAACGTCGTCTTCATGGGCATGGGCGAGCCGCTCGCCAACTACGGACCGGTCAAGACGGCCCTCGAGATCCTCAGCGCCGAGTGGGGCTATGCCATCTCGCCGAGGCGGATCACGGTCTCGACGGTCGGCCTCGCGCCCGCCGTCTCGCGTCTCATCGCCGAGACGGGCGTCAACCTCGCCGTGTCGCTGAGCGCCACGACCGACCCGCAGCGCGACCGCCTGATGCCCGTCAACCGCCGCTTCCCGCTGGCGGCGCTCCTGCGGGCGTGCCGCGAGCTGCCGCTGCCGCGGCGCAAGCGCATCACCTTCGAGTACGTCCTCCTCGCGGGCGAGAACGACGCCGACGCGGATGCCCGCCGCCTGGTCCACCTCCTGCACGGGCTTCGCGTCAAGGTGAACCTGATCCCCTTCAACCCCTTCCCGGGTGCCGGGTTCGCCGCGAGCCCGCGCGCCCGCATCCTCCGCTTCCAGGCGATCCTGCGCGCGCACGGCATCGGCGCGACGATCCGCGAGAGCCGCGGGCAGGACATCCAGGCCGCTTGCGGACAGCTCGCCGCGGCGCGCCCGGCTGCGTGACGTGCCGGGGATCGGCGTCGTCGTCAATCCACACGCCCGCGGCAACATCGACGGCGGCGACGAGCGGGCCGCGCGCCTGGCCGAGGTGGTCGGCCACGACGGGGTCGTCCGCGTCACCCAGTCGGTGCGCCAGATCCAGGACGTGGCACGCGAGTTCCGCGAGCGCGGGACGGAGATCCTGGCCATCTGCGGTGGGGACGGCAGCTATCACTGCACACTGAGCGGCTTCCGCGCCGTCTACGGCGACGAGACGCTCCCCATGCTCCTCCCGCTCCGGGCGGGCACGATCAACTACGTCGCCGACGCGACCGGGGGGCGGCGCGGCCGCCCGGAGGGCATGCTGGCGCGTGTCGTGCGCGACTACCGCAGCGGGCACAACTACGAGACGACGGAGCGCGACCTGCTGCGGGTGAACGGCGTCGAGCACGGCTTCGTGCTGAGCTTCGGGACGGCGGTCAACTACCTGCGTGCCTACTATGCGATGGAGAAGCAGGGTCCGGTGCAGGCGGCGCGTCTGCTCGGCCGCCTGATCGTCTCGGCGCTCGCCGGCACGCACGCCGCGCGGGCGATCTTCCAGGCCACGGCCGCCGACGTCGAGTGCGACGGCGATCCCGTGCCCTTCCGCCAGTTCACGTTCTTCTTCGCCGCCACCGTCGACCGTATCGCGCTCGGCTTCCGCCCCACCTACCTCGCCACGCGCAAGCGGGGCTACATGCACGTCGTCGGAGGCCCGGTCCCTGCCATGCGTCTCATCCGACGCGCCATCCGCATCTACCGTGGCTTCCCGACCAACGAGCCGATGCTCTTCGACAACCTCGGCCGCCGCGTGACCATCCGCTTCTTCCGTCCCGAGCACTACATGCTCGACGGCGACATCCTGCCGCCCGCGGAGCGGCTCGACGTCGACGTGGCCTGTCGGGTCACCTTCATTCGTGGGTGAACATGCCGCATTTTTTCTCGCCTCTGTCCCCTGGTCGAAGGATAGTGCTCCGTGGCGCTGGGACTAAGACGGGTGCGATACTGCAAGAAGGAGGGACCAAAGATGAAGAGCGTGCGTGGTTTCCTTGCCCTCGCTGTCCTCTTCGGCACGGCCAGGCTCGCGACCGCTGGATGCGACCTGAGCGACCCGGCCACCAAGGCTGCGGTCGACTCGGCGCGCCAGGCCGCCGACCAGGCGTGCGACCAGAAGCAGCCGCCCCAGGGCTGCACCACCGCAGCGAGCCACGGGCAGTACGTCTCGTGCGTGGCGCACGAGGCGAACGCGAACAGCTCGCTGCCGAAGGAGTGCCGGGGCGCGGTCAAGAAGTGTGCGGCCCGGTCGGTCTGCGGCAAGCAGGCGAAGGGCTTCGTCGCCTGCTGCCGGACCAGCGCGAGCGGCACGACGAAATGCAGCATCAAGAGCAGCTCCGCGGGGTGCACGGATCACGCGCCGCCTGGTGGGAGTGCGTGCGCGAGCACTCACCCGAGTTGCTGCGACGCGTGCACGGCCACCGGCTGCGCGCCCTGAGCAGCCGGTGAGCGCCGGCCGCCGAGGCTTCGGCGGCCGGCTGAAGACGGGGGCGCGGCCGCGGTAGCCCTCGCGGCTGCTGTGACCCGCGCCACCCGCACATGAGGCGACGCCGTGCGCTGGCGTGGGCTGTCTGCAGCAGGGACGCCGCGCGCGTGACGGGACGTCATTCGGCCGTCGGCGGCTCGCCGGCCGACGGCCGGCAGGACGCGCCGGCGCCGACCTGGCACGCCGCTGGCAAAAGCGACCTTCCTGGGAGGTCGATGATGCGAATGCACCAGAAGGCTGTGCTACTCGCGCTTCTCGCGATGCCGGGCGGCGTATGGGCCATGGGCAAGGGGCACCCGGACCCGGGCTCCTGCCCCAGCGACGTCGGAGCGGCTCTCGCGGCGCGCTGTCCGTGTGACGGCCAGAAGAACCATGGCCAGTACATGAGCTGTGTCGTCCACTTCCGTAACTCCCTCCGCAAGGCTGGCTGCCTCAGCGTCGAGGAGCGGCGCTCGATTGCCCGCTGCGCGGCACGTTCCACCTGCGGCAAGCTCGACGCCGTGCTCTGCTGCACGAGCACGACCGGCACGTGCAGCGATCCGACGCCTGGCGACGGGACGAAGGCCGGCGTCTGCAGCAACGACCGCGCGCTGGCGTGCGACACCGCCGCGGATTGCACCGAGACCAAGGCGGGCCTCGCACACGACGACGCGACCTGCACGCAGGGCGGCGGAACGCCGGCGGGTCAGGGGAGCGTCTGCGTCGCCTGCACGACCACCACGACCACGACGAGCAGCACGACGACGACGACGGTGCCGTAACGCCCGCTCGGGGCTCTTCGAGGTCATAGGGGGCCCCCCCAAATCGGGGGGGCCCGAAGCATCAGACCCGCGCGCGTCGCCCGGGTCGCCCTCACTTCCCTCCCGGCGCCACCGACTCCGATGCCAGACGGATGGTTTCCGCCCGGTGTGCGGTCGACGCCGCCCCCGTGGTCTCGACGGGCATCAGCCTCTTCGTTATCGTCTGCCGCACGCGAGGTGGCAGAATGCATCGAACGGTTGCTCTCGTGGCGCTCGCGGGCGTCGGCTGCGGCACGTTCAAGACTACCCCCGCGGCGGCCACACCTGCGGCCCCATCCGCCGTCCACGGCATCGCCCTGCCCGGTGCCCCCCCGACGGGCGGCGTGCTCATGGACTACATCGCCTACGACCGCGCCCACCATCGCGTGTGGGTGCCGGCCGGCAACACCGGCAGCGTCGACGTCCTGGACGTCACCAACGATCGGGTCACGCGGATCGAAGGCTTCCCGACCGCCGAGATGGAGCGCCACGGTACCAAGCACACCGTCGGGCCGAGCTCGGTGACCGTGGGCGACGGGTTCGTCTACGTCGGCAACCGCGGCGACTCGAACGTCTGCGCCGTCGACGCAGCCGCGCTGAAGAAGCTCGGCTGCATCAAGATCGACTCCATGCCCGACGGATTGGCGTATGTGGCCGCCACGCACGAGGTGTGGGTGACGACGCCACGCGACAAGTCCATCCGCATCGTCGACGTCGCCAAGCCGGAGGCGTTGGCCGCGAAAGGACGCATCAGCTTCGAGGGTGAGCCCGAGGGTTTCGCCGTCGACGACACGCGTGGCCTGTTTTACACGAACCTCGAGGACAAGGACCGCACCCTCGTCATCGACGTGAAGACCCACCGGGTCGTCAGCACCTGGATGCCGGCCTGCGGGAAGGACGGCCCGAGAGGCCTGGCGCTCGACAAGAAGCTCGAATTCCTCTTCGTCGCCTGCACGGACCACGTGCAGGTCCTCGACGCGGGGCACGAGGGCAAGCAGCTCTCGTCGATCGCCACCGGGCCGGGGGTCGACAACATCGACTACGTTGCGGGCCGGCACGAGCTCTTCGCGGCCGCCGCGCGCGCGGCGACGCTGACTGTCGCGCGCGTCGACGAGCACGGCACGCTCACGGCGGTCGCGGTGGTCCCCACCGCTCCGGGCGCGCGCAACGCGGTCGGGACCGAAGAAGGCGTCGCCTTCCTGACCGACTCGCCGGAGGGCAAGATCCTCGTGGTCTCGCCTGCCGCGAGTCACTGACCTGCGAGCGGTCCGTCGATCGGGGACCCGAGCTCTTTGCACCGTGCGCGTTTTTCCCTAGCATGTGCCGGCCGCGGTCCCGGCCGGCGGCGCGCACATGGCGGAACCCACCCTCGGCGTCATCGGCGGCAGCGGGCTCTACGAGCTGCCCGGCCTCTCGGCCGTCGAGCGGGTGCGGCTCGAGACGCCCTTCGGCGATCCGTCCGACGAGTTCGTGATCGGCCGCCTCGGCGGCACGCGGCTCGTCTTCCTGCCGCGTCATGGGCGCGGTCATCGGCTGCTGCCCTCGGAGCTCCCCTTCTGCGCCAACCTCTACGGGATGAAGCAGCTCGGCGCGGAATGGGTGGTGGCGGTGAGCGCCGTCGGGAGCCTCCGCGAGGAGATCGCGCCGGGGCACGTCGTCGTCCCCGACCAGTTCATCGACCGCACGCGCGGGCGTCGGAGCACGTTCTTCGGGGGCGGCATCGTCGCGCACGTCCAGTTCGCCGATCCGGTCTGTCCGGTGCTCTCGGGCGCGCTCGCGACCGCGGCCCGCGGCGAAGGCGCCACGGTCCACGCCGGCGGCGTCTATCTCTGCATGGAGGGCCCGCACTTCTCGACCCGCGCCGAGTCGCATCTCTACCGGAGCTGGGGCGCGCACGTGATCGGCATGACCAACCTGCAGGAGGCGAAGCTCGCGCGCGAGGCCGAGATCTGCTTCGCGACGCTCGCGCTCGCCACCGACTACGACTGCTGGAACACGGCGCACGCCGACGTCCAGATCGACGAGGTGATTCGCGTCCTGCAGGCGAACGTCGACCTCGCGCGGCGGACGGTGGCGCGGGTGGCGGCGGCGCTGCCGGCGCGCACCGGGTGCCCCTGCCCCGACGCGCTCCGCCACGCGATCATCACCGACCGGGCGGCGATCCCGCCCGCGGTGCGCGCGGCGCTCGCACCGATCGCGGGGCGCTGGCTGTGAGCACCGTCGCGGTCGTCGGCTCGGTCGCGTTCGACGACATCGAGACGCCGGCCGGGCGGGCGACGAACGTGCTCGGCGGGTCGGCGACGCACTTCGCGGTCGCGGCCAGCTACTTCGCGCCGGTCCACCTGATCGCGGTGGTCGGGGAGGACTTCCCCGCCGTCGAGCGCGAGTACCTCGCGTCCCGCGGCGTCGACCTCTCTGGGCTCGAGGTGCGGCGGGGGCGGACCTTCCGCTGGAGTGGCCGCTATCACGAGGACTTGAACGTCCGCGATACGCTGGCGCTCGAGCTGAACGTGTTCGCCGACTTCCAGCCCGCCGTCGACGCCGCCGTGCGCCGCGCGCCGTACGTCTTCCTCGCGAACATCGACCCGGCGCTCCAGCGCGGCGTGCTCGACCAGTTCGCGGCGCCCGTGCTGGTCGCCTGTGACACGATGAACCACTGGATCGAGAGCGCCCGCGAGCCACTCGAGGCGCTGCTGCCGCGCATCGATCTGCTGGTGGTGAACGACGAGGAGGCGCGGCTCCTCTCGGGTGAGCGCAACGTCGCCCGCGCGGCGCGCCGCATCCTCGCCCTCGGCCCGCGCCAGGTCCTGATCAAGCGGGGCGAGTACGGAGCGATTCTCTTCTCGCCCGATTCCGTCTTCGCCGTGCCCGCCTTTCCCCTCGAGGAGGTCTTCGACCCGACCGGCGCGGGCGACGTCTTCGCGGGCGGGATGATCGGCCATCTGGCCGCGACCGGGGACCGGTCCGACGCCGGGCTCCGGCGCGCAATCGTCTACGGCAGCGTGCTCGCGTCCTACGTGGTCGAGGACTTCGGCGGGCGGCGGCTTCGCACGCTCGACCGCGACGACGTCGAGCGCCGCTATCGACAGTTCGTCGCACTCACCGAGTTTTGAGCTCGCACGCGCCCGCGCTCTCGATCGTCATCCCCCTCCACAACGAGGCGGAGAGCCTGGAGCCGCTCGTCGCGGAGCTCGGCCCGGTGCTCGACGCGATCGGCGACAGCGCGGAGATCGTCGCGATCGACGACGGCAGCACCGACGGGAGCTTCGCGCGCCTGGTGGCGCTCGTGGCACGCGAGCCGCGCCTCCGCGTCGTGCGCCTGGCGCGCAACTACGGCCAGACCGCGGCGCTCGCCGCCGGCATCGAGCACGCGCGCGGCGCGGTCGTCGTCTCGATGGACGCCGACGGCCAGAACGACCCGCGCGACATCCCACGCCTGCTCGCCGCGCTCGAGAGCGACGTGGACGTGGTGAACGGCTGGCGCAGCCCGCGCCGCGACCCGTGGCTGCGCCGCCGGCTCCCTTCGGCGGTGGCGAACCGGCTGATCTCGCTGGTGACTGGCACGGCGCTGCACGACTACGGCTGCACGCTGCGGGCGATGCGCGCGCCGGTGGCGCGGGAGCTCCAGCTCTACGGCGAGCTCCACCGCTTCATCCCCGCGCTGGCGGCCGACCTCGGCGCGCGCCTGGTCGAGATTCCCGTGCACCATCGGCCGCGGCGCGCCGGGCGTTCGAAGTACGGACTCTCGCGCACGCTGCGCGTGCTGCTCGACCTCCTGACCGTCAAGTTCCTCTCCGGCTTCTCGACCCGCCCTATCCAGCTCTTCGGGCTCTTCGGCGTCCTCTGCGCCGGCACCGGGCTCGTGCTCACGGCCGAGCTCGGCTTCGAGCGCCTCGTGCTCGGCATCCGGCTGGCCAACCGCCCCGTCGTGCTGCTCGCGATCCTCATGGTGGTCGTCGGGATCCAGTTCGTGTCGATCGGGCTCCTCGGCGAGATGCTCGTGCGCACCTACCACGAGTCGCAGGCGAAGCCGATTTATCGGGTCAGAGAGGTCGTTGAATTGACTTCACAGGAGGGCGTCGGTATGCGTGACCGTTCATGAAGCTCTGCGTCATCGGCACCGGCTACGTGGGGCTGGTCGCCGGTACCTGCTTCGCCGAGGGGGGTAACGACGTCGTCTGCGTCGACAACGTCGTCGACAAGATCGAGGCGCTCCGCCGCGGCGAGGTGCCCATCTACGAGCCGGGTCTCGGGGAGCTGATCCGCCGCAACGTCAGCGAAGGCCGGCTCTCGTTCTCGACCGACCTGGCGGACGCGGTGCGGCGCAGCGTCGTCTGCTTCATCGCCGTCGGCACCCCGAGCGGTGACGACGGCAGCGCCGACCTGAACGCGGTGATGGCGGTGGCGCGCGACATCGGGCGCGCGATGGACGGCTACCGGGTGGTCGTCGCGAAGAGCACCGTCCCCGTCGGCAGCTCGGCCCGTATCCGCGAGGCGGTCGCGTCCACCAGCAAGCATCCCTTCGACGTGGTCTCGAACCCGGAGTTCCTGAAGGAGGGCGCGGCGATCGACGATTTCATGAAGCCCGATCGCGTCGTCATCGGCAGCACCAGCGCGCGAGCGATCGAGATCATGCGCGAGCTCTACGAGCCGTTCGTGCGCACCGGCAACCCGATCCTCGCCATGGACAACGCGAGCGCCGAGATGACGAAGTACGCGGCCAACGCGCTGCTGGCGACCCGCATCTCCTTCATGAACGAGATCGCGAACCTCTGCGAGCGGGTCAGCGCGGACGTCGACCAGGTGCGGCGCGGGATCAGCTACGACCGGCGGATCGGGCATCACTTCCTCTTCCCCGGCGTGGGCTACGGCGGCTCGTGCTTTCCGAAGGACGTGCAGGCGATCATCCGGACCGCCCACGATGCCGACTTGGAGTTCCCGCTCTTGAACGCCGTCGAGGCGGTGAACGAGAAGCAGAAGCGTCTCTTGGTCGAGAAGGTCGTGCGTCATTTCGGGGAAGATCTCAAGAACCGCCGCTTCGCGATCTGGGGCCTCGCGTTCAAGCC
>Ga0070699_100002042_pt1 | contig 18247 bp, 16 predicted proteins | sample KBSK1503metaG_FD_65473 | JGI IMG/M metagenome (GOLD analysis project Ga0070699, IMG submission 65473) | Corn, switchgrass and miscanthus rhizosphere microbial communities from Kellogg Biological Station, Michigan, USA - KBS K1-50-3 metaG | ecosystem: Host-associated > Plants > Roots >... | reverse complement strand
ACCGTGACGTGCGGATCATGTGGGGGAACCTCGTCAGCTTCCTTTCCGCGGTGGAGGACATGCTCTGGTCCGACCGGCCCGAGGCGATGAAGGGCGTGGTCCGGATGCGCCGCGAGTACGGCCGGGGGACGTGGGGCTGGCCGTCGTGACCGGCGGATGCTAGCTAGCTGAGCGGCCCGGGGCAGGTGCCCCGGGCCGCTTCGCGTTCCCGGCCGGCGCCGGTCCGCGTACGGCGCCGGCCGGGAACGGCTCAGTGCCCGCAGTTCTCGCAGCACACCGGGATCCGGGGTGTGTGGCACTCGACGCCGCCGCACTCCGGGCAGGGCGGCAGCAGCACCGTCGTGTCCCGGGGCAGCGCCACTACCGCGCTCTTGACGGCCGCCTTAGTGGACATGGCAGACGAACGCGTTGGAGCCGAGCGCGGCGCCCTGCGTCACCGTGTCCGCGCCCACGCGGGACCAGGCCAGCCAGCCGCGCTGGCCCGTGGGAAGCGCCGTCGCCTGGCTCACCACCAAGGGTTCCGCCAGAACTACGTTCGGCAGACGGTCCACGATGACGTAGCTCTGCCAGTCCCCCAGGATCAGCTCACGGTTGGTGACCGTGCCGGACAGCATCGCCGAGCTCTCGAGGAACGGGTAACCCAGCATGCGGGGCTCACTGCCGGTGTCATCGACGATGCTCGTCACGCTCCCGGCGAAAGACGGGATCTGCCGGCAGATGTTCCGGACCGTCTCGTTCGACGCCCACGCGACCTTCCCGCCGTTCCTGAATCGCGGGGGAAGATTCTGGTCCATGGCGTAAATGAGCGCCGCGGTCGGGTTGCCCGCGGTCGCGTCCGCCGCCGCCCTGGTGACAACTCCGAACGGGTTCGGCGGCGTCCCGCTGCCGATCGCGAACGCCGAGCCTTCCAGCCGGGACCGGGCCTCATCGAACAGCGCCGGGACCTGCGCGGCCAGCGCCGTATCGTCGAGGACCTCGAAACTCCCAAAAATCCAGGTCATGATCTTGCCCGGCGTGATCACGAGCTGCCCGATGGTCGGTGTCGTGTCGGTGACGGCCGTCCCTTCCGAGACGAAATTCGAGGTCGAGCCGGCCGAGGTAATTCCGTTCCACGTATTACTCGTCCCGACCTCGTGACGTGCGAGGTTGCGGTGCGGGGAGGCGATGCCCGCGTTTGTGAACAAAATTTCGGGCGAAAGTTGTAGCGGTAGGGCGAAGGCGCCTACCGCGCCGCTGGTCTCCGCGAACGCGGCACGGCACAGCTCGTTGTTCATGACCTCGCGGACGGCCTCGCGCTCGTCATCGGACCAGATCATCTGGCCCAGGCCCGCCCGGAACATGTCCGGATTCCTGAACACGTGGCGCATCGCCGACTCATAGAACGGGCTCGACAAGGCGACGATCATCTCGGCGCCCTGCTTCACCTCATCCGCCGACCGGCGCACGCTCACCCCGCGCGCGTCCCTGCGCTCGGCCAGCAGCGTCGACAGCAGCTCGGCGCCGTCGTGGCCGAGCCGCTCAGAGACGGCCTCGACGGCGCTGTGGGCCCGCGAGACGAACCCGGCCGAAGTCTCCCGGTCCAGCGGGCCGCCCTCGGCTCTCCAGGGATTCCCGGCGCGCTGGATTGTCTCCGCCGCCGTCTCCAGCCGGGTGCCGAGCTTCCCCTTGACGTACGCCGGGGCGCCCACGGTGCCGTCCGGCCGCTCCAGGTTCGCCGGGTCCTGCGCCATCCGGGTGATGGCCTCGATCTTCGACCGGCGGATCTTCACGTCATCAGCCTTGATCAGCCCGTCGATGACGATCGTCTCCGCGGTCAGCGCGTCGAACTCCTCCCGCTGCGCCTGCGACGGGTGCTCGTAGTCCCCCAGCTGGGCGGCCCGTGCGATGCACGCCTCGCGGCGGGCGTCCAGCTGCGCCCGGGTCTTGCCCCGCCACTGGTCGTCGTACCGGTCGACCAGCTGAGCCCGGTCAGGCGGCGGCCCGATAGGCGAATGGATCTCGGTGTGCTCCTCGTACATGGTGGTTCTCTCCGCGTCTGGCTGCCAGCCCGGCTTGCACCGGGGCGACCGGCAGGCGTGGGTGTAGAACCCGCAGTCGCAATGCTCGTCCACGGGGGCATCACCTCACCCGGCCCGGGCGCATAGGGGATTCCCGCGGGCCACCGGGGGCGCTGCGCTTGCAGTCCGCCCCAGCCGCGCGGGCTAAGCCCTCGCCGGCAGTTGCCGACCACGAGGTGATGCTCATGCCGGCTGCGCTTGCAGACCCGGCAGCACCCAGCGTAGCGCTTACCGGCGCAGCTGCTCGATCTCCCACAGCGCCACCGCGACATTAGCCGCGGCGTCGAGGTCGTCATCCGACAGCCCGGCACCCCGCCCCATGTCCGTGACCTCCTCGGCGGTGAACGCCTCATCGCCGGCCACGTCCGCCACCGGGTTGATCCGGTCGGCCCGCGCCTTCACGATCGCGGCCCGGCAGGCAGTCCGCCGCGGCCGGTCGGCGTCGAAGTAGTCGACGTCCGGCTCGTCCGGATCCGCGGGCGCCATCCAGCCGAGCGTCTCCCCGGCCGCGCTGGTGACCGGGGTCCATGTGTCACGCATGGTCGTCATCCTCTCAGGTGCCGGGGCGGTTCCCCGGCGGCCAGTACAGCTCCCAGGATTGCGCCCAGGTGGTGCCGTCCGACGCCTCCGCGCACCCCGGCTCATCACAGGCATCCGGGCGGCCGGGGTGCCGGTGCCAGCCCATCACCAGGTCGATATGGCACTGGCCGGCCCGCACCCCGGCGGCGCCAAGACGCTCCAGCTGCCGCTCCGCCGCCCGGTCGCCCGCCCCGGCCGCCTGGTGCAGCCGCCAGGCCCGGGCCGCCAGGGACAGCGCGCCCCGGTCTCTACGCTGCGCCACGCCTGCGCGTCCACGCGGACGGGCCCGGGTCGAGCAGCTCAGCGTCCGCCTCCGGCGCCGTTACCGCCCGGAGCAGCATCGCCAGCAGCCGCCGCTGATCGGCCACCACCGCGATCATCGGATGCCCGACCGGCTGCCCCGTCGAGCCCTCGGTCACCATGTCGTCCCCGGCCAGCACCGCGGACGCCGCGGCGATCAGGTCCGCCGTCGCGCACGCCTGCCGCAGCAGCTCCGCCTCATGCGCGGCCAGCTCGAGCTCGCCGGTCACGGCCCTCCACAGCCGCTTACCCGCCTGCTCAAGGCCCTCCGGAGCCCTCGGACGCGTCATGTCACCAAGCGTGACACAGCCGTGAAAAAAACGCCCCCCTCCCAGCCGGGGAGAGTTTTTGCTGGCTGCGGCAGTCATGGACAGTCACGCTCACGCTGAGCGACCCATCGGGGGGTGTCTGGTCACTGACCGTGACGGGTGGTCGGAGGGCCGCGGGGTGGTTGGGTGGTCACCGGTCACCGGGACGGGTGGTCACTGCGGCGCCGTCGTCGTGCCGGCCTGCCGGCGCCGCGGCCGGGTCGACGCCCATCGCTGTTACCCGCTCGTGGTCGCCGCCTTCATGCTGGCCGCAATCCCTATCCAGGCCGGACGCCCACCGCCGCGGACATGCTCGTTCGCCCGTGCATCGTCCGAGCCTGGCTTCCACGACCACCATCATGCGCCGGCGTGACCACGGTCGCTGTCGGATGCCCGGCCTTCGTATGCCGCTCGGCTGCCTTGTCGACCTCGGCCATGCTGCCCGCCGCCGACCAGTCGCACCGGCCAATGCAGTGCGCGACCGCGGCGAGCCTGATCACGTCAGTTCAGCGCCGGGTCGGCGAACTCGATCAGCCGCAGCTGGTAGGCGCTGATGGCGCCGTCTTCCTCGATGACGACGACGACCTGCCTCGCCGGGTCATAGGTCTGGACCATGCGTTCTACGGCGTCGCGCTGGCGTCCTGCGGGGAAGACAGTGATGTCGCCGATGGGGATGTAGTAGAACTCGGTGCCGGCTGGCTTGCGGCTGGCGCTGTCGGAGGTGATCCAGAATCCGCGGCCGTGCTTGTCGTATTGGGCCCTGGTCTCGTCGGCGAGCGCCGCGGGGTTGTTCCCGGTGCGGAGGAATGCCAGGTGGCGGCGTTCGCGTTCGCGGTCGGCCGGCGGTTCGCCATGCTGCATCCGGATCTTGCGGGTGTTGCTCATGGCGTGTCCTCCGTAGGCTTACTGACATTTCTGGTACAGATGCGGGCGAGGTCGGCCGGGTCGGCGCCCGGGGCGAGTGAGTACATCCACCGGACTGTCTGGCCCCACGCGACGTGGTCGACTGCGAGGAGGCCGAGCAGCTGCAGCTCCTGCAGCGTCCGGTCCACGGTGGTCTTGGGGACCTGCACCCGCTCGACCACGTCCGGGGTGAACGAGTCCGGGTGGCTGGCGACGTCGGCGAGGACCATGCGGCGCAGCGGCGGCATGGAGTCGTGGCAGCAGCGGGCGGCCACTCCCATGGCGGTGCCGGCGTCGAGGCCGAGCAGCAGGCCGCCGCGGACGACCTGCACCAGCTGCTTGGCGAACCGGGTGGGCATCTCCAGGCCGTGCGCCCATGCCGGGTTGCCCTGGTAGTCGCGTTCGACCGGGGTGCGGGCCCGGGTCACCAGGTCGGCCAGGCCGAGCAGCGAGTTCATCTCATCATCGGTGAGCCCGGGTTCTGGCTCGGCGGCAACATACCCGGTGGCGCTGGCAAGCAGCTTGCCGGTTACCTGCGATAGGTGGCTGCGCATCTTCACCTCGGCGCCGACGTTGACCATGGACTGCCGCCCGGCTTCCCGGCGGTAGTCGCCGGTCCGCAGCCGCACTAGCACGAACCGGTCGCCCATGGTGGAGACGACCTGGTGCGCCGCGTCCCACGCGGTGGTGACGGCGCCGATGACGACGATGCGGCCTTTCCAGGTGAGGGTGAACCCGCCGTCGGTGCCGACGTTGCGGGACCAGTGGCCGTCGTAGATCTCCCGCAGCGCGGCGAGGACCAGCGCGCGGGTGTCCCGGTTCATCGACAAGATGGAGGTGAAGTCCTTGATGACCAGCAGCCCGGACGGGCCGATCTTGCGGAGCAGGCCGCCGGTCGCGTTCTTGGCCCGGGACTTGGCCGGGGTGCCGGACAGCAGCGCGGCCTCGCCGGTGATGGTGGAGATGCACACCGCGCCGGCGCCGGTCAGCGGCGCCACCGTCTCTGTCTTGGCCGCCCCGGACCCGCCGACGACCAGCACCCAGGGCGGGTCGCCGGACAGTTTCTGCGCCGCGGCGGCGCACAGCACGACGTTGAGCGCGCCGAGGTCGTAGTCGTCGCCGAACCATTCGAGGTAGGCGTCGTGGACCTCGGCAAGTTCACCAGAAATGTCAGTATGGGTGCGGTGGTCGCTCATGCTGCCCGCCCGAAGTCGAACCGCACGCGAACCTCCCAGGGCTGCCACCCATCGCGGCGCAGCTGGCGGACGTGGGCGGCCAGCTCTACGGCGGGCAGGCTGTAGGACGATGGCCGGCCGGGCGCACGCTCGCCGAGCTCGGCGCGGGTGAAGTAGCCGTGGTGGTCGTGCAGGCGCCACAGCTTCGCCGCCACCGGGTTATCGTCATCGCCGGGCGTTACCATGGCAAAGGACCCGCGCTGTGGTGGCGACGTGTCTTCCAGCGCCCCGGGGTCGCAGCCGGGGCGCTGTTTCCTTGCGGTCACCGCGATGCCGCCAGCCGGCGAATCCGGGCGAGCTGCTCATCGGTCATCTTCGGCGCCGCGGCGACCAGGTCGTCGATGCCGTCGTCGATGTTGGACAGCTCGATCTCGGCGTAGCACTGTTCGGTGAGCTGGTCGAGGTCGTCGCCGGGGTGCCAGCGGCGGTGAGCGGCGAGGCGGGCCCGGGCGCGGCGTGCCTCCGGGTTCAAGGGCATGACAGAACTCCGTGGAAAGTCATGCCCCGCCGGCACCATCAGCGCGGATCGCCGCGCGAACCAGGCACGGGGTTCTGCTATGTGACGCTAGCATGCTGGGCATGGCTGGTGTTGGCTCTGTGATCACCGTGTCGTCGCGTGTCCGGGCCGGCGAGCTTGAGCGGATGGCCAGGGCGCGTATCAGGCGTGACGGCGTGACCCAGTTCGCCGCGGTCAACTCCAGCGGGCGGCAGCTGCGGCTGCTGCGCGAGCTCCGGGACCGGCTGGCAGGCGACCCGGCTCTCGACGTGTTCTATGGTGATCACCTCGACGGCGCGACCTACCTCACCGTGTACCCGGCGGGTGACCGGTCGGCCGCGGGCATCATGGGCGAGCCGAACGGCGTAGAAAGCCCAGAGGACTACTGGGCCGCGCCGGAAACGTCCTGACCTGCGGGTTCCTAATACGCTACCAACGTGCGACTAGCGACTAATCGCGTCGTCCAGCGAGCCGGTCATCCGGTAGCAGTGCGCCAGCAGCTCCCGGCGGAACGGCTCGGTGCTGCGGGCGAACTCGTCCCGGCCCGCTATGGTCTGTGCCTGTCGCGTCATCCCCGGCCTCCTCCACGGCTGGTCCTACCCAGTGCAGACCGCCTGCCGCGGGGAAAGGAATCGCCCGCGCGCGGATCAAAGTGTCAGGAAGGATGAAGAGACCGCCCAGCCAGCCTCCAGACGTCTCGGTTAGGTTCGGACAGGACATGCGGGACAGGGCAGGGCGGCTCGGGCAGGACCCGGCTGGGGCAGCAGCTAAGGAAGGGCTGGGATCGTGTTTGACAAGGTGATCATCACGTACCGGGGAGCCACCTATGAGATCGGGCGCGGCTGGGGCTTCTACGGCATCTGGACCACCGCCGGGCGCAGGTCCCGGCCGCTAGAGCGATGGCCGGAGACGCCCGAGGGCTGGTCGGCCGCGTGGACCAGGTTCGTGAGCATCGAGGCGCGGGACACGATCGTCCCGGTGGGCCGGAACACCCCTCCGGCCGGCGCCGGTGCCCTACGCGAGGGCGAGGGGCCAGGCCCGTTCGGTGAAAATACCGCCCCGCCCGGTCAGACGGGCCCGACCGTGGTGACCCCGGCCGCCGCGGCGCTCAGCGGGCGAGCCGCCGCGATCATGGCGGCGGCGCTGCTCGGCGTGGGTGTCATCCTGGGGATCGCCGGGCTCTTTCCCACCTACGTCGGCGCGGCCAGCCTGGCTCAGCAGGCCGACCAGGTCATCCCGCACGTCATCTACCTCGCCGTCTGGACCGCGAGCGCCGTGCTCATCCTCCTCGGCGGCCCGCGCCTGCGGCTCGGCGCGCTGCTCAGCCTGGGGCTGAGCGCGGTCACGTTCGGCCTGTTCTTCGCGGACGCCGGCCTGGCCATCTCCGCGACGGGGAACCCCGGCGGCGGCGCGGGCCTGGTGCTCTCCCTTATCGGCTGGCTCGCCTGCGCGGCGGGAACGGTGGTCGCGTTCCTGGCCAGCCCGGCCAGCCCGGCCAGCGCGGCGGCACCGGCCGCCCAGCAGGCCGCCCAGCCGGCCGCCAGGCCGGGCACGCTCGCGCGTCCGCGCGGATCCGCGCTCGGTCCCGTCGTGCTGGTGGTGCTGGCCGGCCTCGGGGTAGCCGCCGCGTTCGCCCCGGCGTGGGACACCTTCACGCTGCGCACGGCGGCCGGGCAGGTGCAGTCGCTGACCGCGGGCAACGCCTTCTCCAACCCCGGCCTGGTGATCGCCGGGGACGTGGCCGTGATGATCGCGTTCGCGGCGGCCGTCATCGCGGCCGCGCTCTGGCGCCCGGTGCGGCACGGGGCGGTGCTGCTGGCCGGGGCCGCGATCCCGATGGCGGCGCAGGCCATCTCGGCGCTCGTCCAGGTCGGCGAGGCTCCCGTGCCCGCCCAGTTCGGCATCTCGTCTGCGCAGGCCCAGCGGCTCGGGCTCACGATCAGCGCCGGCCTCACGCCCGCGTTCTGGATCTACTGCGGGTTCCTCGTCGCGCTGATCGTCTCGTGCGCCTGGATGATCTTCACGCCGCACCCAGTCCCGGCGACGCCGGCCGAGGGCTACGGCTGGAACGGCCCGCGGCCTGACGACCAGCCCGGCCAGCAGCCGACCGAGGCCGCGACGTCGACCGTGACGCCTGACGCCGAGACGCCGGACGGCGAGACGCCGGACGGCGAGACGCCTGACCCTGAGACATCGGTCGGCCAGGCCACGGCGGCCGGCCACGCAGCGGCGGGTGTCCGTGACGGGGACGGCCCGGCCGGCTGATCGCGGTTCGCGGGTTGCGCCCGTCCGCCGGTAAGCGCTACAAAGAGACGCCGGGTATTGACGTTCTTGTCGAATATCCGGCGAGGCCGAACGGGTATCGTCCCGGCGGCGGGCGGGCGTGGAAGGGACCGGAACATGGTGGCCGACACCGGCATCCCGGGGCCGTTGTTCGCGCCGCCGTGCGTCACCGCCGCCGCGGATGAGGACGGCGCCCTGGTCATCCGGTCGGCCGAGCCGCTGGCGGGTTACCCGGTGACGGTGATGGACAGCGTGCGGGCCTGGGCCGCGGCCGATCCCGGCCATCCGGTGGTGGCCGAGCGCGCACCCGGCGGCGGCTGGCGGACCTGCGGCTACGGCGAGGCTGCGGCCGCGGCGGAGGCCATCGGCCAGGCGCTGCTCCACCGCGGCCTCGGCCCCGGGCGGCCATTGCTCGTGCTGTCCGGCAACGGCGTGGACCACCTGCTGGTGACCCTGGGCGCGATGACCGCCGGCATCCCGGTGGCGCCGGTCAGCGTGGCGTACTCGCTGCAGAGCCACGACCACGCCCGGATCCGCGCGATCACCGCGATGATCAGCCCGGGCGCGGTCTTCGCCGACGACGCGGAACGGTTCGCGGCGGCGCTGGATGCGGTAAGCGCGGTGCCCGCCATCGTGCGGACCGGGTCCCGGCCGGGAGCCGAACGGCTCGGGGACCTCATGACCACCGCGCCCGGCCCGGCCGTCGCCGCCGCCTCCGCCGCCGTGACCGGCGACTCGATCGCGAAGATCCTGTTCACCTCCGGCTCCACCGGCGCGCCGAAGGGGGTGCTGAACACCCACCGGATGCTCGCCGCCAACCAGCAGATGATCCGGCAGGCCTGGCCGTTCCTGCGCACCGAGCGGCCGGTGATCGTCGACTGGCTGCCGTGGAGCCACACCTTCGGCGGCAACCACAACGTGAACATGACGCTGACCGCGGGCGGCACGCTCTACGTCGACGCCGGGCGGCCCGCGCCCGGGATGTTCGCGCAGAGCGTCGCCAACCTCACCGACGTCCCGCCGACCATCTACTTCAACGTCCCGGCCGGGTACGCCCAGCTGGTGCCGGCCCTGGAAGCCGACGCCGACTTCGCCGCCCGCTTCTTCTCCCGGCTGCGGCTCATGTTCAACGCGGCGGCGGCGCTGCCGGCCGCGTTGCGCCAGCGGCTGGGGGACCTGGCCATGCAGACGGCGGGCCACCCCGTCCCGGTCACCGGCTCCTGGGGGGCGACGGAGACCGCCCCGGCGGTGACCAGTGCGCACTTCGATTTCGCCGACGCCCGCTGCATCGGCGTGCCGCTGCCGGGCGCCGAGGTCAGGCTGGTCCCGGTCGAAGGCGCGTACGAGATCAGGGTGAAGGGCCCGATGGTTACCCCCGGCTACTTCGGACGGCCGGATCTCACCGCGGCCGCGTTCGACGACCGGGGCTACTACCGCACCGGCGACGCCGTCGGCCTGGCCGATCCGGACGACCCTGACGCCGGGCTGGTGTTCCGGGGCCGGATCGCGGAGGACTTCAAGCTCGGCACCGGCACCTTCGTCCGGGTCGGCGCGGTCCGCACCGCCCTGCTCTCCGCCGCGCCGCTGCTGGCCGACGCGGTGATCACGGGCGAGGACCGCGCCTCGGTGTGCGCGCTGACCTGGCTGAACGCGGCCGAGGCGGTCAAGTTGCTCGGCCGGGAGCCGCATGCCGAGGGTGAGCTGGTCACCGACGAGACCATCCGCGCAGAACTGTCCCGGGCACTGGCCGGCCACAACGCCGCCGCGGGATCGGCGGCCCGGATCGAGCGGCTGCTGGTGATGGCCCGCCCGGCAGACCTTGACGCCGGCGAGATCACCGACAAGGGTTACGTCAACCAGCGCCGGGTCCTCGCCCACCGCGCGGCACTGGTCGAGCTGCTCTACGCCGAGCCGGACCCGGACTTCCCGGCCGGGGTCGTTGTGGCGGAAAGGACGGGGTGATGCGCCAGCAGAGCATGATGCGCCCGCGGAGCGTGACGGGCCAGCCCAGCGGCCCCAAGGCCGTCGAGGCCCGCCCGCAGGGCCCCCGCCCGCTGAGCCGGGGCGCGGCCGCGCTCGGCCGGGCAGCGGCCCGGGCGTGGTCACTGCCGCCGCGGCGGAACCAGGTCGCGGTGGAATACGACGTCCAGGTGCCGATGTCCGACGGCACGGTGCTGCTGGCCACCCACTACATCCCGGTCAGCGTGGCGTCGGCAGCCACCGTGCTGGTCCGCTGCCCGTACGGCCGGACGGGCGTGTTCGCCCTGCAGACCGCGCAGATCCTGGCCGAGCGCGGCTACCACGTGCTGCTGCAGAGCGTGCGCGGCACGTTCGGGTCCGGCGGAGAGTTCGAGCCGATGCGGCGCGAGATCACCGACGGGCAGGACACCGTGGCGTGGCTGCGGCGGCAGAGCTGGTTCGAAGGTCGGCTGGCCACCTACGGCGCCAGCTACCTCGGCTTCGTCCAGTGGGCGCTGGCCATGGACCCTCCGCCGGAGCTTGTCGCCGCCGTGGTGCACGTGGGCCCGCACGACTTCAGCCGGAGCGCGTACCGCCACGGCGCCTTCGACCTGTACAACTACGTCAGCTGGAGCGACCTGGTCGCGCACCAGGAGAGCATCGGGATGCTGCACGCGATGGCGCGCATGACCACGGCCGACCGGCGGCTGCGCCCGGTGTTCGACCGGCAGCCGATCGCGGCCGGTTTCCGCGACCTGATCGGCCGCGAGCCGACCTGGTCCGAGCGGTGGATGGAGCACCCGCAGCTTACCGACCCCTTCTGGGAGCCGCTGCAGTGCGGCGCCGCCCTGGAGCGGATCACGGTCCCGGTCCTGGTGGTGGGCGGCTGGCAGGACCTGTTCATCGAGCAGACCCTTGAGCAATACCGCGCGCTCGCCGCCCGGGGCGTGCCGACCCGGCTGCTCGTCGGCCCGTGGGCGCACCTGGATATCACCTCCCAGGGCGCCGTGGCGATCAACGAGAGCCTGGCCTGGCTCGACCGGTACGCCGGCCTGGCCCCTAAGAGCCGGACCGATTCCCGGCCGCCCGCCCCGCCGGACCACCCGGTGCGCATCTGGGTCGGCGGCGAGGGCGCGCGGCAGTGGCGCGAGATCGGCGGCTGGCCGCCGCCCGGCATCGCGGAGCAGCGCTGGTACCTGGGCGCGAACGGCTCGCTCAGCCCGGCGGAACCGGCCGGGGCCGGACCGGGCGGGGCCGGACCGGGCGGGGCCGGACCGGGCGGGGCCGGACCAGGCGAGGCTGGACCGGGCGGGGAGGTGCCGACCGCCAGCTTCCGCTACGACCCGGCCGACCCCACGCCGTCGCCGGGCGGCGCGATCCTAGCCGTGAACGCGGGAAGCCGGGACAACCGGGCCGTCGAGCGCCGGCTGGACGTGCTGGTGTTCAGCAGCGATCCGCTGGACGATCCGGTCGAGATCATCGGCGAGGTCGCCGCCGAGGTCCGGGTTACCCGCGACAACTCGTACGCAGACCTGTTCGTGCGGCTATGCGACGTGGATGCGCGCGGCCGGTCGCGGAATATCTGCGACGGTATCGTGCGGCTCACTGAGGCTGACCCACTGACCGGGACCGTCCGGGTGAGCCTTGCCGGCGCGGCGCACCGGTTCGGCCGCGGGCACCGGATCAGGCTCCAGGTCGCCGGGGGAGCCCACCCCCGCTTCGCCCGCAACCCCGGGAACGGGCAGCTCGACGCGGTCGCCGCCGACCTCGTGCCGACGCAGTACGACATCGGCCTGGACGCGGCGCACCCGTCGGCATTGCTGCTGCCCGTCGCCGAGGGGTAAAACCCCGGCCCGTTCGGATCATTATTTCTCCCGAACGGGCCTGGTCCTCGCCCTGGTCATGTCGGATCGCGGTCAGCGAGGCTGCGCAGCCACCCGGCGAACTCGCCCCAACTGCCGCTTCTAGAATCCCACCACCGCGCCGCCCGGGTCCTTCTGGCTGTAGGCCTCACCGGGCTCATCAACCTCATCCTCACATCGATTTCGCTCACCAGTGCGACAACCTTTGACTTTTTCGTGGTGGATTCGGGCTTGGTGGTGGATTAGGAGGACTATGGTGCACCGGATCAACCGCCAAGCCCTTTTTCACCATGATCTTTGCGCCTCGTGGTGCACCACGGCGCACTCGCGCCCCACAGCACCCAGACGCCACTACGCAGCAGACACCCTCGGCGTCGGCTCAGGCCGACCCGGCGCGGCGGCAGCCTCGAATGCACGTCCGCTGCACCAGGCTCCTCGGCAAGGCGCTAACGCTGGAAGTAGCGCACCTGATCCTCGTGCATGGCCCGCATCCACTTCGGGCTTTCCGGCGTCAGCCGCGGGTCCTCGTACGGCCGGCCCGCCGACACCGCATCCAGGTAGGCCGCGTCGAGGGCAAGCCGCCCGCGGAGTTCCCCGTCGTCGCCGAGGTGACCGTGGCCGGGCACGACCTGGCGCACCCCGGAAACCGACGCCAGCCGCTCCAGCCCGGTGCGGTAGTCGCCGAGGGGATCGTCCGCGACCGTGTCCAGCAGCGGGATCTCCACGTCGGAGCACATGTCCCCGGCGACCAGGACACCGAGCTCCGGCAGGAACACCGCGCCGTGCCCCGGTGCGTGCCCGTCGTGCACGACCAGCCGGGCCTCCGGCCCGTCCCACGGGATGGCCGGGGCGTCGAGCGCCTGCATCCGCCCGGCCAGGTCCAGGTCGTGACCTGGCGCGGATTGCCGGATGTACTCCAGGATGCCCTCCCGGTCTGTCTCGGCGAGGGCGACCGCGGCGGGCGCGGCGTACCTCGGCGCATCCCCTAGCGCGGCGCTCCACAGCACGTGATCCCAGTGCGGGTGAGTCGACCAGGCGGCGGCGGGCCGCAGCCCGCGCCCGGCGAGCTCGCCGGCCAGCGCGGCCAGGTCATCCACTGTCACGGCCGGGTCAATGAGCAGGCAGCCCCCGGACGAGCCGATTACCACCGTGCTGGTCGTCATCGCGTACGCGCTGGTCGCGACCAGCACCCCAGGCGCGACTTCGGTCAAGCGTCCCATTGCATCGGTATACCACCAGCCTCACGAGCCGGTGCTCTCGCCCTCCGCCCGGACCAGCCGCACCGGCAGCGCCTCCAGCCCGTGGATGAGCGTGCTCGGCCGCCAGCGCAGCGAGGCCGCCGGTACCGCGAGGCTGATCGAGCCGAACCTCGCCAGCAGGCCGGATATGGCGATCGCGGCCTCCAGCCGCGCCAGCGGCGCGCCCAGGCAGTAGTGGATGCCGTGGCCGAACGCCAGCTGGCCCGAGCTATCCCGGCCCAGGTCCAGCCGGTCCGGGTCGCCGAACCTCGCCGGGTCCCTGTTGGCGCCGCTCAGCGAGACGAGCACGGGATCGCCCCGGCCGATGCGCACACCGCCGAGCTCGAGCGGCTCGGCCGCGCACCGGAAGGTCGCGTTGCTGACCGGGTTCACGTACCGGAGCAGCTCCTCCACCGCGCTGCCGGTCAGCGACGGGTCGGCGCGCAGCCGGGCGAGTTCGGCCGGGTTGAGCAGCAGCGCGAGCATCCCGCTGGCGATCAGGTTGACCGTGGTCTCGTGCCCGGCCACCAGCAGCAGGAACGCCATCGACACCAGTTCGTTCTCGCTGAGCCTGTCCTCGTCGTCCCGGGCCGCGAGCAACGCCGACAGCAGGTCGTCGCCGGGCTGCTGCCGCTTGGCCGCCAGCAGCGCCATGAAGTAGCGGGCCATCGCGGTGGCGTGAGCCTGGAACACCTCGGGCCCGGGGGTGTCCGACACGATGGTGGCTGACCAGGTACGGAAGTCGTCCCTGTCGCCGGCCGGCACGCCGAGCAGCTCGCAGATCACCGTGATCGGCAGCGGGAACGCGAACGACGCGAGCAGGTCCACCTCGGGCTGGCCCGCCATGTCGTCGAGCAGCCCCGCGGTGATCGCGGTGATCCGCGGCCTGAGCCGCTCGACCTGGCGCGCGGTGAAGGCCTTGTTCACCAGCCGGCGGAGCCGGCCGTGGTCCGGCGGGTCGCTGTTGAGCATGTGCAGGTCCATCGTGGCGAAGATGGAGTCGGGCTCCGGGTGCCAGCCCGGCATGCGCTTGCTCAGCCGCGGGTCGGCCAGCGCGGCCCGGGCCTCGGCGTACCCGGTGACCAGCCACACGGTCGCCCCGCCGGGCATGATCACCGGCGTGACCGGGCGCTGGGCCCGCAACCGGGCGTGCACGGAGTACGGGTCCTGGAAGTAGTCGGCGCCCAGGCGTTCCGCGGCGATGTCCGGCGCGCTCATGCGTGTCCCCTCGTCAGCTCGGCGGGCCCCCGGCCCCCGTGGCCTCGCAGCCCTTAAGTCGGCAGCTTAAGTAATAACTCGACTGTTGTAAAGACGGCGCCGGGGCCGGAGTCCGGCGGGGCGGCCGCCGTGGCGGCGGGCCGCGCCCGGCTCAGGGCGGACGGCCACCAGTTCCACCGCCCGATCAGCACCACCGCCGACGGCACCAGCAGCGTCCTGACCAGGAACGTGTCCATCAGCACGCCGAGCGCGAGGCCGACGCCGACGTTCACGATCGTCCGGACGTTCTGCGCCCCGGCGCTGCCAGACCCCACGATCGCCAGCACCCCGAACGTCCCGGCCAGCACCAGCCCGGCCGAGGTCACCGTCGTCCCGGTGACGCTGAGTGCCCGGCCCACAGCCTCACGCAGCGGCAGCTGCCGGGCCTCTTCCCTGATCCGCGTCATGACCAGGATGTTGTAGTCCTCGCCCAGCGCCAGCAGGAACACGAACAGCAGGAACGGCAGGATGAACGTCAGCCCGGGCTGGCCCGCGGCCTCGACGAACACCAGCACGGTCAGGCCGAGGGCGGCGAAGTAGGAGAGCACCACCGACGCGATCAGGTAGAGCGGCGCGATCAGCGAGCGCATCACCAGCGCGAGCAGCACCGCGATGACGGCGACGGCGATCGGGATGACCGTCCACAGGTCGCCGTTGGACAACTGGGCGACATCGTAGGTGAACGCCGCCTGGCCAGTCACCCCGGCGGCCGCGGCGCCGGCCGTCCGGGCCGCGCGGGCGGCCGCGGCCCGGACGGCGGGCACCGCCTGTGCCGCTGCGGTGGTGGTCGCGTTGCCCGCCGCGAGCGACGTGGCGAACGAGATCGTGAGCCCGTCGGCGCTCACGTAGGAGCCGCTGGCCCGGTAGGACCGGTACGCGGCCAGCTTCCCGGGCGCGACCTGCGCCGGGGCCGAGGCCCGGGTAGCCCGCGGCGATCCGTAGGCGGCATACAGCGCGGTGTACTGGGCCGCGGTCAGCGCCGTCCCGTTGGCGTTCAGCGGCCCGGACACCGAGGTGAATACGGGGTCGGCGGCCAGCTGCCGCTCCGCGGCGGCCACCGCGCCCGCGGCGGCCCAGGCGGGCTGGCGCAGGCGCAGCACGACGACCGTCGGGTTGGCCGCCGTCCGCGGGAAGTGCCTGATGAGCAGCCTGTCGCCCGCTCCGGAATCGCTGCCCGGCGGACCGGTCACCGCGCCACCGAACCCAGCGGCCAGGTAGCCCGCCGAGGCCACGGCGAGCGCGGAGAACAGGACCAGGCCCATGACCAGCGTGGCCAGCGGCCGCCGCACGATCCGCGAGCAGGCCGGTCCCCACCACCCGGGCCGTCCGGCGCCCGGCCGGACCGAGGAGGGCCAGAACGCCACCGGGCCGCAGATGGCGAGGAGCGCCGGCAGCAGGGTAAGGCCGGCCACGAGCATCAGCCCGATCGCGATCGCCAGCGGCGCCGCCAGCCCGGCGTACAGGCTGAAGGTGGCCGTGGCCAGCGACAGCAGCGCGGCGATGAGGACGCCCGCGGAGAACGTGATCGTCTCGCCGACCCGCGCCACCGAGTGCACGATCGCGTCGTGGCAGCGTTGCCTCGGGGGGACGACCCCCCCAGACCCCCCCGCAGGCAGACCTTCCCGCATCTCCTCCCGCACCCGGAACATCAGGAACAGGGCGTAGTCCGTGCCCGCCCCGAGCACCAGCACGATCAGCAGCAGCGCGGCGATCTGCGACACGCCCAGGCCGTGCACCGCGGCCTCGGCGGTGAGCCGCTCGGCGGCCAGCACCACCACCACCGCGGGCAGTACGGCGATCAGCGGTGCCAGCGCGGACCGGAACACCGCCATCAGCAGCGCGATCACGAAGACGATGGAAAACCACTGGACCTGACCGCCGGTCTTGCCGGAGGTCGCGTTGGTGTCCACCCGGGTGGCCACCGTGCCCGCCGTGTGCACCGCGAGCCCGGCCGGCGGCCCGGCCGCGCGGATCGCGTCGCGCACCTCGCCGACGAGGGTGGCCTGCTGGGATGCTGCGAGCCCGCCCGACTGGGCCAGCGCGGCCAGCACCGTGACCTGCTCGGCCTGCCCGTCGGCCGACTGGCCGGCGTCCCGCACCGCGACGACGCGGGGGATCCGGACCAGCGAGCTCTCGAGCCGCACCACGAAGGACTGGTCCGCGCCGGTCAGCGTCCCGCCGGTCGGCGTCCCCCCGGTCGGCGTCCCGCCGGTCGGCGTCCCGGACTGGGCGGCGATCACCGTGACCGCGGTCAGTGTGGCCCCTTGCAGCGGCGAGGCCAGCTGGGCGGCCTGCTGGCTGGGCGCGCTGGCCGGCAGGAACGAGGTGTTGTCGCTCTGCGTCACGCTGGACAGCGACGGCAGCAGCACCATGGCCGCGGCCGTGCCGGCCACCCAGGCCAGCACGATCGCCCAGCGGAAGCGGACGGCCAGCCGTCCGGCCGCCGCGAAGAAGGTACTCATTAAGGCCATCGTGGCCGGCCAGAGGCCCCTCGCGGGAGCGTAAAGTTGCTTCGTGGCAGATCCGCACGGACCCGTAACCTTCCGGCCGGCGCCGGGCGAGATTCCCGAATCCCCTGGGGTTTACCGGTTCCGTGACCAGCGCGGCCGGGTGATCTACGTCGGCAAGGCCAAGTCGCTCCGGCAGCGGCTCAATCAGTACTTCGCCGACTTCGCCAGCCTGCACCCGCGGACCCAGATGATGCTCCAGACCGCCGCGGGCGTCGAGTGGACCGTCGTCGGTACCGAGGTCGAGGCGCTGCAGCTGGAGTACTCCTGGATCAAGGAGTTCGACCCCAGGTTCAACATCAAGTACCGGGACGACAAGAGCTACCCCTACCTGGCCGTCACCATGGGCGAGGAGTACCCGCGGGTCCAGGTCATGCGGGGCGCCAAGCGCAAGGGCACCAGGTACTTCGGCCCGTACAGCCACGCCTGGGCCATCCGTGACACGGTGGACACGCTGCTCCGGGTGTTCCCGGTGCGCACCTGCTCGGCGGGGGTGTTCAAGCGGTCAGGCCAGATCGGCCGGCCCTGCTTGCTCGGTTACATCGGCAAGTGCTCCGCGCCGTGCGTCAAGCGGATCAGCGCCGAGGAGCACCGCCGGCTGGCCGAGGACTTCTGCGACTTCATGGCCGGGCAGACCAGCCGGTTCGCCGGCCGCCTCGAGGCCGAGATGAAGCAGGCCGCGCGCGAGGAGGAGTTCGAGCGCGCCGCGCGGCTCCGCGACGACCTGCGGGCGCTGGAGCGCGCGATCGAGAAGCAGGCGGTGGTGCTCGGCGACGGCACCGACTGCGACGTGATCGCGCTGGCCGAGGACCAGCTCGAGGCGGCCGTCCAGGTGTTCTACGTGCGCGGCGGCCGGGTCCGCGGCCAGCGCGGCTGGGTCCTGGACAAGATCGAGGAGGTGACGCCGGCCGGCCTGGTCGAGCAGTTCCTCGGCCAGGTCTACGCGGACAGCCCGGCGGGGACCGAGGCGATCAACGCCGGTATCCCGCGCGAGGTCCTGGTGCCCGAGTTGCCGCCGGACCCGGACACGATGACGCAGTGGCTGGCTGAGCGCCGCGGCGGCCCGGTCAGCCTGCGGGTCCCTCAGCGCGGCGACAAGAAGGCCTTGCTCGACACCGTGGCCAGGAACGCGGGCGAGTCGCTGGCCCTGCACAAGACCCGCCGCGCCAGCGACCTGACCACCCGCAGCAAGGCGCTCAACGAGATCCAGGACGCCCTGGGCCTGGACGACGCGCCGCTGCGGATCGAATGCTACGACGTGTC
>Ga0070699_100002040_pt1 | contig 18253 bp, 23 predicted proteins | sample KBSK1503metaG_FD_65473 | JGI IMG/M metagenome (GOLD analysis project Ga0070699, IMG submission 65473) | Corn, switchgrass and miscanthus rhizosphere microbial communities from Kellogg Biological Station, Michigan, USA - KBS K1-50-3 metaG | ecosystem: Host-associated > Plants > Roots >... | reverse complement strand
ACGACCCCGTCCACCGCGAATTGGACGGCTGTTAGAGCGAGCGCCACCCCTGCCGAAGCGATCCCGATCCTCGCCACGAGTCCCGACATTCCGCCCTGCAGGTTTAGCGCATAGAACAGGACGAGCAGTCCGACAATCGCCATCGCCTGGGCGAGGAAACCACCGAGGTGGTCGGCGGTCCACGCGGTGCTCTTGGCATACGTCACGAACACGGCGGGATGGTTATTGGGGTCCACGCCACTGGGATGAAACTGGCTCGCAATCCCCAATGCGATGAAACCGGCCGCTAAGAGAGCAGCCGACAGGACGAGGGCCTTCCGGTCAGCCAGGAGGCCGGCGGATCGAGTCGCCGGAGTCTGAGCCGCGCGTGGGATGGACATGGGTCATCTCCTCAACCACAGTTATGTTGTTCGAGTCGCAAGATGTTCAATTGCCGCAAGCGAATAATCCAGCTGAGACGTAGCCGCCGCTGGTGCTGCGCACTGTCGCACCGCTGGATCATTTCGGACTTACCGAGCTGCTGGCTTCCGAAGGATGGCGATCGACACGGCAAGAGCCCAGACGTAAAGGGGCGCAAAAGCCAGCACTTCGGCCACCAGCCCGTCAGCACTGTAGATAGCCTTCAGATCGTCCCCTTGATACAGTAGGGGAACGGTCGCCACCACCATGATCGCCGTGACCCAGCTGAGCCACGCTGCCCAGCTCGACAGTAGCCGGCTGCGAAACAGCGCCCAGCCCGAGAGTCCAAGCAGGGCAGCAATGGTGACAGCGACCGGGGCACCATCGAGGACCGAGCCTCCCATGAACAGCCCGTAGATCACCGAGTTGTCAGGGCGGGTAAGGGCGTTGGCCGTGGCTGCAGCTTCCATGCCCAGGAAGATGAAGCCCTGAACTAAAACCGCCGCTCCAAGGCCGAAGACCGCCGTGCCGAGGAACTCCAGACGGGGACTGGCTCCCGCAATCAGCGCCCCCAGCCCCGCGAAGAAGATAAACCACACGGCGAAGGCCACAAAGAAGAGCAGGAGCGCGGTCTGAATGTTGGCGTTCTCACTGCGCAAGAAGGCCGCGAGCGCGGCCTCGGTATCGGTATTCGGTGGAAATCCCGCGCGGAATATGAACACATAGAATCCAGCCAGCTGGAGGACAGTCCCCGCGATCCCAGCTACTGTGGTCCAACGCTCAACATGCCTACCACTCATACCGCTCCCTCCCTGTGAAAGATATTCGGCCCGGGACGAAACCAAATGGCTGTTGACATCAACTGAAGCCTACTCGACTGATACCCTTGGGTTCATGGGCGGTGTGGCCGCTGGCGAGTCCGCGGCCGCCTTCCGTTAGGCACCCGCTGCGATGCAGGAAACTCATTGGCCTCATTGATTGAGTTGTACGGAACGAGCGCGGCCTCATTGACCGCTCTGACGACGTCGGGGCTAGTCGCCTCGAAGAGGCAGAAACACCGTGAGCGGGCAGGTACGAATGTACTGCCCAGGTTGCGGACCGGCGAGCTCGAGGCCGTAACCCTCCGACTCGCCTCCCCGAGCGCATACTGCATCGCCGACCGGTGCTTGTCGCTCAGACCCGAAAGACTCCGCTCGACGATGTAGACGGTCACGTTATCGGCCTTGGGATCTCGCGACTCTGTCGATCTCCTTTTGCCCAGGCTTCGCCAAGGCGAGGATGAACACGCCCAAGGTCCCGAGCAGCAAACCGACGATGAAACCGCCGCTGGGACTGCCACCCTTGTCCTTCCACAGGGTCATTCCGACAAACCCCGAGAGAAGCATCCCGATCCGACGAGTTCGTAAACGAGAAAGTGGGCAGTGCTGTCGTTCATATCCGTATCGGCTCCTCTTCAGTGGTGGGTTATTCCTCAGGACTCTATGGCGATCAGCTGGGCGAAAGATCCGGAGAAATACGTAGACCAGTACTGATCTTTGGGAGAGGCGCTATCGTGGAGATCCACGGAGCGGTGGGATGCGAGCGCTAGCCTCGGGACGCGGCCTACACAACGTCCCGGCGGAACTCACCAGTTTCGTCGGGCGCCGGCGTGAGCTCGCCGAGATCAAGCAGCGGCTGGGCGCCTCCCGGCTCGTAACGCTGACTGGCCCAGGTGGGGTGGGCAAGACAAGGCTTGCGCTTCGTGCCGCAACCAACGTTGCGCGCGCCTTCCCCGATGGAGTCTGGCTGATCTCCCTGGCATCGATCCAGGACCCTCTGCTCGTGGCTCAGGCTGCATTCGACGCTCTGGGTGTATCGGATCTTTCGGCTGGCTGGTCGCTGACGACCCTCGCCGATTATCTGGCGGGGAAGCACCTGCTCCTAGTGCTGGACAACTGCGAGCATCTGCTGGATAGCTGTGCTGTCTTCGCGACGACCCTACTCACCGCGTGCCCGAAGCTTCGGCTTCTGGCGACGAGCCGCCAGCCGCTTGGGATGGCCGGCGAGGTCAGAGTGCCCGTGCCGCCGATGTCCCTGCCTGAAGAAGGCGACGACGCTGCGGTCGAGCGGCTCATGAACTCGGAGGCAATCTGGTTGCTCAGCGAGCGGGCGGCGGCAGTCGTTCCAGAGTTCGCAATCAACGCCAAGAACGCGGGAGCCGTTCTGCGCCTCTGTCGGGCACTGGATGGGATCCCGTTGGCGCTCGAACTGGCTGCTGTTCGATTGGGCGCTTTGACCCTCGATCAGCTGAGCCAGGATCTGGCGGGCGAGTTGGCAATCCTGGGCAAAGGAAATCGCGGCGCTGAGGCACGCCACCAGACATTGGAGGCGACAATCGGCTGGAGTTACGGGCTGCTCGAAGAGCCGGAACGCCTGCTCTGGGCCCGGCTCTCGGTATTTGCCGGTGGTTTCGATCACGAGGCCGCCATTGCCGTCTGCTCCGATGCGCAAGTGCCGGCCGAGCGGATCGTGGAGCTGCTCGGGGCGCTCGTCGAGAAGTCGATCTTGAAACGGCAGCTGAGCGGCGGCAGCACTGCTCGCTACACGCTGCTCGAAACGCTTCGCCAGTACGCACGAGTGCGCTTGCGCGAGATCCATGAGGAAAGCACCACACAGAAGCGACACTTCGATTGGATCTGTGACCTTGGAAGATCGGTGGGAGGCTACGACAGCCGGCAGGCTCAGATGTTCAAGCGCATCCACCTGGAGCGGGATAACCTCTGGGCGGCCCTGGACTTCAGCCTGAAGCGGTCCGGTGAGGCCGCCGCAGTAGCCGAGTTGACTGTGCACCTGGTTCCCTATTGGTCCGGTCGCGGGCCCTTCAGCGACGTTCGCCGCGTGTTGACCTCGCTGGCCGAGCTAGCACCGGACGATTCCCGGCCTCGCGCACAGTTGCTGCTGGTGGCTGCCGCCGTTGCGAGTTTCCAGAACGACCTCGATGCCTTCGCCGCCCTGAGCCGCGAGGGCCTCCGAATTGCAGGCCTGTTGAATGACTCTGAACTCGTCGCGTACGCGTTGATCCTGATGGCGACTCATCTCGTCATCGAGGGGAGCAATGCCGAGGCAGTCGAGCAGGCGCAAGCAGCGGTTGCGTTAGCGAGGTCGATTCATGATCGACCGCTCGAAATGGTTACGGCCGCCGGTGCCTGTCAAGTCTTTCTCTGGTGTGGGCAACTGGACCGGGCCATCGAATTCGGCGAACAGGGTCTCACGATCTCCAAGGAGCGCGGCGAGCTCTGGACGCGCGGATATTTCCTCAATGTCTTGTCCCAAGCTCGATGGCGGCAGGGCGAACGGCACCTGGCGGAAGCCTGGGCTCGGGAAGGTGTGGCGATCAAGCGCGCTCTCGACGATCGGAATGGACTCCAGCTTCTCCTCGAGACGTACGCCTGCATGGTGGCGGAGGGAGGTGCGCATCACCGCGCTGCGACGCTGCTCGGCTACGCCGAACGTGTCCGCCAGTCAAGTGGCCTTGCACGTATATATGTGGACGCCGCCCAACGGGAGCACGAACGCTCGCTCGCGATCATCGTCCCAGCGCTAGGTCTGAAATCCTATGAAGCCGCACACAGGCGCGGGCTGGCGATGACCGTCGACGAGGGCATGGCCTTTGTCCTGGAGGAGAAGACGCCAACGAAACAACCCCCGGCATCAAGTTCCGGGTCGACCGGGCGTCTTACGAGGCGAGAGCAGGAGATCGCGATCCTGGTCTCACAGGGGCTGAGCAACAAGCAGATTGCCGCCAGGCTGGTCGTGTCCGAGCGCACCGCCGAGACCCACATCCTGAACATTCTCAACAAGCTCGGCTTCAACTCCCGCACCCAGATCGCTAGCTGGGCTACGGCGCAGCAACCGACCCCGACGCTCAACGGCTGAGCTCCGCCTCGAGACACTCGCGCCAGCGGATCGAGGTTTTACTTGAACTCCGTCGTGAGAACTTTCATGAGTTCTTCGTGCGCGTCCATGAAGGTGAGGTGCTGATAAGTCTGAGTGATCATTGCCAGGGACGTGTGTCCGAGAATCTGCTGCAACAGGATAGGTTTGCCGCCTCGGCGGACATAGTCAGTCGCGAAGGAGTGCCGGACCAGGTGCGGGTAGACCCGCTTCTGGATGCCGGCGACCTCGCCGAGAGCACGAATGACTCCGGCGCCGGAACGAGCTTCAGGCATCCAGGTGGGCCAGCCCGAAGTAGGCGGTGATTGGGCGCCTTTCGGATCAAGGAGAAGTTGGCCTCGGGAGTGTGCGTGGACCAGCCGCCGGGTTGATAACCCATGGATCGCTGGTAAGGCTTATCAATCGACCGGCTGGTCCGGGTCCGCCACTGTCAACGGGCTGGCGGCCCGCCGCCGAGACAGCCATGACTGCTGGCGCGGGCCCGCTCAATTTGACATTGCGCAGGGTCGCGGTGGCGCTCACGGTGATCGACGATCCTCGGCCCAGCCGGGACGTGGTGGTGGTGAAGGCCAGGCGCATGCGCGTCCACGAGCCGTGGGAGCCTCGGTCTGTCGGATGAGGCGAGCCTCTCGGCGAGAGGCTCGCGCTCGCCCATTGCGGATCGACCGTTGCACCGCTCGTTGATGCGCGTGCGCCGGGCCTCCTCCACTATGACCACGTCCCGACTGCGCCCAGGGGCGTGGCGGTGCCCGGGACGAGACCCTGTGCAGCGTCAAATAGAGCGGGCCTGCGCCCATTAGGACGCTGAAGAGGTGCAAACCAGACGGGCCTTGATCCGTTCCGGGACGTCGTCCGTCACGCCCGCAATACGAAGGTACCCGACAACATCGCCGTGACGCCTCTCGAGCTCGGCCAGGAGCCCGGCCATGGCCTCCGGTGGAGACTGATACCTTCGGCGCACACGATCCCAGCGCGAGGAATCAGGCTCACCCGCCAGATGCTCCTTCATCATTGCGACCAGTGGCGCGGCGCTCAGCGCGTAATCGGACACGATTACTTCACGATCCACTCCGGCAATCGAAAGCACCAGAGCGGTGATCAGCCCAGTTCGGTCCTTGCCGGCTGCGCAATGGACAAGGACTCCACCGCAAGCCACATCAGCGATGGCGGTTAGGATCGTGCCTACCCGAGGCGGATTGTGCTCCAGCTGCCAGAGATAGTTGTCACCGTCTGTGTCGAACCGCTGGTTCACACGGGCAAGGCCCGCGTCGTCTAGGAGGGGCACGTTGCGGCAATCGATCGAGCCCCAGACCCGAATGGGCCGCGCTCGGCACTCGCTCGGCGCTCGAATGTCAAGCACCGTGGTCACGCCGTAGGCTTCTAGATGCGTCCAGCCCGTGTCGGTGAGCCGGTGGAGGCTATCCGAGCGGATGACAGCCCCGAATCGCGTAGAGCCCTCCTTGGTCGGTAGGCCTCCCAGGTCGCGGGCATTGAGCGGGGCAGGCCAGGGCAACTTCCGCTCCGTCCTCTGCGCTGTTCTCCATGTTCGGGCATATGATCTCGAGTCCGGTGCCGCCCAGCGGACGAGCGGGCTCGGCTCGAACTCGCGGTCCCAGACGTCCGCTGCCACTTCTGCGGGCAAGGCGCCCGGCGCACCGGAGGGAGGCTGGTCACCGGCGGCGGTTGGAACATCTGCGCCGCCTGCTTCGACCTCTGTGACGAGATCCTGACCAAGGACTAGGAGCAGGGCTCCTGACGCCGCGCCGGGTAGAGCGTAGGCCAGCGCCATGCCGCAACTGGGCACATCGTTGCCGGCGCCAGGATATTGAACGTCCTCAAGAGGAGAAGGTCCCCTGCCCAATCTCTGGCCGGAGATCGAGGCGGCCTCTCAGTGTCAATGCGACGTGCATCGATATGCAGATGGTGGAGGCCGACATCGAGTTGGTGGAGATCCGGCTGCGCCGGTCAGATCGCCTGCGTGGGCTGCAGTAGTGAGCTGCGCCCGTGGGGCTATGCGCGCTGGCGCACGCTGCTGGAGCACAGCCGGCCGGTCCGTCTTCGGTCCGGGCGGTCGCGCTACGGAGCTGGACCAGCCACGTGCCACTGCCGACGCTGCTGCTCAGCTCACGCACATTCGGCTCTCGGACTCGATGCAGCGCATTTTTGAGAGTTAGTCTCTGGGCAAACCATCATGCAGCTTCGCCGTTTGCTTCTCGTTGTGGGAATGGTCGCGGCCGTTCTGGTGATGGGCGCCTCGTCGACGGCGCATGCGATGGAGACGCCGCAGGCCAAACCCAGCACCCACCCGGCCTGGCTCAAGACCGGTTCCATGGTTACTAAGCGCTTTCGCAGCGCCGCCGTTCGCCTCAAGGACGGGCGTGTCCTGGTCGCGGGTGGCAGCGCTGCTATCCGCCCGATCCCCATCTCCGATGCGGAAATCTTCGATCCGGGGACGAACCGGTGGAAAGCCGCTGCGGATTTGCCGGAGCGGCGCGACATGCCTCAGGCAATCCTCCTCAAGGACGGCCGCGTCCTATTGGTCGGCGGGTTCGGCAGCCGCGGGCCAAGCCGCGGCCCGAGCCGCGGCCTAACGGCTACTGCGTTCCTCTACGACCCGCGCGCCGATTACTGGTCGACGGCTGGCAGCTTGGCTGTAGCTCGCCTCGACGGCGAAACGCTCACATTGCTATCGGACGGTCGCGTTCTGCTGGCGGGCGGGAATACCGGCGTCGGCCCGACAGCTGATGTTGAGATCTACGACCCAGGCGCGAATTGCTGGATTGAGGCCCCAACTCTACTCAAACCGCTGTCTGGTCAGGACGCTGTGCTGCTCCCAGGCGGCCAGGTACTGGTGATCGGCGGCAGCACGTCCAGCGGAAACGGCGCCGACACCGTGGCGGATGCGTACCTATTCGACCCATCAAGCAACCACTGTCCGAACTAAGCGCCATGCCCGCTGCAAGGAGCAACGGGTTCGCGTATCCACTGTCGGCTGGCACAGTCCTGCTCCTCGGTGGCGTTACCGGCGGCCTCCCCGGCCAGCCGCTGGACAGCGCCTACTACTTCGACGCGTCGCATAACTCCTGGTCCGAGGCTCCGCCGGCCCTGGTGAGCGATGCTGTTCAGCTTTCGGACGGGCGGATAGCGATCCTTGGCTACCGCTCGGCCGGGAGCCGGGACGTGATACCGCGGATCTTTGATCCGGTCAGCGCGAGCTGGAAGGACGGAAGCTTGCCGCCCACGAACCTCTCGGGGGCGACCCACCTGGTGGCACTCAATGACGACCGTATCCTCGTCTACGAAACTGCGTCATTGGGTGCTGCGCAGCCAAGCTCTGGCGCATACGTCTACGACCCAAACGCGCCTCCAGCCGCAGCCCCCGCCTTGCCGGCAACTCCCATTGGCCTCTATGCAGCCCTTGCCGCACTAGGCGTCGCGGCGGCCATCGCTGTCGCTGCCGTCCGCCGCATGCGGAGGGCTTGGAGCACCCGCTGCTGATTGCTGCCTTCCAAGTCGGCGGCCTCTTCGCGCTCACGTACGGGCTCGTTCACATTGCGGGCCTGCAGCACCTGCCGCTTTCCACAGCCGATGTGCCAGGAGGAACTCGGCCCCAGGAGCTGTATCTGTTAAACCAACCCCTGGGCCAGGTATTGCTCCAAACCACGACCTTGAGCCTGATCCTTTGCATTTTTGCGGCAACCTGGGCCACCGCAGTCGGCCTTGGCGGCGCTGTCTTTGTCACCAGCTGGCATGGTCGCTGGTTTGAACCCGCGGCCGCGGCGGCGGCGCTGCTCTGGGTCACGCCGACCTTCCTGCTCGCCATCCTCGTGCAGGAGCTTCAGGCTCAAATCTTCGGGCACAGCGGCCTGGTGGTCGCCGCAGGATTCGGCGACGTCAATCCAGCGCAGGTATTTTGGGCCGCGATTGTCCTGGGCCTCAGGCCGGCGGCTTATCTGTATCGCCAGTCCCGGGCCGCTCTCAACCTGGAACTGGACCAGGACTATGCACGCACGGGCCTCGCCAAGGGGCTGAGCTGGCAGCGGGTTGTCAGCTGGCACGTCCTCCGCGTCGGCGCCTCTGGTTTGATCGCGTCGTGGCTGAACGCGATGCGGCTGATGATCGGCGTTCTGCCGCTGGTGGAGTTCTTCTTTGGCTACCCGGGTCTGGGCAGAGTCCTGATCCTGGCCATGGGTATCTCCCAACAGACCTCCGCGGAGCCGGTGCACGAGCCGCTCGTGATCGGGATTGTGGTCGTGATGGGCCTGATGCTGGCCGCGGTCGAGGCTTTCGCCCGGCTGCTCCAACAGCGCCTTGATCCCCGGCTGTGGGAAGCGAGAGGGTGATGACAGAGCCGGCGCTTGAGGCCGTCCATGTTGACGCCGCCGATCCTCCGCTTGCACGTTTCAGTTGGCGTCGGACCATCCTCAACCCGCGAATGTTGTGGCTGGCCAGCGCGGGTCTCATCTTCATCGCACTTGCAGTCCTTTACGTGCTGGGCATGCAGATCCCCGACCGCTGGGCCCTGGGGGGTGTGTACGTAGTGGGCCTCACAAGCGGGCAGTCCTTCCAGATCCCCCCGTTCCAGCCGCTTTCCTCGTTTGCAGACGTCCAGAGCCCTGCCGGCATCAGCGGCGGCGGCCACTTCTACCTGTTGGGCTCCGATGGCGGCGGCCGCGATACCCTCGCCCTGATCGCCCGTGGAGCCGTGCCAAGCCTGGAGTTGGTACTCGCCGCAGTCGTCACCCGCTTCATAGTGGGCGTGGTCGCGGGGATCGCGATGGCACTGGGGTCGGGCTCGGTACGAGCGCTCTCGCGCAGCATGGGCCGCTGGTTCGCAGGTCTCCCATATCTAGCGATCGCCATCCTTGTGATCCAGGTCTTCAGCCCACACTCGCGGTTTCTTGCCTTTGTGGTGGGAATGGCGGTCGTGGGCTGGCGTGACATCGCTGAGGTGACGGCTCAGCACGTGGAGAATGTGCTTTCGCAGCCTTACGCCGAGGCGGGGAGAGCTCTGGGCACCGAAGGCCTGGCTTTCTTCAAGCGGCACGTGGTGCCACATCTGCGTCCGGCACTCGCCATCGAGATCCCCTTCCAACCCAGCGCCGTCCTCGTGCTCCTCGGCGAGCTGGGCTTCCTGAACGTCTATCTTGGTAACCGTACTTACCAGATCGTTGAGGGCCGCAATGTCCTGTACCGGCTGCCTCAGACGCCCGAGTTGGGTGGGCTCGTGGCTGGCGGGCGATCGTACATCCTGCTCGAGCAATGGGCGGCGGTCGTAGTGCCGGTCCTTACACTCTTCGTGCTCGCCCTCGCATTCGAGCTGGTGGGTCGCGGCCTGCGAAGCGATTCCGCCTCTAGTTCACGAAGGGGCTGATCGCCCTAACTCGGCACATTCCGCCGCGCTAACGCTCCCTCGACGCTGAAGGAAACCGTCATCGCGGTGGCTATTGGGATAGATGGGAGCCGGATAAGCACCCAACGTCGTTCCGGCTTCGAGCTTCGTTCTAGGTTCCTAAGAATTCGAGCCATCGGGATCATGGGTGTCAGATGGGGTCCTGCGATTTCCCGGGAGACGCGCTCGGGCGGGCGAGCGAACCGCGTGCATTGACGCCTGTCGAGGATCATGAGGGTTGTCGGCAAGCGGATTAGACAGCGCGACGGCACGCACGGCGTCCATGTCGTGCAGCTCGTCGCATACGAACTCCGGCCATGCCTGATCATGATTGGTGACCTTGAGCCGGAAGTACACGGTTCGGCCGCACCACCTAGATGTGTTCCCCAGAGACTGCCGGGAGTGCCAGTCGCTCGACGTATTCGTCGAGCGACTGACGGAAACGCACTGGAGCCGTCGTCCTGCGTCCGTATGGCTCACGCAGGCGCCTCCGCTCAAGTTCCGCGATCAGGTCGAAGTCGCCCTGCACCTCTGGGTTGGTCGTGTGCCGGAGAATGAGCTTGAGCAGGTCCTCACCCCAAGGCAGGTTCCTAGCGGCCTGGTCGACGATGGCCAGGACGCCGCCCGGCGCCAGCGCCTGATCAAGTCGCGGCAACACGACGTCCCAGTCCCATCCAGTGCAGACTGGCGCCGGCTGTTACCAGCCCGTAGGGCGGCACCAAGGCCACTGTCTCGGCGGCCCCGACGGTCCAGATGAGGTTGGGGTGATCCCCGCCGGGCAGCCGCCGGCCCCCCTCGATCATCGCAGCCGACCAATCGACCGCATGGATCCGGTCTACCAGCGGCGCCAGCGGCCGAGCCAAAGAGCCGACGGACGGGTCCCTCTTCGCGGACCACTTCGTCTCGAACCTGCCGGTGGCCGCTCAGCGTCGGAGCTGGCTTACTCGTCCAGTCGATGATCGCCACGCGTCGGTCGTGTCGACGCGGAGGATGGGCATGTCGAGCTGCACCGGCTCAGATGCCAGCGGCTCCAGCGACGACGGCTTCGTCTAGGCGCGGCAAGTCGTAATGCCCAGCGTGACGCTCCACCCGAGCCCAGTACCTCGCAACCGGCACCTCATGCGGAGCCCAACAGTGCACGACAGCTGCCCGGCTGATGGCCACCAGCGGCTGCAGGTCGTCCTCCGACACGCCACGCACGAAGTTCGCCTCAAGGACCAGCCCGGCAGCTGTTTCCAGGTGGGAGCGGGTCAGGGCGAAGATGACTGTGAACGCGGCGCTGCCCAGCTCGCGCGATCGCTCGATATCCTCGACGCCCAGGCTGTCCATCAGCGCTTCCTTGACGGAGTCCTTAGCGATGAGCGGTAGACCAAGAGCGCGCGCCAGCGGGACGGCGAGGGTGGATGGCCCGAATACGGTGGTCCGGACACGACCACCAGCGGCGGCGTCACAGGGTGCTTACGCCAGCGCTGCCCCAGAGCCCGGTGCCGCCATCGAGTATTACCGTCGGGGAGCCATGGCGAGCGCAGGTCGCCCACAGCCGGTAGGCGCCGATGCTCACCCATCGGCCCTCCTGGTAAGTCGGCTGAGCTCTGGGCTGGCGCCGGCGAGGCGCGTGTCCCACGCAGGTGACGACTGTGGCAACGAAAACGCTGGCGAAGCTTATGATCGGTCCGAGCACATCCGCATCATCGGACGTCTAGCGCAGATCTCGATCCCATTTCGACCGCGATTCGCCGGTCATGGCGAGCTTCTCCGTTTGTCAGCCCGGCGGACGCTCGATCCATCGCTTAGTCAGCACTAACCTCCACCTGTAGGAGGGCAAAAGTCTGCGCTCCGGCCCCACGAGGGTGCATCGATCGGCGATCCTGCCTCGATGATCGAACTCCTCGAGCTCCTCCTGACCACCCTCGGCAGTGTCTTCCGCAGTCGCAAGCGCCTCGTCCTCGAGAACCTGCTCCTACGCCAGCAGCTTCAAGTCGCCCTCGGGTGCCAACGCCGGCCCCGTCTTCGCACCCGAGACAAACTCTTCTGGTTGCTCGTCCGCCTCCTCTTCCGGAACTGGCGACGCCATCTCCTCCTTGTCCAGCCCGAGACTGTGCTGCGCTGGCATCGCCAGGGCTGGCGCCTGTTCTGGCACTGGCGGTCGCATCATCCGCTCGGGCGGCCGCGATTGACGCCCGAGGTCCGCTCTCTGATCGCCACCATGGCGCGCGAGAACCCACACTGGGGCACCGAGCGGATCCGCGGCGAGCTGCTCAAGCTTGGCATCGCCGTGAGCGCCCGCTCCATCCGCCGGCACCGACGTCGTGGGCCAGCTCGGCCGCCCAGCCAGAGCTGGCGCACCTTCCTCGCCAACCATGTCCAGGCCATCTGGGCAGCTGATCTGTTCGTGGTTCAGACCCTGACCTTCCAGACCCTCTACGTCTTCTTCCTGATCAGCCGCGATCGCCGCCGTCTAATTCACTTCGACGTGACCGCCCACCCGACCGCCGCCTGGGTCTGGCGCCAGATGATCGCGGCCACGCCCTGGGGCCAGCATCCCAAGTACCTGATCCACGACCGCGACCACGTCTACGGCGCCGACTTCGCCACTCGGGTCGCGGGACTCGGCATCGAGAGCATCCGCACACCCATCCAGGCACCTCGGGCGAACGCCACCGCGGAGCGGGTTGTGCGTAGCCTACGCTGCGAGTGTCTGGATCACATCCTGCCACTGAGCGAGGGGCATGTCCGATCGGTGTTGGCCGAGTTTGTGAGTTACTACAACCAGGACCGGCCCCACCGATCGCTCGGACTGGAGACTCCGGTGCCGAGCCCTCGGCAGCCCGACGGGGAGGTGGTCTCTCGTCCTGTCCTCAACGGCTTACACCACGTCTACGCGCGAGCCGCCTGACCCCGATCGACTTTAGCCGCCCTACAGCACAGCCAGCATGCACCGTGATGCGGCCAGAGAGACGACCGCCCAGGGCTTGGGCGGGCCGGCCACGAACGCGGCCATGGGGCCCGGCCGTGACGGACGGCGGCCGCCCACGTGCCCGGACGCCAAGGACATCGCGGACACCTCGGGTAGGCCGCCCGCGCCGGTCATGTGTCAGCAACCGGCGGCTGCGAGGTCCAGGCGATCACGCTGATGCAGGCCGGAAACCGCGGTGGCTCCCACGAGGAGCGGCGTACGCTCAGACCGCGGTCTTGCAGACCGTCTCGTGCACCTCCTTCGTGAGGGCCTCGATGGCCTGCGTCAGCTCCGTGTTCTGTTGCAGCAGCGTCTTGATGTCATCCGTGTTCCTCTCGGTGTGGAGAGCGATCTCCGAAGCGATGGAGTCGGCTCGCTTCGCGGCGATCAACAGCGCAGCCGCCTGGATGCCCGCCAGCATGGAGAGAAACAGGTTGAGCAGGATGTACGGGAATGGGTCGAAGCCGGACGAGCCGCCGAAGTGCAGCACGCTGTTGACAACGGCCCAGGTGATCATGAACCCGAAGAACGTGAAGACGAACGGCCATGACCCCATGCCATTGCGCATTCTGTCCGCGGCACGCTCCCCCAGCGAGAGCTGGTCGCCAGTGCGCACCACGGGGTGCCTGGACCATTGCTGTTGCCACGCCATGTGAAGCCCTTCTTTCACGCTTTCGACCGCAGGCAGATACGGCCAAGTCAACGGGAGGGTAGCAAGACGGGCATGGGCGGGCCCCGACGACCGCAGAGGGACGGCGCCTACTTGGCGAGCGTGGCCGACAAAGAAGAAGCGCCCCCGTTGGTGGTAGGCGGCTGGCGCGGCGGCGCTTGTCTCCGCAGGCCCGGCTGCCGGTTCCTGGCGTTTCCGACGCAGGGGCTCAACCCGTCGCCGTGGAGCAGCGCTTCCGTTTCCAGCCACCCCCCGTTCGAGTGAAGCCACTTCTTCGAGTACCAGCGACCCCGCTAGCGCCTGGACTCTCTCATCGGCGAGTGGGGTTACGCACTTTCTGAGGGCGCCCCCGGCGCGCTGAAGTGCAGCAGGTGAGGAGCGCCGGGGTGGCGACGTAGCGGGAGTAGCAGCGCCCCCGTTGGAACGGTTGTTCTCGACTAATCCACCGGAGGCGCGTCTTGCACACGATACGTCATGCGCCCCCTCGGTCCTGGCGTGACGCCCCGCCAGCGATCGCCCGGGAGCTCCTGCTCTGGAACTTCGCCGACCTCTTCACGCGTCTGTCGTTCCAACTCTTCCTGAGCCTGATCAGCGCCTGGCCGCTCTGCCCCGGCCGACGCACGGTCACGCGCATGATCACGGTGGCCGACCCTCACGGCGAGCATGCCCACGATGCCTACCACCGGTTCCTGCGCGCCGGGAAGTGGAGCGTGGCCCGGCTTTGGTGCCGGCTGGCCCGGCTGCTGGTGGCCTCGTTGGACCTGCCGAAGGAGTTGCGGCTCCACGGCGACGACACCCTCTTCCACAAGAGCGGCCGCAAGGTGAAGGGGGCCGGCAGCCGACCTTACGGCTTTAGGGAGCTTGCGGCCCAGGCGGCTGCAGCCAAGCGAGCGCGCGGGACCGCCTACATGCGCCACGGCCCGCCGACGCGTCCCTCGTTCGCCCGGAACACCTCAATGATCTTGGTGTTGTAGTCGTGATTCGCACCCGAGGCCGAGTTCGCCAAAGATCTTCTCAACGCGTAGAAGCGACACGCGTCACTTGTTTCCATACTCGTCGTGCCGGCGCCACCATAAGTCGGTCTCGTTACGACCGAATGGCGCGCGGTCGAGCCACGCGTACATGCCCCAGATGGCGTCCACTCCGCGCTCGTACGTCGAGTAGGTGTGATAGACGATGCCATCCTTGAGCGCGAACGCGCTCATGCCGGGCCCCTCTTTCCTGTACGTCGGCCAGTCCGTTCCGACGCTGGAAGTGAGCTCAGCGATAAAGGGATTCTCCTGTCCCTCCGGCAGCCGGAAGTCCGAAGTGCGGAAGTTGTATTCGACGGCTCCCGACCGCCACTCCTCCTCGGTGTGCGACACGTGGAAGTCGTAGTTGAAGTCGCTGCCGAACGAAGACGCCCAGGGGAAGCTCCATCCCATCCGGCGCTTGTACGCCTGCAGTTTCGCGAGCTGAGCCCGCGACACCGCCCAGAGCGCGACGTCGTGATTCGCCAGGTGGACGACGGAGCCATTGAAGCCGTCCGCGATCGCCGAGCAGGACGGACACCCCGCCTTGTATTCGGGCGCGAACATAAAGTGATAGATGAGGAGCTGCGAGCGCCCTCCGAAGAGGTCGGCCAGGGAAGCCGAGCCCTCGTCCGTCTCTAAGCGATAGTACTTTTCGATACGAACCCAGGGCAGCTCCTGCCGCATCTGCGCCACTTCGTCGCTACGTCGCGTCAGCGCCTTCTCGGCCTTGAGCAGCTCCAGCCGCGCCGTAACCCACTCTTCATGTGTTCCAGTCTTGTGATCGGTCATTGTTTCTCTCCTTGTTGTCTTTACGACAGCTTGGTGTGGCCGGCGCCAACGATGACGTCTGACATCGTTCGAGTGAGTCTGGGAACCAACGAGAGCGCGATGACGATCAGGATTCCAAGTCCGACGATCGCCAGCGCCAGGGGCAAGTCGATGACGGCTCGCGGCGGTAGGAGCTTCTGGACGAGGATGACGACGGCGATCACAGCCATCCAGGTGACGCTCATGACGCCCAGCGCCACGAACATCAGCATCAGTCCGATGCTCGAGCCGACGCAAGAGACCGAACTCGAATCCAGAGCGGACGCTCTCACGGCAGCGCCGGCGGCAGTGCCGCTTGAGCGGCGTGAGCTCGTAGACACCTGCCGCGATGACAATCGCGCCAGCGGCCACAGACCCGTGCGGCCGGTACAGCGCATACACCACAAAGCCCACGAGTGTCCAGACGGCGAGGTACGACCCGACCAACAGCGGCACCGCTCGCACACGGCCGGTGGCATGAGCGCCTCTCGCGACTGCCGGGACCGCGCCCGGCAGCATCATCGCCGCCATCATCGATACCCCCAGGGCGACAAAGAACCCGAACGAACCCAGGGTGGTCCCCACCCCCATGTCCATCCCGCTCATCTGCCGGATCGAGACGACCCAGAAGGCGGCGAGGCCAAGCGTCGCCGTCAGCGCGGCTGCCGTCAGAGCTGATGTCCTGGCGCTCGCCATTGCGGCCGAGCCGGTAGCCGACGTCGCGCCCGCTGGTTCGATGTCTGAGATCACGATTCACCCGGAGTAGCTCGGGTTCCCGCACGGCTCGTTTGGCGGCCTACTTCTTCGCGTGTGTGGTGCGGCCGAGCTCACGTAGGACGTCCGACCATCCCGCGTAATGCGAGTCCCGCGCGTCCTCGTCCGGAAGCCCGACCTGATGGATCTCGACCACGGTCCCGTTCGACGACGGTTGGAAGGTCACGGTCACGATCGTGTCCCGGAACCGGGTATCGGGCGAAGACCAGGTGAACACCAGACGACGAGGTCGATCGATCTCCCGATAGGTGCCGGAGGCCACGATGGAGGACTCGTCACCAACCATGAGGATGCGGAAGGCGCCGTCCTCGCGCGGATCCGTTTCGGCGCGGGTCTCCCGAACGCCGGCCGGCCTGAGCCACCCCCCGAGGCTGTGCCCGTCCAACCATGCGTCGAAGAGATCTTCGGCAGGGACGGCGATCTCCCGCCGGACGGTGACCGAGTATTCGTCCGTCACGATGACCTCCCTGGCTTGCCGCGGGAAGTGACAAAGGCGTCGAGCGAGGCAAGTTGGTCGCTCCAGAACTTTCGGTAGCGCGCGATCCACCCAGCCGCTTCGGCTAGTGGCGCTGCATCCAGGCTCAAGTAGTGCTCGCGACCTCGGACACTCCGTCGAACCAAGCCTGCGTCCTCCAGCACCCGAATGTGTTTCGACGTCGAGTTGAGTGAGATCGAAAAGCCCCTGGCGACATCCGTGACGCGGGCGTCTGAGTCGGCCAGACGCGCCAGGATGGCGCGGCGTGTCGGGTCAGAGACTGCCGAGAAGACCCGATCGAGCACGCCAGCAAGTTGCTCACCCATGAGGGTGAGGATCGTACCAGATGTTCACCCATCACGGTGAGGATCATCCCAGGCGTGACGACTTCGGACGCCAGGCGCCTCACGTAGAGCCGGCTCAGCCAGACCGTGTCGACGACGAAGAAGTCGCCCTGTGTGCGTTAAACCGCGTGGCAGCGTGCGTGGATCACTTCTGCCTCTGAGTCGACTGAGCACCTGTTACGACACACCCGCGATATCCAGTGCTCGTTTCGAGACAGACAGACGTCCTCGTTGGCGACGACGCGAATGAATGGATCTTGCGGGTTGGCGGACAGCGAGAACCGGACGTTCAACGGCGACACGCGCGCCGAGGCGGACTCTGAAATGCTGAAGGCATGGAAGACCAAGTTCGAAGCCGAGGCGCGGGATGCCTGACTTGAGCGACCGCCTCTCAGGCGCCGTCTGGGGCCACCTTGTGGGCGATGCGCTTGGCGTCCTTTACGAGTTCAGCCCCGGGCCGGCGAGAGTCCTCTGGGGCCACGAGGGCACGCACGGCCAGCCGCCCGGCACTTGGAGCGATGACGGCGGCCTCATGTTGGCCCTCTTGGACTCGTTGATCTCGACGGGGTTCGACACTGTGGACCAGGCCCGGCGGGCGGTCGCGTGGATGGACACCGGCGCCTACAAGCCGGGCCCGAGGTTCGACATCGGAGGCACGACGGCCATGTCGCTGGGTCGCTTCAAGAGCGGTGTGCCAGCCGAGGAGGCAGGTGGCCGCGAGGATCGGGACTGCGGCAACGGCAGCCTGATGCGAATTTTGCCGGTCGCCTTGGTCGGCCCGACTTGCCAGCCCAGAAGCTGATCGACCAAGCCATGCGAGCCTCCAGCGTCACCCATGCTCATCCGCGGGCGACGGCGACCACGGCCATCTATGTGTTGATCGCGGCGGCATTGGCAAGCGGCGCCACCGACCGGGAGCTGGCCCTCTCCACCGTCTTCACGAGTGTACGCAGGTCGGATCGCCGTGGTGACGATTTCGATCACTTTGGGTCAGCTCAAAGTTGGGCGGCGGGTCCGTTGGCAGGGCATCGATGGTAACCTGCGGACGCTGCCGTGGGCGGCTACCCAAACGGTTTTCAGACCGTTGGGGTTTTGGCCATTTTCGGCCGGTCTCGTATTCAAAACGACCCCAACGGTCTCGAAAACCGTTATACCCGCAAGGGTATCGTGGGTTCGAATCCCACCCTCTCCGCCAAGGCTTTTTCAGAGACACCCTAGGCGTTAGCCTGAATACGAAAACCGGCCGAAATGCCGGTTTTTCCGCGTTTTCGGGGCCCTGGAAGCCCAGGCTCCGGCAGGCGGAAGGGAGGTGTCAGGTTGGCGGAAAAAAGTTGGGGTTTTCGAAAACCGTTGGGGTGGTCGCCGATGGTCCCGGCCGGACTTCTAGCTGGCTCAAAGACGACGGAGGGCGGCCCCTGCGCCGTCCTGAAGGCCAGATTCGCCGACCCGATTCGCCGGCTCCCGACCCATTCGAGGGCCTTGCTCGGGAC
>Ga0070699_100002036_pt1 | contig 18271 bp, 20 predicted proteins | sample KBSK1503metaG_FD_65473 | JGI IMG/M metagenome (GOLD analysis project Ga0070699, IMG submission 65473) | Corn, switchgrass and miscanthus rhizosphere microbial communities from Kellogg Biological Station, Michigan, USA - KBS K1-50-3 metaG | ecosystem: Host-associated > Plants > Roots >... | reverse complement strand
TGTGGCACCTCCGGCGCGATCGGGCCGATGCGACGCAGGTCGAGATCCGGTTCGAGCCGGCGGCCGCCGGCCGGACGAGGGTCGACATCGAGCATCGCGGCTGGGAGGTCCTGGGCGCCGAGGGCGAGTCCTGGCGCGATCGGAACCGCGGTGGGTGGGCGACGCTCCTGCCGTGGTACGAGTCGGCCGCCGCGAGTGGGACGAATGGTCGGTAACGGTGGGATGAGGGTGGTGTGGCAGACTGGGCTCGCCAGAACCCGTGGCGCGCACTGTTGGCGGGCTGCGTTCCGGCGATCGAACAAGAACCCGGAGGTCCGCTCAGCCAGTGCCCGCCCGTAAGCGCAAGACCGTCTACCCACCACCCCGCAATGCAGCGCCTCGCCCCCCTCGAGCGGGTGAGCCGGGAGGGCCGGGTAGCCCGGGCGCGGACGTGCCGTACGCGCGTCCGACGGTTGCCTCGATCAACCTCTCGGCCAGCTCCGGACGGGCGGGACTGAAGATCGGCGATCGGGTTCGGATCACCGGATCGGGTCTGTATTCGGGCGAGGTCGCCACGATCGATCGAATGTCGACGGGCGTCATCCCGTCGGCGGTCGTGCGGACCGAGGCGGGTCGAACGCGGCAGGTCCGGACGATCGACCTCGAGCCGGTCGGCTCGGCGACCGGTGCCGCATCAGCGCAGAGTGACTCGCCCGCGGCGGGCGAGGCCGCCGCGGGCAAGGGCTAGCCTCCGCTCCTCAGTCCCCGCCGCCACCCTTGCCGTGGTGGCCCTTGTGCTCCTTTGGCGCGGGCGTCGGCTCGAAACGTGCGTCACGCAGGTCGAACGGAAGGCCGGCGGCTGCCTTGCAGTTCCGCCAGGGCACCCCTCCCTTCCCTGACCGATGCGCACCAGGAGAGCATCTGCCATCGCGATGCCGATCGTTGAGACTGGCGTCGGCGCGCAAGGTGCTCAGAGCTCGTCGCGGCGCCTGTCGTGATGGCCAACTGCGCGTGTCGTGCGCACAAAGCGACTACCGCGGCCTGCTGTCGGCGACGACGATCGCCCGGCGAGCATGTGGCAGGCAGCCAAGCCCGCGAGCGTGCCAGATGCGCATTGGCGGCGCATCTGGCCCACGCCAACGTGGCTCGTGATGGCAAACGCTCAACGGGTGCGCATCCGTCAGGGTCGACGCGATGGAGGCTCGATGCCGCGTACCGTTCGCTTCGGAAACCTCTCACGTCACCTCGGGAGTCGCCCCACGTGCGCCCGCGCTTCCTGAATGGCAGGTCGATCGACAGCGGCAGCTCGATCGCACGTGCGGCGGCCGTCTACGCCCTGCTGTTCGGCGCCGTCGGCGCGTGGATCCCGTACATCGCGCTCTACCTCGGCTCGCGGGGCCTCGATGTCGGCGGAATCGGGGCGCTGCTCGCCCTCCATGCGACCGTCAGCCTCGTCGCGGCGCCGACCTGGGGCGCTCTCGCCGACGGGGTCGGTGACGCGCGTGGTCCAATCCTCGTCGCCGGCCTGCTCTGCGCAGCCTCGACCGCGCTCCTCGGCCTGTCGGCATCGCCGCTCGTCCTGGCGGTCGCGATCGCGCTCATCGCCTCGTCCTTCGCGGGGATCATCCCGATGGTCGACAGCCGGGTGGTCCGGATCATCGGCGGTCGCGAGCGGTTCGGCCAGGCGCGGGCGTGGGGATCCGCCGCGTTCATCGTCATTGCCTTCACGACGGGCGCGGCAGTCGAACGGTTCGGGCCGGTCGGCCTGTTTCTGCTGAACGTCCCGCTCCTGGCGGCAGCCGGGGTCGCGGCATGGGTCCTTCTCCGGATGGACGGTCCGGAGTCCGGGTCGCCGGTCCCGCGCCGCCGGATGACCGTCGACCATGCGGTTGGCCAGGCGTTCGCCGGCCTGTCGCCGTCGCGGATCGGGGAGGTGCTCCGTCTTCCGCGGATGGGCCTGTTCGTCCTCGCCTCGACAGTGATCTGGACGGCCCAGGCGGCATTGAACAACTTCGTCGCCCTGCGCGTGGCCGGCCTCGGCGGCGACGCGACGATGATCGCGTTGGTGTTCTCGCTCGGGGCCCTTATCGAGGTCCCGCTGATGCTGTCCTTTCCCCGCCTCGCGCGGCGGCTCGGCGCGGAGCGGCTGATCGTCATCGGCGCGTTCGCCTACGCCCTTCGCGCGCTGGCCACGGCCCTCGCGACATCGCCCGAACAGATCGTCGCGGCGTCGATCTTCGGTGGGTTCGGTTTCGCCTTCGTCTACGTCGGGGCGGTGACGTGGGTCTCAGGCGCAGTGCCGCGAGCGGTCCAGGCCACCGCCCAGGGCATCGCCACCGGGACGACGGTCAGCGTGGGGGCGATCGTCGGCTCGCTCGTGGGCGGCGCCGTCGGCGCGGCCCTCGGCCTGCCTGTCCTGTTCGCGATCGCCGCCGCCAGCTACGGCCTCGGAGGGATCCTCGTCTGGGCCGCGATCGTCCGCCGCGGCCCGTCTGGTTCGTCTGCCCCGCCCCGCCCGACGGACCCTCGCCTTCAGGTCGGGATCATGGTCGACTCGCCGGGGGGAGCGAGCGCACGCCTCGGCAACCGGGAGTGACCATCTAGGGGAAGAGGTCGAATTCGCGGGCCATCAGCGCGTCGCCGATCGAGCCGTCGCCGAGGAGCGGCCGCGCGCCCCGGACGACCGCGACAGGCCGACCGTCGACCTTGCCGAGGGCGAGCTCAGCCGCCGACGCGATCTCGTCGGCCGACGCTCGGATCGTCGATCTCATCACCCGCCCGTCCGCGTCTTCGCTGCCGCGCAGGTCCTCGATCGGGATCAGGCCCGACACACCGATCGCGACGTCGGTGATGCCCCACCGCCACGGCCGGCCGAACGAGTCCGAGACGATCACCGGCACGTCGGTCCCGAACCGGCCGCGGATCGCGGCGCGGATGGCCCGCGCCGAGGCGTCCGGGTCCCGCGGCAGGAGCGTGACGATGCTCCCGCTCTCGGGGCCGACGTTCGACGCATCCACGCCGCCGTTCGCGCAGATGAAGCCATGCGGCGTCTCCGTGATCAGGACGCCGTGGTCCATGCGGACGACCCGCCGTGCCTCGCGGAGGACGACCTCGACCTGGCGGGCATCCCGGTCCCAGCGCTCGGCGAAGACGATCGCCTCGCGGCGGGGCTCGATCGTGGTCAGGTCGACGACCGCCCCCTCCGCCTTCGAGACGATCTTCTGGGTGACGACGACGACGTCGTCCGGCCGAAGCGGCAGGAGGTCGGGCGTCCGGTCGATCGCGTCGCCGATCAGCCGGCCGAGGTCATCGCCGACGGCGACCTCGGGCATGCCGTCGAGGGCGATCGCCTCGACGTGCCCGCCCTCAGCCGACATCGACCGGGCGGAGGATCCTCTCGGCCAGGAGCAGGTCGTCGGGCGTGTCGAGGTCCAGGGTCAGCGGGCCGTCGAGCTCGACGAGCGCCGCTCCGGCGTCGCGCGCCGCCTCGGCGTGGGCGGCCCGGCTGTCACCCCCGAAGCACGTGTCGATCGCGTCCGGCGGCGCGAGGAGGAGCGCGTTCGTCCCGCGTCCGTGTCGATCCGGAACGATCGCGACGAGGGGTCGGCGAGGATCATCGAGAGTCGCCAGGACGGCGTCGATGGCCTCGGTCGACACGTCAGGCAGGTCGATCGGCAGGATGAGCACCGCGTCGGCGCCGGCGGCGAGGGCCTCGGCGCGGCCCGCGTCGATCCCCCGGTTCAGCCCGCCGTCGCGCTGGCGGAGCGGCCGCGCCCCGAGGTCCTCGGCGAGCCGGCGCACGGCGTCGTCCGGGGTGACGACGATCACTTCGTCGATCTTCGGGCTCGCCACGGCCGACGAGATCGTCGCGCGGGCGAGATCGACGGTCAGCTCGAGCCGCTCCTCGGCGTCGAGCACCGCGCCGAGCCGCGACTTCGCCCCGGCTAGCGTCCCGACCGGGATGACCGCGAAGACGCGACGGCGGACGGACGCAGCGGCGTTGGGCATGGCCGAATGCTAGGGCTTCGGCTCCAATCGGACGTTCGGCACGACCTCGTCGACGAATCGCCGGAGCTCGGCGACCGAGTCGAAGGACAGTGGGAAATGCCGCACGCCGACGTCGACGAGGGTCTCGATCTCCCGGATCACGTCGGCGGCGGTCGGGCCGAGCACGCCGAACACCTGGCCCGGGTAGAACTCGTGGGTATAGCTCGGGACGAAGCTCGTCGGATCGTCGGGTATCGAGATCGTCAGGGAGGCGGTCAGCGTGATCTGCTTGAAAGGGCGGCCGACCTCGTCGCAGGCCGCCTTCAGGGTCTCGTAGGCGGGCCGGTAGGTCGGCTCCCACGGCCCGTCCCAATTCCACCAATCGGCGAGGCGGGCAGTCACCTTGAGGGCCCTCGGGCCATTCGTGCCCACGAGGATCGGGATCGGCGGCTCCGGCCGTTCGACCCGTGCGCCGGTGATCCGGTACCACTCGCCTTCGTACGTCGCAGGCGAGTCCGTCCAGAGCGTCCGGATCAGCTCGATCGTCTCGGCGAGCTGGGCGACCCGGATCCCCGGCCGCGGGAAGTCCCAGTTGAACGCGCGGTATTCCTCCTCGAGCCAGCCGGCTCCCAGGCCGAGGATGAAGCGGCCGCCCGACATCAGCTGGAGCGTGGCCGCCATCGCCCCGAGAAGGCCAGGGTTGCGGTAGCTCTGGGACAGAACGAGATGGCCGACGCGCCAGCGAGGGAGCGTCGCGGCGAGGTACGTCAGACGGGTCCATGCCTCGGGCCAGGGCTCGCCGCCGTGGAGGAGGTGATCGGCCGTCCAGAACGTCGTGAAGACGGATGGCAGCGGCTCGAGGATGTCGCCGATCCGGTCGATCCAACCGGGGATGCCACCCGGTCCGCCCGGTGTTCCCTGGATCCCGAAATCCGCCGTCGCAGGCCCTCCCGGCGGATCGTAGCCAGGCGACGACACGGCGTTTAGCCGATCGCGCCGACCGCGCCGATCGCCGCGCCGATCGCGACGACGCCGAAGGCGACGATAACGAGCCCGGATGCCCGGTTGATCCAGGCCAGAGCCCGCGGGGTCACCCGTGACCGAGCCCCGCCAACGAGCGTAGTCAGGACCAGCCACCACGCCGCCGAGCCCACGAAGACGCCGAGCGTCAGGATCGACGCCTCGAGCGGCGTCCGAGAGGCCAGGCCCAGCCCGGCGAAGATCGCCGCGAACGACAGGATCGTCATCGGGTTCGTCATCGTCAGCGCGTAGATCGAGGCGACGGCTCCGGCCAGGCCCGGTCGCTCGCGATCCGTCGCCTCGCTGGGAGGCGGCGCCAGGATCGTCCGGACGCCAAGGGCCACGATGAACGCGCCGCCGACGAGGCCGAGCGCCGGGCGCGCTCCGACCAGGGCCGCGGTGACCGCGGTCAGCCCGAACGCCGCGACGCCGCCGTACGTCGCGTCGGCGAGCGCCACCCCCATGCCCGACGCGAGCCCGTACGCCCGGCCGTGGGCGAGCGTGCGGCGGATGGTCAGCAGGCTGATCGGGCCGACGGCCATCGCCACGGTGAAGCCGATCGCGATGCCGCTGGTGAGGGTCGTGGGGTTCATCGGGCTCGTATTCTCCGCGGCAGGAGGTCACGAGACATGCAGGAACATCCACCGGTGCCGTCGGACGCCCGTGAGCCGACCGCCGCCGCCGCGGACAGCCCGTTCGACGATCCCCGCGCGATGCAGATCCTGTCGACCGAGCACTGGAGCCTGCTCGCGACCCGGTCGCTCAGCTGGAACGAGTCGTTCAGCCGAGCCGGCCTGTTCTTGTCCATCGTTTCGGCAACCGCCGTCGCCCTGGCGCTCGTCGGGCAGGCGACGGCCTTCGGGGAGCAGTTCGTGGCGTTCGCCCTGGTGATGCTGCCGGTCGATCTCTTCGTTGGCCTTGCAACCTTCACCAGGCTCGACGAGGTCAACAACGAGGACGCGATCTGGGTCGCGGGCATGAACCGGATCCGGCACGCCTACATGGAGATCCGGCCGGGTCTCGCGCCGTACTTCATCACCGGGACGACGGACGACCCGGCCGGGCTGGAGCGGACGTTCGGTGTCCATCGGCCCGGGAGCATCGTGGCTCACTGGATCGTGACGATGCCGGGGATGGTCGCAGTGATCGACGGGGTCCTCGCCGGATTGATCGTGGGGCTGGGCGTCAACACGATGACGGGGATGGCGATGGGCGCATCGGTCGCGGCCGGCGCGATCGTCGGCGTGGTCGTTCCGGTGGTGCTGGCGCTTCGGTCCAAGAGCTCGTTCGGCTGGCTCCTGCAGGCCTACCGGCCGATGTTCCCCTCGGAGCACGAGCCGTTCCACGACTACGACGCGCTAAGCCGCCCCGACAGCGCTCAGAACCGCCCGGGCCAGCCGGGCGCGTGACTCGTCGTCGGTCATGATCGTGTCGGTGACGACGGCACGGATTCCGAGCGCCTCCACCTCCGGGGCGAGCGCCCCATCGACCGTATCGATGACGAAGGTGTCGATCAGGCCCGCATAGCCGCGGGCGACGCCGAGCGCCGTCGGCTCGTGGCCGAGCGTCGCGAGCATCCGATCCGCCGGACCCTTGAGGGCCTTGCCGCCGATGATCCCGCTGACCGCGGCGATCCGGATGCCGCGAGCGCGGGCGGCGGCCAGCCGCTCCGCGATCCCCGGAACTGCCAGGATCGGACCGACCGACACGATCGGGTTCGACGGGGCGACCACGATGGCCGTCGCGGCGTCGATGGTGGCGTCGACCTCCGGCGTCGGGCGGGCGGCCTCGATCCCGACGAAGCGGACCTCGCGGACGTCGGGCGCCTGGCGCAGGCGGACGAAGTAGTCCTGGAAGTCGAGCCAGCCGTCGTCGGTCCGGACCTGGGTCCGGACCGGGTCGTCGGTCATCGGCAAGATCGCGGCGTGAACGCCCAGCCGGGCCTGGAGGTCGCGGCAGACCGTCGTGAGTCGCTCGCCGCGGCGCAGCCGCTCGGTCCGGACGATGTGGGTGGCGAGGTCCTGGTCGCCGAGGCGGAACCAGCCCTCCTCGCCGTACCGCTCGAGGGCGTGCATCGTCGTCCAGGTGTCGCCGGCGATGCCCCAGCCGAACTCCGCGTTCTCGAGGCCCGCCAGGGTGTACATGACCGTGTCGTGGTCGGCGCAGACCAGGAGGCCATGGCGCTCGGTGTCGTCGGCGGTGTTGACGATGACGGTGAGGTCAGCCCCGACGATCGCCTGGAGCCCTTCGGCGAGCTTGGCGCCGCCGACGCCACCGGCCAGTGCGACGACCGGGCCCGATCCCGCTACGCCGAGGCTCGGCGCCGTCATCTGTGCGCCGGGCGGGCGTTACGTCGCTCGGGCGACCCTGATTCTCTTCTGAGGACCCGCAACGCCAGGAAAAGTAGCCGCGGAAGGCTAACAAATGGCCTCGCGTGCACTCTGGCCCGGTCTTCGGCCGACGCACTGCTCGCTGAACGCACCATCATCGGCGGGGCGCTGTCGCGAGGAGTCCGGACACCTCGGCCATCCGGTCGATCGTCTCGCGGTCGTACGGCGCCGGCATGCGGGCGATGACGGTCTCGAACCCGAGATCGCGGTACGGGGCGATGGCCTCGGCGACCACGGCCGGCGGACCGTACAGGTGCGGGACGTCGCCGGCGTTCTCGACGCCGTTCGTCCGGAACCGATCGCGGGCGGCGGACTCCGCGGCAGCGACCTCGTCCCGGATCGTGATCGGGAAGCTGATGGTCAGTTCGATCGCCGAGCGGTCGCGGCCGACCGCCGCGCAGTGCTCGTCGAGCGTGTCGAGCTTCGCCCGGACCTCGTCGACCGTGCCCGACGTGTTCCACGCGTCGGCCCGCTCGGCGACCGTGCGGAGCGTCTTCTTCGGACCGGAGCCGCCAACGAGGATCGGGAGGTGCGCCTGGACGGGGCGCGGTTCGCACAGGGCGTCGCGGAACTGATAGAAGCGGCCGTCGTGAGTAACTCGCTCGCCGTCGAGCAGGCGGCGCAGGAGCATGACCGCCTCGTCGAGCCGATCGAGCCGCTCGCCGAAACCGGAGCCCCACGTCTCGAACCCGAACGCCTCGTGCTCGCGCTCGAACCACGCGCCGCCGATGCCGAGCACAGCCCGGCCGTTCGAGACGTGATCGAGGGTCGTCGCCACCTTCGCCGTCAGGCCCGGGTTGCGGAACGTGTTGGCACCGACCATCAGCCCGAGGCGCAGCCGCGAACTAACCGACGCGAGCGCCGATAGCACCATCCAGCCCTCGAAGATCGGCTGCTCCCACGGCCCGAAGATCGCGAACAGGTGGTCCCACGTCCAGACGGAGTCCCAGCCGCCTGCCTCCGCCGCGAGGGCGGCGTCGCGGAACTCCGCCCAGGACGTGTGCTGCGGCCAGAGCTGGACACCGAACCTCATGGCCGCCACTCGTGAATGCGGAACGTGCAGATCGTTCGGAAGCCCATCCGCTCGTAAATGCCGAGCCCAGCCTCCGACGCCTGGAGGGTCGCGATCCGCAGGTCGGTGTCGCGGGCCGCGAGCAGCGCGCGGCGGGTCATCGCCGCCCCGTACCCGCGGCGCCGGACGTCGGCGACCGTGATGACCGTGTAGACGCCGGCGACGCCGGCGGCGGTGTGGAGGCGAGCGGTCGCGACGGGCCGCCCCGCCACGGAACCGAGCCACCGCGTCGGGGCGCCGTTCGGCTCGCGATAGCTGTTCTCCGCGGCCACCTTCGCCGTGCCGACCGCGATCGCCGTCACCGCAGCGTCGTCGCCGAGCTCCTCTGGGAAGCCGTGGGTGACGACGGCGTGGAAGGCGTCGATCGCGGCCGCGTCGAGCACCGGCTCGATGGTGATCTCGGCGGGCGGCGGCGAGGACGTCTCGTCGGCCAGGTCTGCGAGGTCCATCGCCATGCCCGGGATCTCGTCGAGGAAGACGAGGCCGTGGGTGCCGAGTCGTTCGCTGAGATCGGCGGGCTCGTCGCCCGGTCCAACCCACCACAGGAACGGCCGCCCGCCGAATTCGCGGATCGTCGCCTCGATCGCGGCGTCGACGGCGGCGCGACCCCCGGCGAGGCGCGCCCGGACGACCTGGTTGACGTCCGGCGAGTTGACGCTCGTCACGTGGGCGAGCACGGCCCGCGTGTCGATCACCCGCTCTCCGGCGAGGTCCCTGCGGCGAACGGCCGAGGCCCGGAAGTCGTCCACGATCGCGGCGACGAGCCCCGCCGGCGACAAGTCGGTCCGCACGACGGGCGGCTCGGCAGCGCGAGCGGCGACGGCCGTCACTGGCGGAGCAGCTCGCGGACTTCGGGCAGCCGTTCGATGGTCTCCGCGTCGTACGGCGCCATCGCGTCGACGATGATGTGGCGGAACCCGAGCCCCACGATCGGCCGCAGCTCGTCGGCGATCTTCTGCGGCGACCCGACGTAGACCGTGTCGTCGTCAGCGAGCGAGTCGCCGTTGGCCGCCGCCAGCTCGCCGAGGACCCGCCGCGCCTCGGCGGCGTCGTCCCGGATCAGGAGCCAGTCGGACATCGTCCGCTCGATCTCGTCGGGGTTCCGCCCGATCTCGGCGCATCGGTCGCGGAGGGTCGCGTCCTTGCGCCGGAGCGCCTCGAGCGAACCGCCCGCGTTCCAGGCGTCGGCGTAGCGGGCGGTCGTCCGGAGCGTCTTCTGCGGCCCCGAGCCGCCGATCAGAATCGGCAGGTGCGGCTGGACTGGGCGCGGCTCGCACAGCGCGTCGTGCATCGCATAGAAGCGGCCGCGATGCTCGGCGATCCGCTCGCCGTCGAGGAGGCGGCGCAGGAGCATGACCGCCTCGTCCAGCCGGTCGAGCCGCTCGCCGAAGCCCGAGCCCCACGTCTCGAAGCCGAACGCGTCGTGCTCCCGCTCGAACCAGGCGCCGCCAATGCCGAGGATCGCCCGGCCTTCCGACACGTGATCCAGGGTCGTCGCGAGCTTGGCCGTGAGCCCCGGGTTGCGGAACGTGTTCGCGCCGACCATCAGTCCCAGCGTCGGTCGGACGGTGATCGTGGCGAGGGCGCTGAGCGTCGTCCAGCCCTCGAGGATCGGGCCCTCCCACGGCCCGACGATCGCGTTGAGGTGGTCCCACGTCCAGAGGCTGTCGAGGCCGACGCGGTCGGCTCGCTCGGCGGCGTCGCGGAGCGCCGGCCAGGAGTCGGTCTGCGGCCACAGCAGGGCCCCGACGCGGACATCGGCACTCATCGAGGCGCCACGACGCGGTGGGGCGCCACTACGCGGTGAGCTTCGGAAGGACCTCGCGACCGAAGACCTCGATCCACTCGGCCTGGTTGCGGCCGACGTTGTGGAGGTAGATCTGGTCGAAGCCGAGGTCGAGGAACCGCTGGATCTGCTCTCGGTGCGCCTCCGGGTCGGACGAGATCAACATCCGGCCCTCGAAGTCCTCCGGCCGGACGAGCTTGGCCATCTGCTCGAAGTCGAGCGGGCTCCGGATGTCCTGCTTGGGGAACTTCATCCCGCCGTTGGGCCACTCGACGACGGCGTTCCGGAACGCCTCGTCGTCGGTCGGCGCCCAGGACAGGTGGAGTTGGAGGATGTAGCGGAAGCCGGCCGGGTCCTTGCCGACCTCGCGGCAGCCCTCCTCGCACTTCTCGCGGATCATCTCGAGCTTGCTCTCCGGCGCCCCGACGGTGATCAGCCCTTCGGCGTACATCCCGGTCTTCTTCGCTGTCACCGGGCCGGCCGTCGCGATGTAGACCGGGGGCGCCTCGTCGGGCATGGTCCACAGCCGGGTCGCCTCGAGCTTGAAGTACTTGCCGTCGTGCTTGACGTCCTTGCCGCGGCTGCCAAACAGCTTCTTGATGATCTCGATCGCCTCGAACATCCGGTTGATCCGATCCGGGGTCTCGGGCCAGTAGCCGGCGACGACGTGCTCGTTCAGGGCCTCGCCGCTGCCGAGGCCGAGCCAGTGGCGGCCGGGGTACATGGCGGCGAGCGTCGCCGAGGCCTGGGCGACAATCGCCGGGTGCATCCGGAAGCTCGGGCAGGTGACGCCAGGGCCGACATCGCCCTTCGTCCGCTCGCCGATCGCCGTCATCACGTTCCAGACGAACGCGGCGTTGCCCTGCTGGGGGACCCACGGCTGGAAGTGGTCGGCCGCCATGACGCCCGTGAAGCCGGCCCGCTCGGCGTCGACCGAGTAGCCGACGACCTCCTGCGGCCCGAACTGCTCGAGCATCGCCGCGTAACCGATCTTCGGGGCCGCCATCGTCAGTCCTCCAGGTGGTCGTGGACGCGATCGATGGCAATACGGAACGTGACTCGCGGGAACGCGCGGTACGAGGCGAGGTCGTCGGGGTCCGGTCCGTCGGGGTGGTAGCGCCAGGCGAGCGCATCGATGTCGGCGAGGGACCGCTCGGGGTCGACGTCGATCGCGTCGACACGTCCGGTCAGGCCCAGCCACGAATATCCGTCGGTTCCGAGGATCGCCAGCGAGACGCGGCCGTCCCGGCGAAGATTGGCCGGCCAGAACCGCGTCTGGCGGCTGTTGATCAGGATCCGGCCGTCGTCCTCGAGGCGGTACCAGATGACCGCCTGGCGGGGTGCGCCGTTCACATCCGTCGTGGCGACCGCGGCGAAGAGCGGCTGCTCGAGGAAGGCTCGATGGCTCGCGCTGAGGACGTGGTCGATCGTCGGGGAGGGCTGGGCAGGCTCCATCAGCCGATGGTACGCGAGGCGCCGGCAACGGACTCGGAACGGCGCTCGAACGTCGCGGGTCGACGGGCCCTAGACCGGGCGGTTTGCCACCTTGCGGGCGCCGGCGTGTCCCCGGGCGCGAGCGTCGACCTCGCGGACCTTCCGCCCGATCGCCTTCCGGGCCGCTCCGAGCTGCAGGGTCTCCATCGGTCGTGGCTGCTTCGGCTCCGGTGCGGGCTTGCCGATCAGGTAGCCCTGGCCGAGGTCGACTCCGAGCGATGTCAGCACGGCGAGATCGGCCCGACGTTCGATGCCCTCGGCGAGGAGCAGCGCCCCGATCCGCCCACCGAACGAGACGAACGCCTCGACGAGGGCCTGCTTCGCGTCGTCGCGGGCGATGCCCGTAACGATCTCGCGGTCGATCTTGATGACCGACGGCCGGAGCGCTGCGATCAGGGTGAAGCTTGCATAGCCCGCGCCGGCGTCGTCGATGGCGAACCCGAAGCCGAGCCGGCGGAGCGCCTTGACCTGCTTCACGAGCGGCCGGTTGTCGGAGACCGCTTGCTGCTCCGTGCACTCGAGGGTGATCTGGCGCGGATCGAGCCCGAAGTCTTCGACCATGTCGGCGATCGCCGACGCCTCGAAGTGCGGGTCGAGCAGGCTGGCCGGGGTGAAGTTGATCGCGAGGTGGAGCAGCGGCTGACGGGCGGTCCGTCGCGCCGCCTGCAGCGCCCCGACCCGCTCGAGGATCGCGCGGACGATGAACTTGTCGAGCTCGATCGTCCGGTCCGTGTCGACCGCGGCCTGGACGATCGTGCTGATCGACGTCTGGAGCCCCGGCATCTGCGGTCGGAACAGGCACTCGTATTCCAGGAGTCGACCCGTCTCGAGCTCCACGATCGGCTGGTACGCGATCGCGTGGACGTTCTTCAGGGTGAAGAAGTAGTCGAGCATCTTCGTCTGGACGAGCTGGCTCGACTGGGCCATGCCGATCCGCTCGGCGAGCCCCGACTGCTGGACCGCCGCGGACAGGGCGACGAGGTGGCGCTCTCCCTCGGGCAGTCGCGCATCGAGGGTGACGAGGCCGTAGGCCGGCGACTGGGTCGCTGCGGCCACTTCAGCGGCGTGGGCGTCGGTCAGCTCGTCGGCCGGCCCGATCAGGACGACACCGGCGTCGAGCTCATAGGACTGGACGGTCGGCAGGTTCCAGGCGACCCGGTTCGCGAACCGGAGGTCTCGCGACCAGAGGAGGCGAAGCTCGCCCTCCTGCCTGGAGCCCGTCAGGAATCGCACACGTCCACCCAGATTCGGGACTGCCGGGCGCAGGGCACGCCGCGGACTGACCCCGGCGGCAATCCTAGGTATTCGATCCAGACTCTCTCAGGGACCGACGGTCCGGCGCCGACCCGGGACGGAAGTCCGGGGTCAGGCCGACGGGTCAGGCCGACTGGTCAGACGACGGGTCAGGCCGACGGCTCAGACGACGGATCAGACCGATGGCTCAGACGACGGGTCCGGACGACGGGTCCGGTCGGTCGGCCAGTCGCTCGCCGGCGCGGATCGGCAGGTCGAGGCGGTTCGACGGCGGGGCGAGCGGGCACGCCCACTTGGGATCGAACGCGCACGACGGCTGGAATGCGAAGTTGAAGTCCAGGACCAGGCTGTTGGGCGTGCCGCCCGGGCCCAGGTCGGCGCTCTTCGCCGCGTCGAGGAGATAGCGGCCGGCGCCGTACGTCTCGCGGCCGTTCGTCCCGTCGCGGAATGGCAGGAAAAGCCCTCCGGCGTAGCCGGCCATCCAGTACAGATCGAGGCGCCGTTCGCCGTCGGGGAAAGGGATCGACACGCTGCCGAACCGCGTGAACGACATCGACCCACCGGCGCTGACCGGCAGCTCGATCGTCATCCCGCCGAAGCCGCCGAACGTGCCGAACCCTTCGGCCGCGCCGGCCAGGGGGCTCGGCGGCGGGTCGTCGACCACGACCTCGAACCGGAGCGCCGGGTCGTGCTCGAAGTGGTAGGCCCGGAAGTCCGCCCGCTTGGACGCGGGGACGGGGGATTGGGGGTGCTCGCGGAAGAGCCGCTCGCGGGTCGTGCGCCACAGCTGCAGGGCGGCGCCGACGTCGGTCGCGGCCAGTCGTCTGACCTCGGCGTACAGGGTCCCGATCTCGCGGCGCCAGTCGGCCAGGGTGAGGGTGGCGGCGACGCCGCCGGGTCCTGGTTCCCCCTCGATGACCACGCGCGTCGCGTCAGCGGCGCCGTGCGGCCTGGCCGACGATGACCACGCCGAGGAGGATCAGAAGAACCGGCCACAGGCTGCCCCAGCGGATGTCCGGCAGCTGGATCCCGAGCGTCTGGTCGAGGAAGTACCAGACCCCGATCGCGACCAGGACCAGCCCGACGACGATCGAGGCGACGCTCGGCCCTCGCTCGCGATGCCGGGCGCGGTCGGGCGGGAACCACGGCGGTTCACGCCAGTCGCTGACCGAGCGGTTCGGATCGGCCCGGAGCGGCGGCGTGGGCGCGATCGGCGGCGGAACGCCGAGCGACGCCGCGACATTGGTCTCATCCGGCTCCGGGACGGTGGCGGCACCGGCGTCACCGGCCAACGGCCCCGGCGCGGGCGCTGGGATGGCGCCTGCCGACGCCGGTCCGGGTGGCGGCAGAATCATCCCTGGCGTGTCGTGCGGCTGGGTTTCGTCGGTCGGATCGGTCATGTGGGCAGGTCCTCGGCACGTCCTCGGGCGTCCGTCCGGGCGTGGCCATCGTAGACCGGTGTGACGCCGAGCGCCCCTGCTGGACCGTGGCCCGCCGATCAGCCGTGCGACAATCGGCGGTATCCCACAGCGTGCGAGGAGGACGAGCGTGGTCGCGGATTCGGCCGAGATCGGCGTCTTCGGAGGTTCGGGCTTCTACTCGCTCCTCGACGACGTCCGCGAGATCAAGGTGGACACCCCGTACGGTCCGCCGTCCGACTCGTTCTTCCTCGCCGACGTGAGCGGTCGCGGCGTGGCCTTCCTGCCGCGGCACGGCCGGCGCCACACGATCCCGCCCCACAGGATCAACTACCGGGCGAACGTCTGGGCAATGCGCTCGCTCGGCGTCAAGGCGGTCATCTCGCCGTGCGCGGCGGGCTCGCTCCAGCGACACGTCAAGCCCGGCGACTTCGTGCTGTGCGACCAGTTCGTCGACCGGACGACGGGCCGAGCCGACACGTTCTTCGACGGCCCGATTGTCACCCACGTCTCGTCGGCCGACATCTACGACCCGGTCCTCCGATCGATCGCCGCCGACGTCATCCGCGAGCACGGAATTTCCTTCCATGAGCGCGGCACGATCGTGATCATCAACGGGCCGCGGTTCTCGACGAAGTCCGAGTCGAAGTGGTTCAGCGAAGCCGGCTGGGAGGTCATCTCGATGACCCAGTATCCCGAGGCGTACCTGTGCCGGGAGCTCGGGATGGCGGTCGTGAACATCGCGCTGATCACGGACTTCGACGCGGGTGTCCTCGAGGGGACCGAGGCGGTCGACGCTCAGTCGGTCACGGAGGTGTTCGCCCAGAACGCGGCCCGCATCCAACAGGTGGTCCTGGACATGATCGGGCGGTTCCCCGCGGACCTGGACGGGCTGGGCGGCAAGAAGCTCCTGGAGTTCAGCCGGGGCGACGGCCACGTGATCTCGCCCGAGGACGTCCGGCTGTTCGAGACCGGGTTGTGAGGGCTGATCCTCAAGGTTCCGAGCGCCCCGGGGGCGGCGACTTGGTCAGACTTGCGGCCACGGAAAGTCGAGGCCCAACGAGGCCTCTCTATCCGCTCAAACTTGCGCCCGGAGATCGTTCGACCGAATGCCGTGCACGGGGCACAGCCTCGATCGCTGCGAACGTTCCTCGCGCGCAAGTTTGACCAACTCCACGCGGTGACCCTGCTCACATGATCGATCCGCTGCCGATCAGCGTCACGATCCGGACGATCCGCGGAGAGCCGCGCTGGTGGCTCGAGAGCGCGAAGCGGCTCGACGCCGCCGGATACCAGGGCGTCTGGGCCTGGGACCACTTCGTCGGCCAGGGCGACCGGACCGTGCCGGTCACGGAGTCCTGGACGATCCTGGCGATGGCGGCTGCCGCCACCGAGCACGTGACGGTCGGGCCGTTCGTGCTCAACGTCATGAACCGCCATCCCGCGGTCGTGGCCCGGATGGCCTCGACGCTCCAAATCGCGAGCGGCGGCCGGCTGGTCCTCGGGCTGGGGATCGGGGGCGCGCCGAAGGAGCACGCCGCCTACGGCATCGACTTCCCGGAGGCACCCGAGCGTGTCGCCAGGCTCGAGGAGGCGGTTGCCGTGATCCGGTTGCTCTGGACGGGCGGCCCGGTGACCCGCCCCTCACCGTTCTATCCGCTCGCCGACGCGGTCGCTCGCCCGGTTCCGGACCCGGCGCCGCCGATCATCATCGGTGGCGAAACGGCGCCCGGCGCGACGCTGGCCGCGCGGATCGGCGACGGCTGGTCGACCTTCGATAACAACTTCCAGCAGAACCTGCCGCGGTATCTCGAGGCCCTCCAGGCCGCCGGTCGGCGGCGGGCGGACCAGCAGGTCTACGTCGGGTTCCAGGGCGACTGGCTCGGCGACGCCGACATCGCCGAGAGCGAGTGGTGCCGGGAGCCGCGCGCCGCCTGGGAGCGCTGGCGCGAGATCGGCGCGGACGGAGCGATCCTCCTCGCTCGGACGAGCAGCGACATCGACGCCCTCGTCGAGGCCACGCAGCGCTGGTAGCGGCGCGGGACACGACGATGCCGTTGTTGCCCACTGCGTGCGTCGCTCACGCACCCGATCGTGCGCTCGCTTCCGTGTTCGTGGGCGCCTCGGCCTCGCCGCGCCCGCTCCGCTACCCGAACACGCCTGCGTGGCCCCGATCTCCCGGCCATGGCACCATCGCTTCGCGATGACCGCGCCCGCGACCCCGGCCCAGCCGACGCCCCGCCAGCCGGCCCTGACCCACGCCTGCGCAAGGTGCGGCGCGCCGGTTCCGCTCGATGTCGGCCTGTGCGAGCGATGCAACCCGCTCGGACTGAAGGACTCGGCCAGCTCGCAGGTCCACGGCTCGGTGATCCTCGCCGTCGGGGTTGCCATCGCCGGGCTCGCGATCGCCGCCCACTTCGCCGTGGCCGGGATCGGGCCGTTCACCGCGAAGGTGACCGAGATGCATCCAGGCAGCACGAACGGCACCGTCGTCGCGACGATCTCGGTGACGAACGAGGGGACCGCCGCCGGGACGGCGACCTGCAAGGTGTCGGACCCGGCGGACCGCGGGATCGACAACTCCGACATCGTCTACAGCCCGCGGGTCGCGGCCGGAGCGACGATCACCTTCGACCACGAAGCCCGGTTCGGGAGCGTCGACCGGCCGTTCAGCGTGACCTGCACCGGTCCGTGAGGGGCCCGGTCGCGTCGAGCTCCACGGAAGGCCAGGCCGAGGGGACGGCGCCGTCCGCCTGGGCAGCAGAGCTGCAGTTCGCGATCGACACAGCCGCCGCCGCGGGCCGGGTGCTGATGGACCGCTACGAGCGTCTTGAGCGGGTCCAATACAAGAGCAAGACGGACGTCGTCACCGAGGCGGACCACCTGTCCGAAGAGCTGATCATCCGGGCGATCCGCGACCAGTTCCCCGGCGACGCCATCCTCGCCGAGGAGTCAGGCGGCCATGACGGCAGCGGCGCGAGCACCGGTCGGCGCGACGGCTCGGCCGAGCCGGCCGGTCGGACGTGGGTCATCGATCCCCTCGACGGGACCGTCAACTACGCCAATGGGCTGCCGGTCTTCTGCGTCGCGATCGGCTTCGTCGTCGACGGCCGGCCGACGGCCGGCGCCGTCCTGGACCCAACCCGCGACGAGACATTCGCCGCCGCGTGCGACGGGCCACCGACGCTCAACGGCCGGCCAATCCACGTCTCGACGAAGGAGCAGCTGTCCGACTACGTGATCTCGTTGGCCCTCGGTGGCCGGGCGGCGGTCAGCCGGGCCCGGGCGGTCCGCAGGGCGATCCGCGTCTCGCGATCCATGGGGTCGGCGTCGCTCGCCCTCGCCTACGTGGCCAACGGCCGGTTCGACGCGTTCGTCCAGGAGACCGGCCTGTCGGCCTGGGACATCGCGGGGCCCGGCCTCATCGCGGAGCGTGCCGGCGCCGTGATCACGGCGTTCGACGGCTCGGCCTGGTACGACCAGACGCGGCCGACGCGGACGGCCAACGTCGTCGCCGCGCCGCCGGCGCACCAGCGGCGGCTCCGAGCCCTCGCCACCGGTCGCGGCTGAACCACGGTCGGACGCATCACCCGGCCAGCCAGCGATGCGGGCGGCCGCGCAGCCGGGCGAGGCCCCACCGATCGCAGAACGCCTCCCACGTCTCTCGCGGCGCGCCGTGCCATTCCAGCTCGGCCGGCGAGGTCTGCGGGATCGGCGTGTCGAGGCGGAGTCGGGCGAGCGTCCGGTACAGGGCGACGTCGTCACGGTGATCGACCAGCACGGCGGCCAGCCGGACGGCGCCGCTGAGGCCGGGCACCCGCCACTGGCTGGCCTTCGGTGGGATGTCGTCGATCGAGCCGTACACGCGCAA
>Ga0070699_100002035_pt1 | contig 18272 bp, 20 predicted proteins | sample KBSK1503metaG_FD_65473 | JGI IMG/M metagenome (GOLD analysis project Ga0070699, IMG submission 65473) | Corn, switchgrass and miscanthus rhizosphere microbial communities from Kellogg Biological Station, Michigan, USA - KBS K1-50-3 metaG | ecosystem: Host-associated > Plants > Roots >... | reverse complement strand
CTGCCGATCTGCAGATCGAGGTCGGTGGCATCGCGCATATTCGCCACTGTCCAATACTTGATAGCGACGGCGGCGTTCGTCCCCACCACGTGCTCACTGATCGACTCCGAAGGAGCCGATAGCGACGCGGACAGAACACGACCCATTGCAACCAGGTATATCAGGTACGCACCGGCAAGCAAGCAAAGAAAGACCTTGCCGGTCAGGGGGTGGAGAATAAATCTATGCAGTTGTGGCATCATGCCCCTCACTTTCATCAAGCCTGGTGCGGACTAGAGCGGCGTGAAGGGCGTCGCGGACGGCGTTTCCCTCGATCGGGAGTATCGACGTTCGGCAGAGGAGCGGGTTTGGCATCGCGCATTTTGTCCGCTGTCCAATACTTGAGGGTGTCATCGGCAGGAGTCTCCACCGGGTGTTTGATGATCCTGGCCGAAGGAGCCGGTTTCGAAAAACGCTTCGATGCAAACAGGTATACACCAACAAGCAAGCAAAGCAGGACCGTGCCCACCAGAGGCAGGCGGATGAGTCTCTGTTGTTGCAACATCATGGTTCTCTCTTTCAGAAAAGACGGTACAGGCAGAACGCGTGTGCAGGGTATCATGCCTGTCTTTTTCCTCTCTGCACTTTCCAGGAGCAACTCTTTCCCAGGATCAGGATCGCGTTTCCTCTAAAGAGAAGTATAGCAGCAATTCGTGATTTTAAGAAGAGGGAATGCCGTTTTCTTGTGAAAATGTGAACTACGCAATTGACCCTGCTATAGAGATAAACTATACTGTGCTTAACCAAACTTTACAATCATTGTTCACAAACTGCGATAACGTGGCAAGTTGGGCACAATAAACGCAATGCGAGGTGCATCATGTCCACCTATGATAACCAAACGGGGAGACTCGCTCCCCAATCGATGTTACAGCAGCGCTACCTGGTTGTTGGCCCGGCTGGCCGTGGTGGCATGAGCGCCGTCTACCAGGCAGTAGATACACAGTATGGGAACCGCCGTGTCGCCCTCAAAGAGATGAGCCAGGGTCATCTCAACGCGAATGAGCTTGCCGAGGCGACAGCGCGCTTTCACCAGGAAGCCAGACTGCTCGGCTCGCTGCACCACCCCAATCTCCCTCGTATCTACGACGCATTCAGCGAGTATGGCCGTTCCTACCTGGTGATGGATTACATTGATGGGAAGACGCTGCTGCAATTACTCAAGGATGCTGGCAGGCGTCCACTGCCGGTTGCGCAGGTGCTGGACTACGCTACCCAGTTATGTGATGTTCTCGCCTACCTGCACGCACAAAACCCGCCGATCATATTCCGTGATTTGAAACCAACGAATGTGATGGTCACGGAGAATGGCCATGTTGTGCTGATTGATTTCGGTATTGCGCGCTTCTTCAAAGAAGGCCAGGCACAAGACACAGTTTACCTGGGTTCACCCGGCTATGCACCACCGGAGCAGCACGGTGTCTCACAGACGAATCCTCGCTCGGATCTGTATGCTCTGGGAGCAACGCTGCATTGTTGCCTTACAGGCAGAGATCCTTACCATGCTGATGATCGCTTCGCATTTCCCCCGGTGCGCCAGCTGAACCCGCTGGTTCCCATCGAACTGGACCAGCTTGTTCAACGCCTGGTGTCGCTGGATGAGCGACAACGTCCAACCAGTGCTCTTGAGGTACAACAGGAGCTACTTAAAATCAAACAACACGCGGCGGAGGCCACAACGGGGCTGGATCCTGTGCTGGCTTCGGCCCCAACCCAATATGGTTCTCCCGCTGTGCCACCTGCGACCGTTCGCAGTACCAACCCGGCGCCGGTGAGCCCACCGACGGTTCCGGTAAGCGCTTCTCCTGCGCCATCGCCTGCTTATGGTCAAATACCGTCATTAGCTCCTACCTCACAGGCAAGAGGCATCTCCAGGTTTGCTGCTGTCTGGACCACAGGTTTTATGATATTATTCGGATTAATGCTCGCGCTTACAATTGCTGGCAGCGCAATTGCTTTCAATATCAATCAACCGTATGGATCGAGTAACCCGGCCGGATTGGATCACGCCGTTGAGCTGGGCCTATCGGTAATCTTGCTGGTAGTTGCGCTGGCTGCAACCGGGTTTGTGCGCAGCGGCGTTGCAAGAGGCATCCTGCTGCTGACTGCGCTGGCTGCATTGTTGCCCGGCTGCGCTTTTCTCCTGCAAACAATCAAGGATATCCAGCAATCTTCATCTTACCTGGTGCCAGTCGATCCAAATCTGCCAAATCTATTCTTAACTATTGGCCTGGCGGCTGCCGCCATCATCTCATTGCTATGGCTGGCACGTCCCTACCTGTTGCTAGACCGTATCGTACTACTGGTAATGTTCGGTGCCGCTGCCGTTTGTGCCTTGCTGCAATATTCGGGCATGGACGCGGATATATCCAAGCATATCTTCCTGCTTCTAGCGCTGATTTTGCTGATACAGGGCGTGTTACTTGCAGCACAAACGGAACGGGTGCGAACGAGGGGTCGTAATTGACCACACAATGCCGTCCTGATGACCGGCAGCGCAGTTCTATACAAACGCATACAGCATCCCATTCAAACTCCCGATATACAGGTGGCCATGCGCCAGGGAAGCAGAAGCCCGTATCTCCCCTGTAACATAACGCCAGGTGGGCCGGCCCGTTTGCGTGTCGAGCGCGTAGAAGTTGCCATCGCCGGAGCCTAGATATACCTGCCCGGCAGTCACTACCGGTGTCGCCAGGATTTGTGCGCCAGTCGCGAAACGCCAGTCGAGCTTACCATGCAGCGCATCAATGCACGAAATTACGCCGCGATAATCCCCGACATAGAGACGACCATTCGCCAGGGCCATACTGCCGCTTACGCCATCGACGATATTCTGAGGAGATTTCGTATTCAGTGAATAGACCCAGCGCTTCTTGCCGTCGGCCCGATTGAGAGCAAAAATGCTCCCGTGCCAGGTGGCTATGTAGACCGTACCTGCTGCCACCAGTGCCTCGCCGGTGATACGATCGCTCGTATCAAACGACCAGAGGACGTGCCCACCGGTTAGATCGAGCGCCCAGAGCTGCGATCCCGTTCCCAGGCCAATATAGACGACATTACCCGCCACCGCCGGGGACCCGGTAGTAGGCCAGCCGCTCGCCCCCCGGTGGAACTTCCACAGGACCCGCCCCGAGGCAGCGTCCAGCGCCCATAGCGTCATACGCGAAGCTATGAGCAACCGGCTGCCCACGACCAGCGGCGGAGCCTGTATCTTCTCGCCCGTGTCAAAGGTCCAGTAAACCTGCCCGGTATGCGCGTCGAGCGCCTCCAGCGCGGTGCCATGCGCCGAGACAAATAACACCTGGCCCTCCAACGCCGGGGTGGCATCGGTTAAAAGATCACCCAGGCGAGCACGCCAGGCTATAGCGCCAGAGTCTTGCCGCAGCGCATACAAATAGCCATCGGTGCTGGCGATGTAGAGCATGCCCAGGCCAGCTACCGGTGAGGAAAAGATGGGACCGAGGTGTCTCGACCACAGCAGTTTGCCCTGTATAGGATGCGGGTCCGCTATTGGATTGACATAGCCCGTGTGACCGGGATCGTATCCAAAGACCGGCCAGTCGCCACTGCTGGAACCCAGCAATAAGGTTGCATTGATAGCACGATTATGATTCATCATGGGAGCCGCGGGAGTAGAGGCTGAACCACAAGCCGTGAGCAGCAGCATTCCACCCAATGCCAGCAAAAGAGATAGACGCGACACAACCATCGCCTTTCACACAAAAATATTGATCTGCCCAACTAAACGGCGGCTGGATGTTAAATTAGAAGGAAAAGCCACCAAATCCGCGGCCAGATTGTGCTAATCAATCGCCGTACGCCTGTTTATTAACTGTAGGGAAACTTCAAACGATAAAGGAGTACACCAACAGAGGGTAAAGCCAGTGCCCACGCATTTCCCATCCCAGCAGGTGGCCTCTATGCGGGTAGTATTTTGAGGTTAGCTACACCTCAGTTTTATTTAGTAGATAGGAGTAGAGATTGAAAGCAACAAAGAGCAGTTGGTTAAGCCGACATCGACTTACCATCGTATCTTCGGTGGCAATCATTGCCCTGCTTATTTCGTCGATTGTCATCATCCCTCGCGCCTTATCTATCAATCCAGGCAATCGCACCAGCCCCAAAGCTCGCTATATTCCATCCTCAGCTTTTGGGGATAGCGATGATCTACCGAGCGGCGCATTACATTCACAAAGGCTCAGTCTGGCCGCGGGGTCATCCAGCGTGAGCGGTGTAGTCAAGGATGCAACCACTGGTCAGCCGGTCGCCAATGCCCAGGTGGGCCTCAGCGTTGGAACTGTGGGAGGAGGAGCACAATATACCACCACGGCAAGCAACGGTAGCTACAGCTTCACCGGTATCGCCAACGGCACGTATAACGTCGAAGCAGACCGGTACACCATCAGCGGTACGCAGCCTTTCTACAAAGACGCACAGCAAATGCGGGTCACCGTCAGCGGAAGCGCTACCGTCAACTTTAATTTAACCCCCATCTTTGTCCCCGGCTCGCGCACCGTCCCCGCAGGAAAAGCGAAAAACCTGATCATTGTGGACTACGACGAGACCTATTACGATTCGTGGTTCGCAGATACACAATCGATGGCAAATAACTCACCGGCCACCCACCAGCTCGCGCAGAAGGGCGTCGTTGCTACCCAAAGCTGGACGCAGTATGGCTGGTCGCCCATCGATCACTACCAGATCGCTGTCGGCTCTTATCCCGCCTGGCGCACTCCCGATGCACCCGGTAAAGTGTGGGGCCAGCCCGATGGCCTTGATACAAACATCTGGTACGGAGGAACCGAGGTCTTCGGGCAGGAATCGATCTTCGATGTCGCCAAGAGCTACGGTATGAGTACGGCGGTTATCGGCGGCAACGACTACCCGACCGGGCACATCACCGATGCCAATGTTGACCAGATTACGCTGGGACAGAACATCAATGGCGTGCCGACCCAATGGGTGACAGAGGTCCAGAATTTCATCACGGCACATGCGAACAATCCCAACGGATTTCTCGTCTACATGCCGGTAACTGAAGCCGAGGGCCGCTCCATCGAAAGCACAAGCCCCGACGCTTCAAGTAGCCTATACCAGCGGGCAAGTGGCTGGGATGACCAGGCATTTGGGCAATTGTACAGCTGGCTGCAACAGAACAACTACACCGGCAACACCGCTATCTCGATCACTTCCGACGAAGCACAGAACGATCACACCAGTTACGACAATTTCTACGGGGTGGGCAGCACAGGCCAGGGCTCAACACGGCACGTGCCATTCGTATTCGCTGGACCCGGTATCGCCAGCGGGCAGACATACACACCGATCATGGGTATCGACGACATGAGCGCGAACTACATGTACGCGCTCAGCTTACCTGCGCCGGTCGATAGCCGGGGACGGGTGATTCCCAGTTTCTTTACCACGGGTGGTACGCCCACACCTGCACCTACGCCAACGAAGACGGCGACTCCTTCGCCTTCACCGACCAACAGCCCGACCGCGACGCCGACACAGGAGCCCACTCCAGTGCCGACAGGTACTTCCACTCCAGTGCCGACTGCTACTTCCACTCCACCAACTGCGACACCTACGGCAACCAGCACCTCCACGCCTCCTCCAAGCCCCGGCCTTATCCAGAATGGCGGCTTTGAAACAACGGGGGGCTGGACATTTGCCGGCCAGGGTCACCCAAGTCGTACGCAAACAGTTGCACACAGTGGAAAATACTCGTTAAAGGTGGGATCCAGCAGCCGTCAACAAGGTGACTCCATTGCGTACCAGATGGTCAACATTCCGGGTAACGCGCGAAGCGCGAATCTCAGTTTCTATTACTGGCCTGCCAGTAACGACTCGAGTACGTATGGCTGGCAGGAGGCCGATGTGATCGATAGCAGCGGGCATGTGCTGCAAAAGCTTTTCGTGAACACGACGAACGATAAAGTCTGGATACAGATGACGTTTGATCTCTCGGCATATACCGGGCAGACCATCGGCATCCAGTTCCTCGATCACGAGGAGTCAAACGGCCTCAACTATTATACGTACATGTATGTTGATGATGTATCGTTGAATGTGAGCTAGGCCAGAACCTGCTCTGCTGCGAAAACAGGGTGGTTTTCGTTGACAAATAGCATGACCAGGGCGCTATGTGGTGCCCTGGTCATTTTGTGGTCAAGCACTATACGAATTTGGGTATCACCACTAATTAGGGGCTGAGGGTGAGCTGCCACCGGGGCGATGCAAGCATACCCGCCCTTCTCCACAGCGCTCCCGCTTTCAGAGGTAGGTTGATGGTGAGGCCGCTTGCGTCGCCCTGACCAAGCTGCTGTGCGCTACGGGAGCGCGTCGTGGCAGGTGAATGCTCCCCTGCATGACAGGTGCGCAGGAGAGCGAGGCGCAGGAACAGGCGGTTGGCCAGCACGGGGCGACGCAAGCGTCCCCCTTCCACACCGCACCGCCCCTACGCGTGGGCATTCCCGCTAACCTCTGATTTTTAGCAGAACAGCCTCACCCCTACGCGGCTTCTAGTAACTCCGCAGCCGCAGGTAAACCAACTGCCCCATACCGGGTACCGGCGTGCCGTGGTAATCCTGGATTAACTGGGGGTAGCCACACGGGGAGCCCTGCACAACCCATGCCCAGGCTAGCCAGCCGATCTGGTGCGCGTCGAAATACGAGAGCAGCTTGCTCATATAGCCTGTACCACAGTCATATTCGCCGCTTTCGGCGGAGATGACTGCGTATTGTTGGCTGATCGTTCCAAAGGCGGCATTCCACGAATTGGGCTCCTTCCCAACATAGGGATACGGATGTGTGTCATAGACAATATTGGAACCGTTGATGGGATAATTGCTTATCTGGCTTAAATTAAAGCCCCAACCCATACCAGCCACCAGAACCAGGTTCGTGGCCCCGCTGTTACGCACAGCATCCACCAGCGCTTGCATGCCCACGCTCTGAAATGTGACTGCCTTGACACATCGGCAATCACTAGAATATTGGCTATCGGCTAGCGTACAGGGTAATGCCCAGCACGACCACTGTTGTGGATGCGGCTCATTAAACAATTCGAAGAGCACATTACTATAGCCTTTATAAATACCGGCCACCTGCTGCCAGAATGTCACGCTATCCGCGTCCGGCATAGCCCATGGACCTCCGGCTTCCAGCGATTGTCCACCGGCATCGGTCCACTGCAGGTCGAGGATCACATTGAGCTTCAGCGCAGTCAGTGTATCCACCGTCTGCTTGACGAGCGCTTGATATTGCGAAGCCAAACACGACTCCGAGGGTTGTCCATGCAGCCAGATGCCCTCTGACAATGGCAGTCGTACGGTGTTTGCTCCCCAATATGTGGCAGAGGAGGTAGTAGTACCGGCACCCAGGTAGGAGAGCTCTTGCGCGTCAAAATGTCCATCGCCCCAGCATGAATATTCCAGGCTATCCCGGCCAACCCCGTGAAATAAATAGCGATTCCCGTCAGCTCCCAGGATGGCATTGCCCTGTACCCTATACGGTCCCCTGGCCTGTATAATAACCGGCGAGGGACTTTGTGTTGCAGCCGCGGTGGCCGTGGGCTTCGCCAAAGTAGGAGCAGAAGCAGGGGGTTGATTGTGCCCCACTCCCTTTGGCAACGGGCCGATCCAGAATACGCCTAATCCCAGTATAAACATGACGAAGCTCAGGAATAGAGCTTTCAAAAAGTCTGACATGCTACTCGTTCCCTCACAATGATACCTAATGACATGCAATGACATATTGATTATCTGTTTTTAGTAAACGGCAGAAAAAGTAATATCTTCGCATCTTTCCTGCTTTGAGGCGGCAAAGGGGGAGTACAAGATAACAGAATACGGTATCATTTAGCAGAGAACACACTCAAGCAAGCAGCACCACCAGGGAGAGAGCGATGGCACAACGCAAGTACTTAGTTATCACATATTTACCTCGTGGGTATAGCCAACCCATGATATAATAGAACTGGTCTTTGAATCGAGTGTCTACCACTATTCTCTGGGGGAAGGGAAAATTCATATGCCAACACAAGAAGAGCGGTTGGAGACGGTAGAATATGGCCTCAAACAATTCAAAACCGAGACTATCAAAGCCTATGGCGAAACAGCAATCGAGCTAGTGATGGTCAAAGGACTGACCGAAGACGCAGTAAAACGTCTAGCATCGCTCAAAACACAAATAGAGCAGCAATCTAAACAAGTAAATACACAAGTAGAAGCAATTAACACACATCTAAGTTTCTTACAAGAAAGCGCTAACAAGACAGATAAGCGTTTAGACGCTATAGAAGCACAACTCACCGAGCATAAAACGCTGCTCACTCAAATCCTTGCACGCCTGCCGGAGAGACTCTAGCAAGCCATTTTATCTTAAAGGGACGCCACCAACCCGCTCAACAAGCTGCTCCACGAAAACGCTATGAAATACAGCAAGTGTATGCTATAATACCGTCTATCCTACACATGTAGGCGTACTATCCCTCCAACGCCCTAAATCTATCACTAACCTCCACATTGGAAAATACTCCTACCAAAGACAGCAAACTTGACAGCAATTGAAGTGCTCTAAAGTTATAAAGTAGCTTGTCATCAAGGCACACCTGACAACGGCAAGGCCTCATTGATAGCTTCTTCTATTCCATGAATACTCATCCTTTGTTAAGCAGAGAAACTCATCCTTTTCATAAGTATAATAAAGTGTGTTTAAATAAATAATAGTTTGATAAAGTTCAAAAAAGTATTGACCACTTACCATCACTTTGTTATACTTCAATGTGGGGGGGGGATGAATGGATGATGATGCGATGCAATGGAATGCTTCCCGTTGCTGATCCCCAGCTCATCTGTTCATCTCATGATAGAAGAGAGATCATGCATGTAGGAGGCTAAGTCATGAAGCAATTCCTCAAACGGTTCTTCTACTATCCCTGGCGTTTTTTCTATCGTTTGGTCTGCTGGATTAACTACCCAACTCCGCGCGAACGCATGTGGCATATGTACGCGCTGGGCAAAGAGCAAGGACGCAAAGAGGCCTTGAAAGTAGTGCCCACCGTCCAGGTCCAGCCACGACAAACCACAAAACCGGTTGAGTTGCATCTCCCGCCCGGCGAATGGACCAGACAATGGCGCGAGACTCATCCTGAGCTTATCCGCAAGCCAATAACCCGCGTTTTGCCAGCCATCACCGAGGATTTCTCTGATGATTTCTGGCTGAATTCAAAGCCTCCGCTGAAAATATCCCAGGATGCACAGGCAACCGATGAAATGCCAGCAATTGTCAAGTTGCTGCACGAGAGAAGACAACCTGCTTAATGCCTGGCTTTTTAATTGGCTGGTAGTATTTGCGGTCATTGGTGTGCTCTGTCTGAGTAGTGGGCTTCTCGTGACAGGCCTGTTGATTTATTTCGCTCAGAAGCACGACCGCGAGATCAAAGTGGCCCGGGATGCTGAATAAGAAACGCCCCTACGAGTGACAGCAGACTCGACAGGAGAACCGAACACCACAAATAAGTTGGCTCTCACACACCTTCCATTACCCTACTGACCAGTGCTGTGAATCGCAGAGTTAAACGGGGCGTTTTTGTAAGCCGGATTCTGGAGATGACAACCTGGAGGGAGAGCCGGGGAAGGAGGAGATCAGCTACAAGTCTATCCCGTAATACACCTCATCAAAGGGGAAACGAACACCGAGGCTAGTGAGTTCGACCAGGTCGCCCTCCCGATAGTGATACTGCCTCCAGAAGTCGCCCTCACGCCGATAGAGCTCGATAGTCTTCTTCTCGCTGCCAACGAGCATGTATTCCTGCACAGTCGGCAGCGTCTTATAGGTCTTGAACTTTGCACCGCGGTCGCGCTTCTCAGTGGCTGGGGAGAGCACTTCAATCACCACAGTGGGATTCTGCAACATAGACCCTGTTTGTTGTCCACAAGCCACGGTGATATCGGGATAGTAATACTGACGCTCGGCCAGCTTCATACGCGCATCACTGGTGTAGGCCCTGCACGGCTTGCCCCGGAGCGCACCAACGAGGAGATAGGTGAGTTGCGCACAGACACCTGCATGGGCAACACTCCCGCCGGCCATGTCCACGGCTTGGTCGTCATAGGCTGTGGATGGCGGGCGCACCATGAACACGTAGCCATTCTCAAACTCATACTTGGCGTCGGTTGCCTCATCCAGCGTGAGGTACTGCTCGACGGTCATGTAGATATCGCTCACCTGTGATCGATCTGCTACCACGGTCTATGCTCCTTGCTCATACACTGATCGGTGTACGGGCCACTCTCATCGTATTGTACCATATGTCATCTTCAGGTGCTGACCACCACGATTTCAATATGTATATGGTGTAAATCGCAGAGTTAAATTGGCCATTGTTGTACCATTATCCGACTTTGCACGCTTGTGGCTGAAGCCCCGGCAGTTCGACGTGACAAACCAACAGGTTTTGCAGTGCACGAGGCGCGAGTACACCAACACTTCCATCAACAGCAGGAAAACCCTCCCTGCGACGAGGAGGATGCAGAAAAAGGCTGGCCTGGCAGACCTCGAGTGAGCGCAGCTTGAGAAGGTTAGCAGGATTACACTACTAAGGGTACCCGTCGCCGCGAGTAGAAAACCTCTATGAAATACGCAAAATATATGCTATACTACCGTCCATCTGATAAAAACAGACGTGACCCTGCTTCCAACCGCTCCACACCTACCGCCAAACACCTCAAATGAGAAACGCCCCTTCCAGTGACAGCAGACTTGACAGCAGAACCGACCACCACACAATCCAGTAGTTTAGATAGTTTGTCCTATCTCATGTTCCATGTTGTGCGCGCATGTAGAGATTGAACACAACATAGATGGTGATAATCACTACCGATATAAGCATAATCACTGAGAGAAAGAGTAACCGTCGCCGTCTTTCCGCTGGCGCTTTCGACGCTCCCAATAAACTAAGGATGCCGAATACGAGCGCAACACCGTCACCCAGAATTGTTCGATAGGTGGTAGGAAGCTCCTGAAAGGTCAGGAACAATGCCATCCCTGGTGTCCCCAACAATGGCACCCATACAAATATCAAGAGCAGTACCAATGCGACGTAGAGCTTGGTTCCAGGCGACCGGAAGAGTCGCGCTACCCACTTTCTAGCCAACTGCGGGAAAAAGAGAGTGCTGACCAAAAAACTGACTATGAGCCCCCCAATTATAGACAGCGTGTATTTATAGTTACTTGGAAGCGCTTGTACGAAGTTAAATATTAACAAAATTTCAATCATCACTATTTCAAGAACTAACCCCATCCATATATAGAAACTCTTTGAGCCACGTCGTTCGAGGGCCGTCGCAAGAAGACTAAATCCTACCGCAAATGTCAAGCAACAAAGCACAATGAGATTGGTTAGAGTGAATAAAGCCATAACTCCCCCTTCCAAAATATACCAGCTATTCTTTCTAACGTATCAGTTGGGCGGTTCTTCTCCTGAGTCTGGTACCAATTTGCAGTCAAAGCTACAATCATTTGGCTTCTCATGGGCTTCCAGACAGAAGCAAAGGAAAGAAACAAAGGGAGAAACCGCCAGGATACTTGTGGGAAAACGGCCCATTTACATTTCGTAATTTACAGGATCCCAGTCCTATCTCATATGGTACAATAGGATAAGAGTGACCAGTCCACCGACCAGCGGACGAGCAAGGAGCAGAGATCATGGTAGCCGATCAATCACAGGTGAGCGATGGCATCTACATGACCGTCGAGCAATACCTCACCCTCGATGAGGCGACGGACGGCAAGTATGAACGCCTGAACGGCATGGTAACGATGCTGCGCCCGCCCTCCAGCTTGGGCGGAGCCGATGAGGCCATCCTCGATATGGCGGGCGGCTCCGATGCGCACGCGGCCCTCTGCATTCGCCTGGGCACGCTCCTGAGCAACCAATTGGAGGACGCGCCGTGTCTGGTCTATTCCAGTGATAGGCGGCTGAAACTCCCGCAAGGGAATTACCTCTTTCCCGACCTGACGGTTGCCTGTGGTAAGGAAACCGGCTCCCGAGCGACGGACCCGACCGTGATTATTGAGGTCCTCTCCCCGGCCACCGAGAAACGCGACCGGGGTGCGAAGCTGGCAGCTTATAAGACGCTGCCCTCCCTCATGGAGTACGTGTTGATTGGCAGCGAGGTCCAGGAGATCATCGTCTACCGGCGTGAGAGTAACTGGCGACCCTACCACTACCAGAGCGGCGACCTGGTCGAACTCAAAAGCCTCGGCGTGAGCTTCTCTTTCGACGCGCTGTATCGCCGCATCCCCATGTAGTCGCTCAACCGCCACGGATCTCCCGCCTGGTTGACAAATTGCCCCCCATCAGCGACCCTAAAGAGACCACCTCATAGTCGTAAATCAGAAGCTTCCACTGGCTTTTCATGAGCTTCCAGGCAGAAGCAAGAGAAAGAAACAAAGGGAGAAATCGCCAGGATAACTGTGTGAAAACGGCCCATTTAAATTTCGTATTTACAGACAAGGGAGAAAGTAGTCGGGAAAATGAAAGGAATAGTTGATGAACAACTATGGATATACAATCACTTGGCCGGACCATGTGGATTATGCCCTCAATAAATTAGGGTATGAATACCCCTACGATGAAGTAGCGGTCAAAGCTTTTCTTGATCGCTGGGGGGCCCTCGACCTGGAAACGTTTAGTCAAGTCTTGAGACGGACAAATCATGAGGATATACTGCTCGCTATCTTTGCCATCGGATATGAGGATACTCCATGGGCAAGAAATTTACTCGTGCCCTTTTTAGAAAGTTCCTCTCCGTTGGAAAAATGGGCTGCTGTTCTCTGTCTTGGTCGGATGAAAGAGGAGCGTACCCTTCCCATTTTATGTACCATGCTTACCGAATATCTGCCACCCCACGAGCAGTACAACGCGCAGGGGTACTTTGTCTGGTATTATGATTACTGGCGCTCGACAGTGGTCAAGCTCCTCGGACAATGGGAACAACCGGAACTGGTCATGCCCTTGTATGACGCCCTCAAAGAACTATGGCGACAAGAGCAGACAGGCACAGAATTTTCGAAGAAACATTGGTACGTCTGCCAGGATTTATTAGCCCATGCGCTTGGACGACTTGCGAGATTCGATCTTGTGAAAGGACTCGATGCCAGCGAAGCTCGCCTCAGTCTCTGGAAAGTGTATATGGCTTTAGGGTATTTACAGGCGCATCAAAACTATCCAGATGTTTTCGCTTTTTACAGAGAAGTTGCGTGGGATAGGCTCCCCTTGAAAGCACAAGTCGCGGAGGTGCTTCAGCAACAACTGGGCCTCTCTCCCCAAGACCAAAAGGTCTGCTTGCAACTCGCCACTTATGAGAGAGCCTTTCGTGGGGTGACAATGACAATAGAAATACATCGTGATGGCACGTGAAAGAAGGCTCGCTATCGATAGCTCGACAAGCATTTTCCTCATGCAGTCCACCCCTAAGTTGTAAATCGCAGAGTTAAACTGGTCATTGTTGTACAATGATCCTGGTGGGAGCGAACCATCTCTTTTCCGTAGAGCAGAAGCTTCCACTGGCTTTTCATGGGCTTCCGGGCAGAAGCAAGGGAAAGAAGCACAGGGAGAAACCGCCAGGATAATGGTGTGAAAACGGCCGATACCTATCTGTTTCTATAGACACTCACGGAAGCTCTAGCTTAAACGAAGTAGCAGGCAGCGTCACAGTATCGTATTAACCAAACGACCAGTAGTCATGAACGCTTGAAAAAGCCATCCATTTTATTTGCCGCCTCACGCCGCTCACTTGGCAGAACGCTTGAATAGATATCTGCCGTCGTCGCTATGGTACTGTGTCCCAAAAGCTCTTGAATTGTCTTTAGGTCCACTCCCGATGCCCTTAAAATCGTCGCCGCACTATGTCGCAAATCATGAAAGCGCATGTAAGGTAAACCAGCCTTCTTCAATAACCCCTGGAACAACGCCGTCACACGCGAGGGGTTAAAGAAACCGCCATAGATGTTACAGAACACTATACCCTGCTCCCGCCACTTCTTCCCCATCTTGATACGCGCTCGCTCTTGAAGCGCCCGATGCACTTTTAATGCCTCTACAGTTACATCTGGCAGCATGATATCGCGACGACTCGCCCTCGTTTTCGGCTCTCCCTCTTTATAGCCAAGTCCAGAGACAAAATTCACACTCCGCCGCACATGCAGCAGGCCCTTTTCAAAATCGATATCGCCCCACCGTAACGCCAGCAATTCGCCCCGCCTCATTCCAGTAGTAAGAGCAACTAAAAGCGCTGCCTCTACGCGAGAACCCCGCGCTACTTCTAAAAGCTCAGTAGCCTGCTCTACGGTTAAAGTTCGGGCCTCATACCGTCCAATACGGGGAAGCGTCACCCGTTTCGCCACGTTACGGCCCACAAGCTCCCACTTAACCGCATTCTCTAACGCGCTACTTAACACCGAATGAATAAGAACAGTCGTTTTCGGCTTGTACCCCTCATTCTGCTTCTGTGCGCAGAACTCCTGTACCCTCTCGGTTGTCAGCTTCTGAAGCTTGATATGCCCTAATGCGGGAATAAGGTGATGACGCACTGTAGAACGATACTGCTCATAGGTAGTTGGCTTCATCGTCACCTTACAAACCTGCTCCAACCACTTTTCTAGATACATCTTCAACGTCTGCTGCGGGCCAGTCACTAACGTCCCTTTTTCCTTCTCATACAAGAGCTTCCTACGAGCCGCTAGAGCTTCTTTCTCAGTCTTAAAGTAGTAGATTTTCTTCTTCCCATTCTCTAACACCACCTGAAAGACCCAACGCCCGTCCTTAGGCTGAAACACCGAACCATCACCATGTCTCTGTCTCGCCATACGGCACCTCCCTAGCAGGGTTTAGGCACCCCGCTCACGCCGCTCTATCCACTGCTCCAGCGCCTTAGCAGAAACACGCACCGCCCGACCAAAGCGCACGACAGGTAACTCCTCAAAGTCAATCAGTTGATACACCTTTGCACGACTGAGCCGTAACGACACTGCTGTTTCTGGAATAGTCAGTAACAATGGCTGTAAAACCAACCCATCTCCTTGACCAACGTCTTTCTTTTGCACACGCTTAGACACTACCATAACACCACCTCTTACAAAGTCAGCGTTTAAACGCCGAGTTTGAACCATCCAACTTCTAAAGCCCCAGGCATTCCTGTAGAGCCCTAACCATCTCCATAACACCCTCCCTTTCCATCTCACATGCTCTTATAAGCATGTCACTGGGGAAATCTGACAGACTTTCCAAGCAAAGCGCAGTAGGATACCTCCCGCTACAAAAACCGCGTATGACGGATGAGCTTTGAACGATAACGAGGGTAAACACGCAATTATGTATTTTGATAGGCACGGTTTACTTGTATCGTGCCTTAAAGAGCAAGAACATTGCGCAAGAAGCGCAAGCGGGCTGATACCCCCACAGAGTACACCAACCGAACCCATAGCAAACCTCCTCACCTAGGTTGTTCTCTTCTCTCTCGTGCTGGCCAGCCTACCAGACGAAATCCCCACACCGCCACACACCACCTCTTACTTGTCAAGGCCCCTTGAAGGGAAGTCTGCCTTGACAAGCGCATTTCGTCTGGTCTGGCACCCATCACACGAGAGAGGATGAGAGAGCTGCAAGCAAAGGAAAAGGGCCAAAAAATGAGGCTTGGGCCTCCAATTTGGCGAGAGGGGCGTCGAGCGCCTGGCGTCTGGCGTCGAGCGTCTAAGAGGGCCAACATCACGCCACCTCGTTTTCACGCGCAGCCGCCGGACGAGCAGCACCAGGAAGCAAATGGGTACGCTCAATCCCCTGCTTCTGTTCGGCAAGCGCATCGATTTCCGCTTTGCCATAGCAATACTTTAACAGGTGATGATGATGCCCACCTACCACCTCAATCGGATACTGCCGTACCTTCCCTCGTGCAACCCATGTCTCAAACCGCTTTGGCGTGAGACCCAAGACCGCCGCTGCCTGAGCCGAGGTATAATACTCAGACTCCTGAACTCCCCCATTGTGCTGCGTGTGCCCTTCAGGAGCAAGCAACCGTCGCAGCCGCCTCAAGGCATACGTCTCACTCGCACTGATCGCACTGCCAGTCACCCCAAACGTCTGTGCCACTTCCCCATAGGTATAACAGGGGCTCTCCCCAAGCCCGTAGAGCATCTGCATAATCACGCGCTGACGCTCGGTCAAGCCGCGCTCACACCCATCGAGCACATGCTGAAGGGCCTGACCAGGAGAGCTCTCCGGTACCTCAACTCCCCACAACGGCAGCAACAGCGACCGATCTTCCGCATCCCCCTCTTCAAACACGGATAATGCCTGAAGGCTCGTCATCTCCCGCAGCGACCACCAGCCTTGCAACTCACGCACCGCCTCTACACACACTTCCATCTCCACCGCAAGCTGCTGCACCGTCGGCCTCTCACCAAGGACATCCCGCAAACGCCGCTCAGCATGACGCAGCTTGCGTAGAGACTTCCACACCTCATCAGAATAATGTACTGCATTGCCGTGATGCCAGAGCTCATCAGAAATCGCACAGCTAATACACCGACTTGCCAATCCTGTAAACCCCCCCATCTCTGGCTCATGCAAGTCAATGGCTTTCAGCAAACCAAGATTGCCCGCCTGGATAGCATCCATCACGTCCAGATTACGCCCCAAGCGCACATACCGCTGTGCAATATGAATCACCAACGGCTGAAACCCCTCAACCAGGCGATCACGCGCATGCTTCGCTATACTGAGTACCCACTGATTCGGACAGGGGTCCCCTTGTTCCAGCCGCCCACGCTGGACGCGCCGAAACAAGGGAGCTTCTTCTTCTCGTGGCAACGGCTCACTCCAACGCACCTGGCGAAAATACTGATCTTCCGCCAGTAACGACAGGTACCGATCATCTCCATCTCCGTCCTGCTCTTGTTCTTCTTCTTCATCCCACTCAACATCAGCATCTTGATCTTGAAAACAGTCTTGATAAGCACTCTGTGTCATGATAAACCCCTCCCTGCAAAGTCAGCGTTTAAACACCGCGTTTTTCATCCTTGACATGCCAGCCCTCAGCGACGCACAATGCATGTGAGGAACTAGCACACATCTCGACAAGATCTAGCGACTCACCATCGCTGGCTAGGTGTTGGCACACCTGGCCAGCAACTTTTGCTCACGAGAGCAATCGCGCACATAACCCACCTGGCTCAAAGGCAATACGCCGCCCGTTCTCATCAACAAACTGCCACCTCTGCCCATCAGACCAAACCTGGACACGCATCCAGCGACCCTGAGAACACACTTCCAGCATATCGCCATTGTGTAAGGAGTAGTCAGCACACCCAGGCCGACCAACCAGCTTGTAGCGCCCTGAGCCATAATCCAGGAACCCCTCACCCTCGCGGCTCATCGCTTACCCTCCCGACACCGGCAACGCTGACAGCAGGACACAGCCGCGCTTGCATCCCCAACGCAAAGCGCCCGCGCCGCCCATCATCCATGACATAGTACCAACCACAATACCCGCCACTGGCCACTCGAACCGGCTGAAAACGACCACCAACACAAAGCTCTACGACAGTACCAGCAAGAAGCGGATAACCAGCCACTCCTGGCCGACCAAGCAGGACATAGCGCCCTGCCTCATAACTCACCCATCGCTCGTTTGACTCCACGTGATCGACCTCCCTTTACCAGACTGCTCACACACTCCACATCCATTCCTGGCCTATCTGCTAGCGGTACCTCAACGGACCCCAACCCCATTGTTGGGGCATCCCTCGCCCTAGCAGGCTCCGCCCCGTTCGCGCCTTTTCGCCTTGACACCTCCATGACTGAAGGGGCTACCCCTCAGGTGTGGCTAACCAGGAATATCTGCGGCTATTCAGTTGTTCAGGTACTTAATATTGATACGCAAGTTGCGTAACATACGTTTGTTCTAACATACACAATCCTCGGCAATCTGTCAAGGGGAAACAACGAAACTTGCACAAGTTACGTAAAATATGTTATGATCAAATCAAAGTGACCCACTTCGCAAGTATGGGTATGCCATATTGGGAGACTGCTAATAGTGCATTAGTGCGGTTTCTCGCACTAATCAAGGAAAGAGAAGGAGATTATTACAAATTGCAGCGCAAAAAATACTACACAGCCAAAGAAGCGCAAGAAATCCTAAACATGACGTACAGCGCACTTA
>Ga0070699_100002030_pt1 | contig 18283 bp, 19 predicted proteins | sample KBSK1503metaG_FD_65473 | JGI IMG/M metagenome (GOLD analysis project Ga0070699, IMG submission 65473) | Corn, switchgrass and miscanthus rhizosphere microbial communities from Kellogg Biological Station, Michigan, USA - KBS K1-50-3 metaG | ecosystem: Host-associated > Plants > Roots >... | reverse complement strand
GAATGCTAATCGGCGCGATGTACATATACTTCAACGTTTTGTAATGCTCACGGTCTTCAATCACCGCCCAGGAAACCCCTGCCATCACCGAGCCTACGTAAATATAAAAAGCATTGCCCAAATAGATGTAAGGAAAGAGCGGCGAATCGTAGTTGCCTTTGGTGATGATGCTATACATAACCACCAGAATTGCAGCCGACGCCAATGGCTTGATAATGACGTAGATGGCAAACAGGAATGGGTCAGTCCAGTTTGACTCAACCTGCCAGCCCAGCCAGGTTGCCATGCGGAAGGAACGATAGGTTTCAGATTGATTCATAAAGTCTCCAAGCTCGTAATTGATGGTTAGGTCAGGTTGTTTCACTCACAACGACATAATTTAGCGTCTACTTTCAGTAATTCGGCCTTCGCGTATCGCGAGCTTCTCCATGTAATCGAGCAAAAACTTCGCGCCCACGAGGAAGAATATACACAGCCCAATTAGAATTGTAATCTCAACCTGTACACTCAAAAAACCAAGCAGTGCGCCGGAGGGAAAGATCAATTGTCGCATCGCGTCCAGCCCGAGCGTGAGAGGGATAAAAGAGGAAACTGCTGCAATCCAAAAATTGAACGACTTGATAGGAAAGTAAAAACCGGATACTAGGTACACGGGTTCCTGTGCAAGGTTGGCGATGTGCCAGGCCTCCCGGCTGAGAAGCAGGAACAGCGAGGCACTCATCATACCCATGCCATATAACGCGGTCATTGCCAGCAGAAATACGGCGATCAGTTGTGTGAAACTGGTGATCGAATATTGCACCTGAAAGATCAATGAGCCCAGGATAATGATCGAAAAGGCACGCAAGGCGGTAGCGACCAGTCCGCCAATGGCCATGCCAAGCAATACCGCCATCATCGAATTTGGTGCCATGATATACAATGCTAGATTGCCCGTTTCTTTTTCCCAATAGAGCTGGCTGGACATGCTCCACAAAATGTTCAACCAGAATGCCGTCATCGCGCCGCCGACCACCACAAAACCAACGTATTCCTCTGGGGCACCAATTGCGCGATATACGAATACATAGGCTGCAACAGCCAACATGGGCAGGAACACGTCGAAGAACATCCACGATTTTTCACGTTGCATGCCAATCACGCGCGGATAAGCACGGGCTCCAATTGTTTTTAGGAACAATCGCCAGCCGGTCACCTTTTCGGAGGCGGAGAAGGCAGAAAAGTTGTTTGCTTTCATTCGGAACCTCCTTGCTCAATATCTTCCATTCGTTGACCAACCAATTCCACGAAGACATCTTCCAGTGTGGGCTCATGCTTGGTAAGCCGCTGCACCTTGATATTCTTCTGCGTCAGGATATTGATAACGCTTGCCAGTGCAGCTTCTTCCTTTAGGATTAACTCCAACCGCGCGCCGCCCTCGATCTCAGTCAACGCCGCTTTCTTGACCTCAGCCTGCTCAGTCAACATTTTACTGTTCAACCCGTTGAGTGGACTCGTCTCGATCTCGAAGATGGCATCACGTTGCAAACTGCGCTTGAGATTGGCGGGAGTATCAAAGGCCAGTACATGACCCTTATTGATAATTGCTACCCTGTTGCACAACTCCTCTGCTTCGACCATGTAATGCGTGGTGAGCAACAACGTACGATTCTTATCCGCATCCATCCATTCACCGATCAACTTGCGCACATCACGCGAGGCGCCTACGTCAAGTCCCAATGTTGGTTCATCGAGAAAGAGCACTTCAGGGTCTGTAAGAAAACCACGTACGATATTCATCTTTTGGCGCAGGCCTGTGGAAAGATCGGAGGACTTCGTATTCATGCGATCTTCCAAACCAACCAGGGTGAGCAATTCAGTGATGCGCTTGTTGGCTTCCTTCGAGTCCATGCCGTAGAATTGCGAGAACATCCATAAGTTTTCGCGCACGGTCAGCAGTCCATATCCCGATGATTCACCTCCCGAGACCATGTTGATGCGTGGCCGAACCAGATGTGGGGTGAGGTTCACATCATGAGCGGCAACACGCGCCCAGCCCGAGGTCGGTGCGAGAAGCGTGGTGAGGATCTTGATCAGGGTCGTTTTGCCGGCGCCGTTCGGACCAAGGAGGCCAAACAGTTCACCACGCTCCACGGTCAGATTCACATTTTCGAGAGCAACCAGTTCGGTGCGTTCCTGTTTTTCCTTTTTGTTACCGCGTATCTTATAGACACGCCCAAGGTCTTTGGTCTCCACAGCGTAGTTGGACATTGCTCTCCTTTATTAAATGATTAGGGGAAAATTTGTTCTATTTTACCGCGTTCTGGAGTGAAGATGTCAGTTGTGTGGAACTGTTTTTGCCCGAGTTTTTACTGCCGAATGTGAAGGCAATCTACTTTGCATCCCTGTTTGTTGTCGGACAATCGTAGGGCAATCGTAGGTTTCACGTCAAGCAGGTTTGAGTCCCTTATGATAAATTAGACATCAGCAAGGTGATTTCTCTTCTCCTCCTTTCGTAGGGAACCGCGGTCGGCGTCCGCGGTTCTCGCACTTTAAAGGCAGTATAATGCCTGCATCATTCACTTGTGAGGAAAAGATGAGCATTCAAATTACCATCATTGGTCTGGGGCAGGTGGGAAGTTCGATAGGGCTGGCGCTTGCCGGACAAAACACCATCAAACGCGTTGGGCATGATAAGAATTTTGAAGTTGGGCGCCTGGCTCAAAAAAACGGCGCAGTGGATGAATTTAAGCTGAACCTGCCTGCCTCCGTGGCTGATGCAAACGTGGTGATCCTTTGCCTGCCGCTAAGTGAAATTCGTGAGACTTTAGGATACGTTGCCCAGGATTTGCAAGAAGGGACGGTAATTCTGGATACGGCTCCGGCCAAGGCGATAGTTGCTTCGTGGATCGAGGAATTGATCCCTCAGGGATGCTACTACGTAGGGCTGACCCCTGCCGCAGGCGCGGAGTTTCTGCATGGCCATGAATTAGGTATTGAAGCAGCTCGCGCCGATTTATTTTCGAAAGGTATTTTTCTGGTCAATGCACCACACAGCACGCCTGGTGAGGCCGTAAAACTGGCGACCGATCTGGTGAGCTTGCTTGGCGCTCAAGCCATGATTTCTGACTCAGTGGAAGCTGATGGTTTGCTGGCATCCACACATATTTTGCCCCAATTGATTTCTGCTGCTTTACTGAACGCGACTGTAGATAGGCCCGGCTGGATGGAAGCCCGTAAGGTTGCGGCACGTCCATATGCAGCGACAACTGCATCTATTAGTCATGAGGAAGCCAAATCCTTGGGTGAAGCCGCTTTGGAAAATCGTGAGAATGTGGTGCGAATGTTGGATACGTATATGGTTTCCCTGCAAAAACTGCGGGATGATATCGAAGATGGAGATGCCAAATCGGTGGTGGAGTTTCTGGAATCAGCTGCCCAAGGCCATGACCGCTGGCTTGAGGAACGCACCAGGGCTGAATGGCAAACGATTGAAAGCGCAGAAGTTCAATCCTTTGGGGATAAGATCAGTCACCTGTTCATCGGTGGCATACTGGAACGCGCAAAGAAACGCAAATAGTAAACGAAGTATGCCTCGACCCGTTTATTCCCATGTCCTGTTACTGCTATATTGTTGAGTGTGCCGACGGCACCTATTACACGGGTTGGACCACGGACCCCGACCGGCGGGTTGCCACCCATAACAAAGGTCGCGGTGCTAAATATACAAAAATGCGTCTCCCTGTGAAATTAGTCTACCTGGAAGAGCAATTGGATGTGCGCACTGCTATGAAAAGAGAACGCGCCATCAAGAGGATGACGCGTTTACAAAAACAAAAATTAATTACGTAGGGTACGATATATCCTGCCCCTACGGTTGGTTTTTAATCCGTGAATAACGGCAAATGTCCCAATGAAACAATGTGCATCCATTGAGCGCGGTCACCTTCGGTGAAGATCGCTGCCTCTGCCACGACAGATGCCCTTGCTTTATCCAAGATCATTCGCATACCCTGTAACGTGGATCCCGTGCTGATCACATCATCCACAATGATGACCTTTTTCCCTTTCATCATTTCAACATCTTTTTCATCGAGGATCAAAGTCTGCGGCTGACCGGTCGTAATGGATAACGTCTCGGCTTTTAACGCATTGCCCATATACGGCTTGTAGGATTTGCGCAACACGACATACGGTTTTTTGGTTTCAACAGATAAAGCATGTGCCAGCGGGATGGACTTGGCTTCAGCGGTTACCAAAACATCATAATCCTTATCTTTGAGTTGCTCAGCCAGTTCCTTCGCACAGGCTTGTACGAATTCTGTATCACCCAAAATGTTTAGAATGGCGATTTTTAAACCAGGTTTGATCTCAAACAAGCGTAAGTCACGTTTGATGCCTGCAACTTCTACAGTATGGGTTTCGTGTTCGGACATGCTCATTCTCCTCGGCCAGAATTTATCGTGCAAAGTTTATCATGATTCAATTTATAATGTTCACACTACATCCCAATCGTAAATTTCAACCCCATGCTCCCAGACCTTCGCCTTAATGACCACCTGCGCCTCCGCAAACAACATCCCTGCGGCTCCTACGAATGGACCGTTACACGCCTTGGCGCGGATATTGGTCTGGAATGCAAAGGCTGTGGTCGGCGTGTCATGCTCACCCGCCGTGAACTTGCCAAGCGACTCAAATCCAACCTGACTAAACACGAGGGAGAACATCATGAATCACCCAATGAGCCCTAGAAAGCCCCACATCGTTTTTTATTTCTCCGATACTGGCGGCGGACATCGTTCCGCGGCTGAGGCAATTATTGAAGCTGTACATATTGAATATGGCAGCGATGTCACCACTGAGATGGTGGATTTCTTCAAGAATTATGCCCCTCCGCCTTTCAATCATGCCGGCGAGATGTATCCCTACATGGTCAAAGTGCCAGGGCTATGGGGTGCCAGTTTCCATGCCACAGATGGGCGTGCGGTGGCACGTGTTATCACCACCACCTTATGGCCCATTGCACGCCAATCTGCGCGTTCGCTGGTACGCGGGCATCCGGCTGATTTGATCGTCACGGTCCATCCGTTTGCGAATTCATTTGCACTCAAAGCGCTGGGTAATAACCGCCCTCCATTCATCAATGTAGTCACCGATATGGTTACCACCCATGCCCTTTGGTACGACAGGCGCGCCGACTTGATCCTTGTCCCTACCGAAACTGCGCGCCAACGTGCCCTTAAATACAACATGCCCCCCGAAAAAGTGCACGTCGTTGGCCTCCCGGTTGCAGATCGTTATTGCAAGCCGCTGGGACGAAAGAGCACACAAAGAAAAAAACTGGGCTGGCCCGTGGATAAACCTGTTGTCTTATTGGTAGGTGGCGGTGAGGGAATGGGGCCGCTGGCAAAGACAGCCCGGGCCATCGATGAATCGGGCTTGAATGTTACGATGGTCATTGTTTGTGGGCGCAATCAAAAACTAAAGGCGAACCTGGAAGCCGAAAAATGGGAAAATCCTGTTTTGATCTATGGCTTCACACGCGAAATGCCAGACTTCATGCGCGCCTCAGATTTCATCGTCACCAAGGCCGGGCCGGGCACGGTTGCCGAAGCTCTCAATGCCCAATTACCCATTATTCTTTATTCCAAACTTCCCGGGCAGGAAGATGGTAATGTGACCTTTGTTGAAGAGGAGGGCGCAGGCGTTTGGGCGCCAACCCCGCAGGAAGTTGTACGGGCGCTAACGCGTTGGGTCTCGCACCCTTCTGAAAGACAAAAGGTTATAGAAAATTGCCGCCGTGCAGGCAGGCCCGAAGCTGCGCGTACCATCGCGCATACCATTGGGAAGATGCTGGGGTTGACGCTTTCTTAAATAAGCGCGCTTGTACCTGTATATTGCCCTCACGGTATAATCCTTTCGATGCCCATCCTTGATTCTCATACAATGGATTTCTTCAGCCACAGCCCTGAACAAACGCGCCGCATGGGTATGCGTTTGGGTGGAGCATTGCAGGCTGGCGATATTATCTGTTTGCAGGGTGATCTTGGGGCCGGTAAGACCACTTTCGTACAAGGCATTGCGCATGGCTGGGGTTCTGTGGATGAAGTCTCCAGCCCGACTTTTATCCTCGTCAATGTGTATCGACGTGCAGACCAATGTCAACTTTTTCACATGGACGCCTACCGCCTCGATTCCACGCCGGAAGCTGAAGAGCTAGACCTTGACTCCATGCTGGCTGATGGCGCGCTGATCGTCGAGTGGCCTGAACGCATGGCTGGTCTCATCCCCTCCGAAAGACTATGGATCAAACTTGAACATGTGGATGAGGAAGAACGTGAAATGAAATTCAAAGCCAGCGGCAAACGGTACGACGAATTGCTGGGTGTGATTCGCCATGCTCTCGGAGGCGACTAATGTTACTGGCGGTGGATACCTCCACAGCCCAAATGGGCCTGGCTTTATTCGATGGCTCACAAGTCATTAGTGAATACGCATGGCGCAGCGGACACCGTCACACTGTGGAATTGGCCCCTGCGGTAGCTGATTTATTGACGCGTTGTGGTCTGACAATAAACGATGTTAATGCGCTGGGAGTTGCGCTAGGGCCGGGTTCATTTACGAGTCTGCGGGTGGGCCTGGCTTTTGTCAAAGGGCTGGCGTTGGCGCGGCATATCCCATTGATTGGCATTCCTACTTTAAATATCCTTGCAAGCGCGCAGCCTGTGTCAAAACTTCCACTGGCGATTGCCATTCAAGCTGGCCGTGGACGGTTCGCTTTGGGCTGGTATAAAAGTTCCAGAAAAGGGTGGCAGGCTCAGGGTGAAGCAAGAGTCGTGACGCTCGAAGCGTTACTGGCTGAGGTACAGAGTCCAACGGTGATTTGTGGAGAATTCCCGGCGGAGGTACGTCAAGTCATTTCGGCAAATGAAAACGCACGGCTTGCAACACCTGCCAGCTCCGTGCGCCGACCAGCAGTGTTGGCGGAACTGGCCTGGGCGCGCTGGCAAAATGGTGAAGTGGACGATGAGGCCTCGCTCGCACCAATTTATCTTCATACGGCCGAGCCGATCCCTGCATGAGTTTTGAATTACGCAGGATGAAACCGGAAGATGTAAAGGCCGTCGCCGAATTAGATCGGATTTCCTTCAGCCTGCCGTGGCCCGAGCGCTCGTTTCACTTTGAGGTGACTTCCAACCCGGCCTCGCGTTGTTGGGTGGTGGAAAGCGGCGGACAAATTGTGGGCGTGATCGTTGCCTGGCTGTTGGTGGATGAAGTTCACATTGCCACGATTGCCACGCACCCCGATTTTCGCAGGCAGGGTATTGCCCAGGCATTGCTTACGCACGTGCTGAGATCTGGCGCAGAGGAAGGCGCGGTCAGTTCGTTTTTGGAAGTGCGCGCCAGCAACTTTGCTGCGCAGGCGATGTATCGTAAATTTGGTTATGAGGAATCGGGCCGCAGGCAGCGTTATTACAAGGATAATGACGAGGATGCGATTCTGATGACGTTGGAGAATTTGGCGATCAATGATTTTTAGCCACAGTTCACACTGATTTTATGGATCTGTTTCCGCGTGGATTCGTGACATCGTCCCGAAGGATAAATCAGTCGCAAAGAACAAATTGTTTGAAGTTGACTCAGGAAAAGTAAATGAATACAGACGACACATTAATACAAATTGCCAGGGAAGTTTCAACCTGCACGAACTGCGCGCTACATCATTCGCGTAAAAAAGCTGTACCAGGTGAAGGACCTTCTCATGCCGAGATTATGTTCATTGGCGAAGGGCCAGGCTTTCACGAGAATGAGCAGGGACGTCCGTTTGTGGGTGCGGCTGGCAAATTTCTGGACCAGTTACTCGCGCAGGCTGATGTTACACGCGCCGATGTGTGGATTGGTAATGTAGTAAAATGCCGTCCGCCTGAGAACCGCGACCCACTGCCTGATGAACTTGCCTCGTGTAATGAATATCTTGAGAGGCAAATCGAAGCCATCAACCCAAGTATCATCGTGACGCTGGGTCGCTTTTCGATGAGCAAGTTCATGCCGGGCGCGAAGATCAGCCAGGTGCATGGGCAAATGCGCAAGGTTGGGGAACGTTACGTTATCGCGATGTTTCATCCCGCCGCGGCATTACATCAGGCTGCTCTTAAACCTGCCATCCTTGAAGATTTTGCCAAACTGCCTGCGTTATTGAAGGAAGCACGTGCTGGCCTGGGCCGGGAGAAGGTTGAAGTGCAGAAGCAGGCAGCAGTGAAGGAAGATCCCAAGCAGTTAAGTTTGTTTTGATTATTGTAGGGGTGGAGCACTGCTCCACCCTGTTGTGGAGAATGAATGTCTACGAAAGAAGAATTGATTCAAAAACTAAAGTCAAAGGAAGCCCATATAGGGATTTTGGGACTCGGTTACGTGGGACTGCCCCTGGCTGTTGTCTTCGCGGAGGCTGGATTCAAAGTAACAGGCATCGATCCGGACTCACGGAAAGTTGATTCGCTAAAAAAAGGTCTCTCCTACATCCCAGACGTGAAGACCGAAGATCTAGAACGGCTGGTTAAATCCGGCTATCTCGATGCAACCACTGATTTCTCTGCATTGAAAGACATAGACGCGGTGAGTATCTGTGTGCCAACGCCGTTACGTCAAACCGGCGACCCGGATATGTCGTTTATCATTTCGGCCACCGAAGAGTTGTCGAAATATATTCACAAGGGTGTGGTGGTTGTGTTGCAATCCACGACCTATCCCGGCACAACGCGGGAATTACTATTACCGAAACTAGGCGTGGAGCACGGGCTCAAAGTGGGCGAAGATTGGTTCTTGGCGTTTTCGCCAGAACGAGTGGACCCGGGCCGCGAGGATTTCACCACCAGGAACACGCCCAAAGTCATGGGTGGAATCACTGAAGCCTGCGGCGAAGTGGCAACCGTGTGGTATGAAGGCGCGATTGATACGGTTCATCGTGTGAGTTCTGCTGAAGCGGCCGAGATGGCAAAACTGCTTGAAAATACCTTCCGTATGATCAACATTGGTCTTGTCAACGAACTGGCGATCATGTGTGAACGTCTTGGCGTGGACGTGTGGGAAGTGATCGATGCCGCCGCGACCAAGCCTTTTGGTTTCATGAAATTTACACCCGGCCCCGGGCTGGGCGGACACTGTATTCCAATTGATCCTTTATATCTTTCATGGAAGATGAAGTCTTTCAATTACAATGCACGCTTCATTGAACTGGCCTCTGAGATCAATACGAACATGCCGCGTTACGTGGTCAGCCGCGTGATGGAAGCGTTGAATGATCGCGGCAAACCTGTGAGGGGATCGAAAATTCTTGTATTGGGCGCGGCGTATAAACCCGATGTTGACGATGTGCGCGAATCGCCTGCGCTGGATGTAATTGGCCTTCTGCAAAAGAAAGGTGCCATTGTGGAATATCATGACCCCTATATTCCCCACATCCATCACGAATATGACGGCTGGCACATGGACAGCATCAGTGATGTGATGCAAGCGGTCTCGGAAGCTGATGCCGTGGTGATCGTGACAAACCACAAAGTGTATGATTATGAAGCCATCGTTGCTTCGGCGAAGTTTGTTTTCGATAGCCGCAATGCGACGCGGAAAGTTGTGAAAGATATTGAAAAGGTTGTAAGACTTTAAACTGGCATTTATGCTCTTAAGGATAAATTGAACTATGGGAAATTATTTGGTAACCGGCGCAGCGGGCTTTATCGGTGCGCGTACATCGGAATTGCTTATCAAAGATGGACATACTGTTGTAGGCATAGATAACCTGAATGATGCCTATGATCCACGCATGAAGGAATTTCGCCTGAAACGTTTACAGGCCATGCCAAGCTTTACCTTCCACCAATTGGATATTTCGGATAAGTCCATTATTGATCACTTCAAGGATCAAAAGTTTGATGGCGTCATCAATCTGGCGGCGCGGGCTGGTGTGCGCTACAGTGTTGAGAATCCCTGGGTATTTGTGGAAAGCAACATGATCGGCACGCTGAACATGCTGGAGATCTGCCGTCAAACGGGGACAAAGAAGTTTGTTGTAGCTTCCACCTCCAGCATTTATGGCGGCGATCCTCCGTACCCAACACCTGAATCAGCCTCCAGCAGTGAACCGCTCCAGCCGTACGCGGCCAGCAAAAAGGGAGCCGAGGCGATGTGTCACGCTTATCATCATTTATACGATATTGATGTCAGCGTTGTACGTTATTTCACGGTATACGGTCCTGCAGGGCGGCCGGATCTGGCGATGTTCCGCTTTGTACAGTGGATCAGCGAAGGCCAGCCTGTGCGTGTGAATGGTGATGGGGAACAATCGCGCGGCTTCACGTTCATTGACGATATTGCGCGCGGCACCATCCTGGCGCTGAAACCTGTTGGTTACGAAGTGATCAACCTGGGTGGGCATGAAGTCATTACCATAAATAACCTGATCAAATTGATCGAAGATGTCATCGGTAAAAAGGCGATTGTGCAATATGGTCCGCCCAACCCGGCGGATATGTTCACCAATCACGCCGACGTGACCAAGGCCGGCGAGCTTCTCGGCTGGGAACCGCAGTTCGATATGCGCGCCGGAGTGGAGCGATTGGTCGAGTGGTATAACGCCGAGCGCAAATGGGCCAAGGACGTTCTCACGCCGTAACTCCATGGCTCTCTTTCAAAAAATCAAAACCTCCCTGCAAGATGACCCGCTGATCCGCCGTGTGCTGCGGAATAGCGGGTATTTATTTAGTGGGAATGCGATCTCAGCAGTGCTGAGTTTGGCCCAGGGGATTTTGGTTGCCCGTCTCATTGGCAACGTTGGTCTGGGTTTTCTAACGATTATCATGGACTTTGCCTCGAATACCAATCGCCTGCTTTCATTTCGTATGAGTGAGGTGTTGGTCAAATATATGGGTGAAGCCCTGGCGCAGGAAAACAAGGAACGTGCCGCGGCGATTGCAAAGGGAGTTGGCCTGATCGAAGCAGGTACGTCTGTTTTGGCATACCTGGCTCTACTGGCGCTGGCTCCATGGGGTGCACAACTCTTTGCCGATGATATCGCCTTTGCGCCGCTCTTCCGGTTTTATGGCTTATTCCTGTTGGGCAACCTCGTCTATGAAACTTCGCTAGGTGTTTTACAAACCACTGACAGGTTCAAACAGGTGGCAAGGCTCAACTTTTTTCAAAGCATTGTATTGACCATCATGATCGTTGCCGCCTTTATCTTAAAATGGGGGCTATTGGGTGTTCTAGCGGCTTATCTGGTAAGCAAGACCATCACTGGCGTTATGGTCCTCTGGCTGGCTTTTCGGGCATTGAATGACAGGTTGGGCAGAAACTGGACGCGTGTTTCGATAAAAATCGTCGACGATTGGAAATCCATTCTGCACTTTGCTTTCAATACCAACCTGAATGGCACCGTCAACCTGTTTGCTCGCGACAACATTCGTCTTTATCTTGCCCTGTTCCTTCCCAAAGCTGAAGTCGGGTATTTCGTACAAGCAACCAGGTTGATCAATCTTATGATGTTGCCCATCGAACCATTCATTTGGCCTACTTATGCTGAAATCACGCGCGCCATCGCCCAGAGACAATGGCAGTCCACTCGTAAACTCCTCAGACAGGTCAGCGTCATCGCGGGTGCATGGACTCTCCTGGCTGGCGGCGGATTAGTTGCATTAGGTTGGTGGCTCATCCCATTCCTCTACGGAAATGAGTTTGCGCCTGCTTATCCATGCCTTGTAGTTTTGCTGATTGGTTATGGCATTGCCAACGTCGCAAATTGGAATCGGCCATTGCTGCTTGCGCTTGGATATCCCAATTATCCCCTCATCGTTGCAGCTATCGCTGGCGTAATGGAAATCATTCTCATCTTTTGGCTTGTCCCAACTGGCGGCTATCTTGTGGGAGCCGCGATCTTTTCGGCTTATCTGGGTGTATCCATTCTCCTCAACGTCTTGCGCGGTCTCTCCATCCTCAAGCACAATGAGGCAACTGCGTGAACATTATTGCCATTGCGGGTTCGACGATTCCATCTGACACAGCCAACAGTATTCAGGTCATGAAAGCTTGTTCTGCGCTGGCTCAATTAGGTCATGATCTAACACTCCTCGTGCCGGGCGAAAATCGTAAATCGGAAATCATAAATCTAAAATCACATTACGGTTTGCAAACCGATTTCCCCATCGAATGGCTTTCCTCGTCCAGTCGACGACTGTTTACGTGGCAATCTGTCCAACGTGCTCGTGCACTCAAGCCCGATGTTCTTTACACTTGGTTTCCTCAATCGGCGATCTTTGGCTTGCTTTATAGAATTCCCACCATCTTTGAAATTCATATTCAACCTACCGGTTTTTTTGGACCAGCATGGCATCAAGCTTTTGCAAATTTTTCAGGACGCAAACGACTCGTCTCCATCACTCACGCATTAGTGGACGTGTTGGAACGTGATTACAACATTCGTATGAAACCAGAGGACGTGGTCATCGCCCCCAACGGCGTAGACCTGGAACGTTTCGCCTCGCTTCCCTCGACGCCTGAACTTGCTCGCCAAACCCTAGACCTTCCCTCATCCCCAACCGTGATGTGTACCGGTCACCTCTACGCCGGCCGTGGCGCGGACTTATTCCTCGCACTCGCCAAGTCCATCCCACAGGCACATTTTGTCTGGGTCGGTGGTCGTGTCGATGATATTGCAACATGGAAACAACGTTCTGAGGCGCAAAACATTCCCAACATCACTTTCACTGGCTTCGTCCCAAACCAAGACTTGCCCCTCTACCAATCCGCCGCGGATATCCTGCTCATGCCCTATAGCCGTTCTATCATGGGCTCCAGCGGAACTGCAGACTCTGCCAGCGTCGCCAGCCCCATGAAGATGTTCGAATACATGGCAGCGGGACGCGCCATTGTCACCGCCGATTTGCCCGTGATTCGTGAAGTGTTGAATGAAAAAATTGCGGTCTTTTGTGACCCAGATCAGTTGGAGAATTGGAGAATTGCGTTAGAGGAATTGCTGAGAAGTGATGCACGCAGAAATGAGTTAGGGAGACGGGCTAGGGAGCATGTAGAAGGTTATACCTGGCTGGCGAGGGCGGAAAAAATATTGTATGGATTTGTCAGAGCAATGTGATTTTTATGATACGACTCCTCTATAGAGACGATGTTGGATATCCCGATGCTTAGATTCCTTTGAACCACTCGGGATCAAGCATTACCTTCTCAACTTCTACACGTTGCGTTGTGACTCCAAGAGATAGTTCCTTGAGTTTATCGACCAGTTGATCACCATCAATTAGATCGATTGGTGGTGCACCATCGCGTATAGCTTCCTTAGTAGCATCCTTAGTAAATGTGCCTGTGGTGATGAATAGTCCTTTGTCAGCGCGGCCAACCATCGCGCCCCGAAAATCTCGGACTTGACTAGGTGAGACTGAGCCCGAGTATCGTTTGGCTTGAAAGATGATATGGAAGCTTAAGAGCCCTCCAAGGCGGAGGATACCTTTTCCATCAATGCCGCCATCCCCTGATTTGCCAGTAACCTCTACTTGAGAGAATCCTGACTCTCTTAGCAGCCTCTGGATAAGTCTCTCAAATTGTTCAGGCTTTAGGGCAAGTAATAGTTCCATCAATGCATCGCGCCACGAAGCTAGCACTACTACCCCATCTTCTTCATCCTCTTCTAGAGACTCTTGTTTCTCTAGTGCAATCCGCTCCTTTACAACCTTTACAACATTCTTCTCATCTAGGTCAGGTGTGTGCCTTCCCAAAGCAGTAAGTGCCCAGACTCCCCTGGCAGAGTTATCGAGTACACCATACTTTCTAAGATAGGTTCGTGCCCAAGCCAGACGATACTGAAATTTGGTTCGGCCAGGTCGCTGAGGATCTTGAAGGATTTCAAGTTGCTCAGGAGGTAGGGCCATTATTTCTGCAACGCGGTTTTCGATCTCTTCGACTGTTCCTGACCCTCCAAGGTCTTTGACTGCTTTAAGCAAAGGATTTAGCATAGTGTCATAGGTTGGGAACTTTGCCATAGTATTCTTCTCCGAGATTTTCCAAGTGTTTTGCTCGAATTATTTTCCGCATAAGGTGCAAATTAGGCAGTTATCCAGAAAATTTATAACAATTTATAAGTAAATTATATCCTCAACCCTCAAACGATAACTAAGATTGTAAGTAGTGTAGAATCACGCCACATGAGCCTCAAAAAACAAGACTTTCTCTGGATACTCCCTCTAGCACTTGTGTTGGGAGCGGTTTTGTCATCCCTGCAAATGGGTAACTGGTTGATTGGGTTTGCTTCCGTCTCTTTCCTCTTGTTTCTTTCTTTTTCTTTCTTTGTTGTCTCTCTTCGTTGGGCCAGTGCAGGGAAGACTCTCGCTTATATCCTTGCCATCACATTTGCTTTGCGTTTTCTGGTTGGTGTTTCACTGTATGTATTTCTCCCCATCTATGGGCATGAAGATGCCGACGATAAATCCGGCTTTGTTTTCACCGATGCGCATCGCCGCGATGATGAGGCCTGGGAATTGGCCAGCTCGGATCGTCCCATTTTGGAGGCGTTCAGTCAAAAGTTTGCTTATGATCAATACGGTGGTTTGCTGGCATTAAGTGCGCTGATATACCGATATTTATCGCCCGATGCACACCGTCCGTTGATGCTGATGGTACTGTCTGTAATTGTGGCGGCATTAGGGATTCCGTTTTTGTGGCGGGCGGTCAATCAGGTGTTTGGTGAGAAAATCGCCTGGGCCTCGGCGTGGATCTTTGCCTTGTATCCGGAGAGTATTTTGCTTGGCGCCTATCCCATGCGTGAACCGTACCTATTGACTTTTAGCGCGCTGGCATTGTATGGGTTTGTCTTTGGAGTGCAGGAGCAAGCTCCTGCAAGTCACGCCAGCAAGCTGGCTGACTCCAGAGGCAAGATGTGGCTTGTACTCGGTTTACTTGGTATGTTACTTGTTTCCCCTGCGGTGGCGATTGTGACCCTGGTCATCTTTGCAGGGTGGGTTTTCTTCACCCACGAACAGCGCACCATTTCGTGGAGAGCTATTTTGCTTTTTGCGGTCATATTTTTTGCGGGGTTATTTTTTCTTTCTGCATCGCTCAACCGTTCCGGTGAGTTCGATTCATCGTCTCCGTTGAGTGTGGTTAATGACTGGCTCAAGCTGGCAGTCAATTGGAATGTGTATAACATCGAGCGTGATTCAGGCTGGGTGCAAAAACTGTTCGATGAAATGCCTGAATGGGTCCGTTTGCCATTTGTTGCGATTTATGGAATTCTTCAGCCCGCCCTGCCTGCTACGCTCATCGCACCCACTGAGCCAATCTGGAAGGCGATCTATATTCTGCGCGCGCTGGGTTGGTATGCGCTGCTTCCGATGCTGATTTTGTCTTTCGGAGCAGGAACAGGCTTTGGCTTGGGGAAGATGAGAAATCTTATTCTATGGCTTGTGCTTCTTACCTGGACCTGGATCCTGCTGGCTGCTTTACGAGGCGGTGGTGACCAATGGGATAATCCCCGCTATCGGACAATCCTGTTTATGTGGCAAGCGATCCTTGCCGGGGTGGTTTGGGTGTGGTGGCGCGAGACGCGATCTGTTTGGTTTGGACGGGTGATAGTGTGCGAGGTGATATTTTTAATAGTGTTTACCCAGTGGTACGCCAGTCGTTATTTCCATTGGGGTGGACAGCTACCGTTTACCGGAATGATTGGCTTGATCTTTGGGCTTTGGATATTTATTTTGGGAATAGGGTTGTGGCTGGACCGGAAGCGTATGTAAGCTGTGTAATTGTGGGTTATAATTCAGTGACTGAATTTTGGATTTAGGAGAACAAATGCCTACTGCTTTGGTTACAGGAATTACAGGCCAGGATGGTTCCTATCTGGCGGAATTATTGCTTTCAAAGGGTTATCGCGTCATTGGTGTAGCGCGTCGTTCCAGCACTGTGACTTCCGAGCGCATTGATCATTTGCTGGATCGCATTACCATAGTTCAGGGTGATTTGCACGACCAGGGCTCATTGTTGGCTTTGCTGGAAGAATATGACCCTGTTGAAGTATACAACCTGGCAGCCCAATCGTTTGTGCCTACATCCTGGAATCAGCCTGCACTAACAGGCGATATTACTGCCTTGGGTGTCACCCGCATTCTTGAGGCGATTCGCTTTGTAAACTCCAAGATTAGGTTTTATCAGGCTTCTTCGAGTGAGATGTTTGGTAAAGTTTTAGAGGTACCACAAAGTGAAACAACCCCTTTCTATCCACGTAGTCCGTATGGTGTGGCAAAGGTATATGGGCACTGGATCACGGTGAACTATCGTGAATCGTTCGATATGTTTGCGGCATCAGGCATTTTATTCAATCATGAGAGTCCGCGTCGCGGGTTGGAGTTTGTAACCCGTAAAATTTCCGATGGGGTGGCACGGATCAAACTGGGGCTTGCCAAGGAACTGCGTCTGGGCAATCTTGAAGCGCAACGCGACTGGGGCTTTGCCGGAGATTATGTGGAAGCCATGTGGCTTATGTTGCAACATGACCAACCTGATAGCTTTGTCATTGGCACTGGCGAGACTCATGCCGTACGCGAATTTTGTGAAATTGCTTTTGGGCATGTGAACTTGGACTATAAGGAATACGTGATTCAAGATGAGCGCTTTTATCGCCCTGCCGAAGTGGATTTGCTGATTTCGGACCCGTCCAAAGCGCGTTCCATTTTAGGCTGGGAACCTGCTGTCAGCTTCAAAGAGCTTGTCACCATGATGGTGGATTCAGACCTGGCCCGGTTGAGGAAAATAAACTCATCCAAATGAAGGCGCTCGTGAATCTTTCTTTGATCATTCCTGTCTATGATGAAGCGCAGAACCTGCCTCTTTTGTTTGACGCCATCCACGCCGCACTTCAATCTGTTATAGGGTCGTGGGAAATGATTTTTGTAGATGATGGCAGCCGTGATGGGAGTCTACATGTTTTGGAAATGCTGGTCCAAAAGGACTCTGAACACGTCCGTGTGGTTGTTTTCCGACGTAATTTTGGTCAGACTGCGGCTATTGCAGCTGGTGTTGATCATGCCCAGGGAGAGATTATCGTCCTTCTGGATGCTGATATGCAGAACGATCCGGCTGATATACCCCTTTTGCTGGCAAAATTGGATGAAGGGTACGATCTGGTCAGTGGCTGGCGTAAGGACCGCCAGGATAACCGTTTCACAAGGACTATTCCTTCCAACCTGGCTAACGGATTAATTTCATCGGTGACCGGCGTTCATTTACATGATTATGGTTGCACCCTCAAGGCTTATCGCCGTGAAGCGCTGAAAGGATTTCGTCTTTATGGTGAAATGCACCGCTTTATTCCGGTATTTGCCCATTCCATAGGAGCGCGGATCACGGAACTCCCCGTCCGCCACCACCCACGCAAATTTGGAGTGGCAAAATATGGCTTGGATCGAACCGTGAAAGTCATCCTGGATCTCTTCACAGTGAAATTCCTGTTGGATTATTCTCACAAGCCTATGCGGCTGTTTGGCGGCGCGGGGGTCAGTTTGATGCTGCTGGGAATGACCGATTTGCTGTATCTTTTTCTCCGCCGCACCTTTGTAGGAACTCCTGTATTTACTTCACCACTTTTGCTGGTGGGGGTAATGTTTGTCATTATGGGTTTCCAGTCTATTTTAATGGGACTGATCGCTGAGCTGTTGGCGCGCACCTATCATGAATCGCAGAGCAAGCCAACCTATACGGTGCGCGAGAGAATCAACCTGCCCGCTGATAACAAGTAACGCAGGTTATCAGGCATGCATATTCTTATCATTAATAGCGAATATCCTCCGCTGGGTGGCGGGGCGGGCAATGCCAGTGCGCATATTGCACGCGAACTTGAAAAACTTGGGCATCGTGTCACAGTTATTACAGTGCACTTCAAAGACCTGCCTCGCAAGGAAGAAAATAGTAAGCACTTTATAGTTCACCGCATTCCTGCCTTGCGCCGCAGACAGGAGCGTTCGGATGCCTTGGAACAAGCCCTCTTTATTATTTCTGCCTCATTCTGGACCACAAAGTTGGTACGCCACGAAAAGCCAGATGCTATGCTGGCATTTTTCGGAGTTCCTTCTGGGGTAGTTGCCTTGCTTCTCAAGATTATTTATAAAATCCCTTATATTATTTCCCTGCGTGGCGGAGACGTGCCGGGTTTTCGCCCTTATGATTTTAAGACTTACCATAAACTTATCTCTCCCTTACTTCATATCGTCTGGAAAAATGCCTCTGCCATTATAGCCAATAGTAATGGACTGCGCGA
>Ga0070699_100002027_pt1 | contig 18299 bp, 11 predicted proteins | sample KBSK1503metaG_FD_65473 | JGI IMG/M metagenome (GOLD analysis project Ga0070699, IMG submission 65473) | Corn, switchgrass and miscanthus rhizosphere microbial communities from Kellogg Biological Station, Michigan, USA - KBS K1-50-3 metaG | ecosystem: Host-associated > Plants > Roots >... | reverse complement strand
CGAGTGGCCGAACGAGTTGAGCTCTGCCGCACAAGCCAAACCTGCTGGACCAGATCCAATGACCGCAACTTTCCTACCCGTGCGTCTTGGTGGCGGTCGGGGAACAATCCAACCTTCATCGAAACCACGATCGACAATCGCACTCTCAATCGTCTTGATGGTGACCGGCGCTTCAGTAATCCCCCGCACACACGAGCCCTCGCACGGCGCGGGGCAAACTCTGCCCGTGAACTCGGGAAAGTTGTTTGTCTTATGCAGCAGCTCGAGCGCAGCTTTCCAGTGGCCGCGAAAAACGAGATCGTTCCAGTCAGGAATGAGATTGTTGAGCGGACATCCGGACGCCGCGCCATTGAGCAATTCTCCGGTGTGACAGAAGGGAATGCCGCAGTCCATGCAACGACCACCCTGCTCACGCAAGCTTGACTCGTTAAGGTGCGCGTGAAACTCGTTCCAATCGTGAACGCGTTCCGATGGCGACCGCATTACTGGAAGCACGCGGTCAGACATGGGCCAATGCCGCCTCCTCTAACGCACGACGATAGTCGTTTGGCATTACGCGAACAATCCTAGTGACGAATTGATCCCAGGCGAGGATGATCTCGGTGGCACGGCGGCTGCCGGTATACTCGGCATGACGAAAGATCATGTCCTTAACAAACTCAATCTCCGCCTGATCCTCGAGCGCAGTCAACGAAACCATCTCGAGATTACAAAACTTTCCTCGCTCTTTATGATCGTCAACGAGATAAGCAATACCGCCCGACATACCCGCAGCAAAATTCCGGCCCACCTGGCCCAACACCACCACCCGTCCCCCAGTCATGTATTCACAACCGTGATCGCCAACCGCTTCAACCACTACATTCGCGCCGCTGTTGCGAACGCAAAACCTCCCACCCGCAATGCCGTTGATGTAAGCGTCACCACTTGTGGCACCGTAAAACGCGACGTTGCCGATGATCACGTTCTCTTCGGGTACAAAAGTGGAATTCTTTGGCGGAACCACGATGATCTTTCCGCCCGACAGACCTTTGCCGAGATAGTCGTTCGCATCTCCTGCGAGTCGCAGCGTGATGCCTTTGGGAATGAACGCGCCAAAACTCTGGCCGGCCGACCCTTCGAAGCCGAGTTGGATCGTGTCGTGCGGCAATCCGGCTGGACCATACTGACGCGTGACTTCACTTCCGAGTCTCGTTCCGACCGCTCGATGAATGTTGCGGATTGAAAGTGTGGCCGATACCGGTTTACCTTCCAGCAGCGCCGGCCGGCAGAGGTCAAGCAGTCGTTCGCTGTCGAGCGTGTTATCGATTTCGTGATGTTGCGTGATTTGACAGTAACGTCCAAAACTTGCAGGAACAGCAGGCTGAAACAGGATTTGCGACAAGTCGAGATGTCGCGCTTTCCAGTGATCGACCTCCGCCATTTGCAGGTACTCAGAGTGACCCACCATCTCGTTGACACTACGGAATCCGAGTTGGGCCATCAGCTCACGTACTTCCTGCGCGACGAACATCATGAAATTGACGAGGTGTGAAGGATCGCCGGTAAACTTCGCTCGCAATTCCGGATCCTGCGTCGCGACTCCAACCGGACAGGTGTTCAGGTGACACGCCCTCATCATGATGCAACCGAGCGTCACCAGCGGCGCAGTTGCGAAGCCAAACTCTTCCGCGCCCAGCAGGGCAGCAATCACGACGTCACGTCCGGTTTTCAACTGGCCGTCGGTTTCGATCGTAATGCGACTGCGCAGATCGTTCAGCAACAAGGTCTGATGGGTTTCGGCAAGACCCAGCTCCCACGGCGCGCCTGCATGCTTGATACTGGTCAGCGGCGCCGCGCCCGTGCCGCCGTCGTAGCCGCTAATCAACACCACATCCGCACGAGCTTTCGCAACGCCGGCGGCGATCGTTCCGACACCCGCTTCAGCAACCAGCTTCACGCTGATGCGCGCTTCGGGATTCGCATTCTTTAAATCGTAGATGAGTTGGGCCAGGTCTTCGATCGAGTAGATGTCGTGGTGCGGCGGCGGCGATATCAGCCCGACACCGGGAGTCGAGTGTCTGACGGTCGCTATCCACGGATACACCTTTTCGCCCGGCAGTTGACCGCCTTCGCCTGGCTTCGCCCCCTGCGAGATCTTGATCTGTAGTTCCTTTGCATTGACGAGATAGTGGCTGGTAACGCCGAACCTTCCTGACGCAACCTGTTTGATGGCGCTGTTGCGCGAATCACCATTCGCAGCGACGAAATAACGCTCCGGATCTTCGCCACCCTCGCCGGTGTTGCTCTTGCCCCCAATGCGATTCATCGCGATCGCGATCGACTCGTGCGCTTCCTGACTGATCGAGCCGTAGGACATCGCGCCCGTTTTGAAACGCCTGACGATCGTAACAACCGGTTCAACTTCTTCCAGCGGAATCGCCGGACGAGTGGACCGAAACTCCATCACCCCACGCAAGGTGCAGAGACTGCGCGACCGATTGTTGACGAGCTCGCTGTACTCTTTGAAAGCCGAGTAATTTCCCGTACGACAAGCAGCCTGGAGCTTGTGAATTGTTAACGGATTGAAGAGGTGTGGCTCACCATTTTTGCGATATTGATACTGGCCGCCGCTTTCGAGAGTTGGATTCTCCGGGCGCTCAGCAAATGCCGTGGTGTGCCGGCGTCGAACTTCTTCCGCAATCACATCGAGATTCGCGCCGCCGATACGCGAAGGTGTCCCGGTGAAATATTTGTCTACGAGATCCTCCTGCAATCCGATGGCTTCGAAGATCTGCGCGCCACAGTAACCCTGAGTAGTCGAAATGCCCATCTTCGAGATGACCTTCATGTTTCCCTTATTGGTCGCATGCACGTAATTGTGCAGCGCCGCGCGTTCATCGATCTCCGCGAGCAGGCCGGTGCGAATACTGTCGTGAAGTGTCTCAAAGACAAGGTAAGGATTAATCGCCGCGGCGCCGTAGCCCAACAGCAACGCGAAGTGATGCACTTCTCGCGGCTCTCCGCTCTCAACTATTAAACCGACTTGCGTGCGTGTGCCTTCGCGAATCAAGTGATGATGAACTGCAGCCACTGCGAGTAGCGCCGGGATCGGGGCAAACTCAGCGTCGAGATTGCGGTCGGAGAGAATGATGAGATCGTATTCCGCTTTGATCGCGGCACTCGACTGTTCGCAAATGTTGTCGAGCGCTGTTGTAAGTCCGTTCCCGGCCGCCGCAACTGGATAAACGATCGGTATCGTAAGAGACCTGAATCCTGACTTGCCCCAGTTACTGTTTGAGTCACCGAGGAGTCTCAGCTTTTCCAGTTCTTCGTTGCTCAGAATCGGTGACGACAGGCGGATTTGGCGCGCACACTCGGCCGACGGCTCCAGCATGTTGAATTCCGGACCAACACAGGTATCGGCAGACATCACCAGCTCCTCGCGTATTGCGTCAACCGGCGGATTTGTCACTTGCGCGAAGAGCTGTTTGAAATAGTTGTAGAGCAACTGCGGGCGATCAGACAGTATGGCGAGCGGCGTGTCAGTCCCCATCGAGCCCACCGGCTCACTGCCTTTCGCTGCCATCGGCTGGATCAGTAGTTTGAGTTCTTCATACGTGTAACCAAAAACACGTTGTCGTTTCAGAATCGTATCGATATTCGGCTCGTGAACGTAGGGCGGCTCAGGCAGGTGGTCCAACGAGATCATGTTCGCGTCGAGCCACTCCTGATAGGGATGCTCGTGCGCCAGCGTTTGCTTCAATTCGTCATCATCGACGATGCGGCCCTCGTTCGTGTCCACCAGGAACATGTTCCCTGGTTTGAGACTTCCTTTCGCCGCTATACGATCCGCGGGAATGTCGAGGACGCCGACTTCCGAAGCCATCACTACCAGATCATCGTTGGTGATGTAGTAGCGAGCGGGACGAAGTCCGTTGCGGTCGAGTAAGGCGCCGACTGAGAATCCGTCGCTGAAGATGATCGCTGCCGGCCCATCCCACGGCTCGGTGATCAGCGAGTGATATTCGTAGAAGGCTCGTTTTTCCTGGCTCATGAACACATCGCCGCTCCATGGTTCTGGAACCATCATCATGAGCGCGTGCGGCAGCGAACGACCGGCAAGCAGAAACATCTCGAGCGCGTTGTCGAACATCCCGGAGTCACTCGCCTCGGAGTCGATTACGGGCAACACTTTCTCGAGATCGTCGCCGAATAGCTTTGACGCAAAGCGACTCTCGCGGGCGTGCATCCAGTTGATGTTCCCGCGCAAGGTGTTGATTTCACCGTTGTGTGCGACATAGCGATAAGGATGTGCGCGCGCCCAGCTCGGAAAGGTGTTGGTGCTGAAGCGCGAATGGACGATGGCGAGCGCGGAGGTTAGGGAAGGGTCAGCCAGATCCGGATAGAACCGCGGCAACTGACTCGCGGTCAACATTCCTTTGTAGACCACCGTCTTGTACGAGAGACTTGAAATGTAAAATCCGTCAATGTTCGCGCGCTTTACCTCACGCGAAGCACGGCGGCGTATGACGTAGAGTTTGCGCTCGAAAGCGGAGTCGTCACTCAGATCTCTGTTGCGAGCAATGAAGACTTGGCGGACGATCGGCATTGAATCGCGTGCAGTTGGACCAGGCAGGGAATCGTCGGTGGGAACGTCTCGCCAGCCGAGTAGTTGTTGACCTTCCTCGACGACGATTTGCTCCAGCATGGCTTCGCACTGCTGTCGCGACTCGCGGGCGACAGGCAGGAAGATCATACCGACGGCGTATTGTCCAAAGGCGGGGAGTTCGAACGAACATTGTTTCAGCAGAAACTCGTGTGGAGTTTGGATCAGGATACCGGCGCCGTCACCGCTATCTGCGTCGCAACCTGACGCGCCACGATGTTCGAGGTTGCGCAGGACTTCGAGTGCATTTCTGACAATCTGATGCGATCGACGGCCCTTGATATCAGCGACAAAACCCACGCCACAAGCGTCGTGCTCGTGGCGTGGATCGTAGAGACCCTGTTTTGCCGGTGCATTTATCATTCTGACGCGGAAGGCGTTCGCTCGTCTCAGCTCAGGGTTTAACGCCGAAGGCGTTCGCTAGTTCACCTCAGGGGTTAACGCCGAAGGCGTTCACTAATTTCAGCCCAGGGCTCGAGCGTAGCGAGAACCCTGGGACAGAATCACAAAAATGGGGTGATAACCCTGAAAGGGTTCGCCTATTGTCAAACCCTTTCAGGGTTCGTTCGGAATTCAAGATGACGTACCCAGGGTTGTCGCTTCGCGCCAACCCTGGGCTGAAATTAGCGAACGCCTTCGGCGTTGACGCTGCAGGAATTAGCGAACGCCTTCGGCGTTAACCCTGAGCGGAATAATGAACGCGTTCGGCGTTGACGCTGCGGGAATTAGCGAACGCCTGCGGCGTAAAGGTCTTGACGAAGCTCAACAACACTCTTAACCGGCGTTGGCTTTGGCTATCGTGAGCCCTTCACCAAGAATTGGAACTGACGAGCTCGCAGCGACCGGCACAATTTCCGGTTGCACGGTCACGCCGGCGGCCGGCACCGGCAGAAACTCCGGATAGGCCGGAACGCCAATCTCTCCGAGATCCAACCCTTCCTGCTCCACCGCTGCGGAAACACGATTGCCGATCAGGTAACCAACGATTTTGAAGAACACTTGAAAGGCTGTGAATGTGAATGCGATGCAAACCACTGCTCCGATGATCTCGGCCGAGAGTTGGCCCATGCCGCCGCCATAGAAGAGCCCGCGCACGCCGCCCGCCACGCCGTTTAGCCCCGCGCCGTAAGTGCCATCCGCAAACAGACCGACCGCAATCACACCCCAGGCGCCGTTGACACCGTGAACACTGATGGCCCCCACCGGATCATCAACCTTCAACCGGTGCTCGACGAAGATGGTCGCGCCGACGAGCAGGACGCCGGCAATCAGACCAATCAAAACGGCGCCCGTGCTGTTGATAAACGCACACGGTGCAGTAACAGCGACCAGTCCGGCGAGCATTCCGTTTGCCATGAACGACAGATCGGGTTTGCCGCGCAGGTAATAGATCGCGATCATTGCCGACACTGCTCCAGCCGCGGATCCCAACATCGTGTTTACGGCCACCACGGCGATCCGCAGATCGCCGCCCGAAAGCGTTGAGCCGGCGTTGAAGCCAAACCAGCCAAAAGCGAGTATGAGAACTCCGAGAATCGCCATCGGCATGTCGTGTCCCGGAATCGTATTCACTCGTCCATCCGGTTCATACTTACCGATTCGCGGACCGAGCACCCGCGCCCCGACAAAGGCCGCGACACCGCCAACCAGATGCACGACTGATGAGCCGGCGAAATCAACGTGTCCATGGCCCAGGCCGAATTCCTTGCCGAGCTGCGACAGCCAGCCACCACCCCAAACCCAGTTTCCGAAGATCGGATAGATGAACATCGACATGAATAACGCATAGGCGACGAAGGAACCCCACTTCCAACGTTCGGCCATCGCACCGGTGGGAATCGTCGCCGCGGTGTCCATGAAAACCATTGAGAACAGAAAGAGACCAAAGACACTTACATCGTAAGCTTCGCCACCGAGAAAGAATCCGGTTGTGCCGAAGAGACCGAAGGTATGGCCGGCGATCGAGATGGTGTACTCAGAAGCCAGCGGGCCGGTGTTGCCCAGTGCGGCAACGGCGCCGATGCCGCCCATTTGCAAAGCGTAGCCGCAGGCCCAGTAACCGAGCAGACCGATGCCATAGACCATCATGTTCATCGCCATCGTGTGCGATGCATTTTTCGCGCGCGTGAAACCAGTCTCGCAAAACGCAAAGCCCGCCTGCATGAACATCACCAGAAATCCGGCGAGCAATATCCAGACGAAGTTGCCGGCGATTTTTGTATGGCCGATTTCCGCGGCCAGTTCCTGCACTGTTGGTGCGGATGGATTTGCGGCCACGACATCAGCAGCTCCGCCGGTCGTCGCTCCCGTCGGATCTGCGGCCATGGCAAGCAGAGGTGTTGTCAGCAAAAGCACGACCGCCAGCGCCAGCAAGTGAGCGCATCTCTTTTCCTTAATCCACATTTAGTTTTTGACTCCCCCTGAGAATCGAGACTATTTGCTGGTGCCGCGTTACAACAGTTATGCCAAGCCACGCAGATCCACAAAAGGCTCGCATACATGCGCTGCTTGCTGTTTTTCACACTCGGAGTGAACGACAAATTTGTAGGTTCGTGCTCTGCGACCTACAGGAATGTAAGGTGTTGATAAAGCAGACTTAGCGCGGTGTGTTTATGTCTCAATAAAACTTTTCACTTTGACTTGGCGGACGTTGCACTCCAACATGCGCCATCCAACATCATGATTGCCAACGAGAGACTCGCAAAATCATCCGCTAACGGCTCGCAGACGAAGAGTCCCGAACTACTCTCTCGCGAACGGCGCGAGGTGCGAAAACTCGGCACACTGCTGGAGATCAGCCGGCTGCTCGCCGACACCAGCAATCTAAAGACATCCTTCGCTGCCTCACTGGAAACACTCGGCCGTCATCACGGCATGTTGCGCAGTTTTGTCATGCTCGTGGACAGCGAAGGCGAGAAGATTCGCGTTGAGGCTAGTTACGGTCTTAATCAGGACTCCGCTCATCGCCTTACTTATCGCATCGGCGAAGGTGTGATCGGGCGCGTCGTGCAAAGTGGAAAGCCGGTGGTGGTGCCGCAAACCAGTCGCGAGCCGCTATTGCTGAACCGCCTTCGCTCTTATGAAGAACACACGACGCGAAAAGAAGTCAGCTTTATTTGCGTACCGATATTGATTGGCGGGAAAGCGGTCGGCGTACTCGGCGCCGATCGAGTCTATAAGGAAGAGCGCGATTTTGATCGGACGACGAAGTTCCTGAGTGTGACCGCGGCGATGATGGCGCAGGCACTAAAGGTGCGACAAGGTATCGAGGCTGACAAAAAGAGGTTACTAGACGAGAACATTCATCTCAAGCAGGAACTGCGTGAACGCTACGACTTCGGCCACATCGTCGGCAACTCCAATCCGATGCGCCTGGTCTACGAACAGGTGACACAGGTCGCGCGCACCAACACCACTGTACTGCTGCGTGGCGAGTCGGGAACAGGGAAGGAGATGATTGCGCACGCGATTCACTACAACTCGCTGCGCGCCGCCAAACCGTTTGTCAAAATCAGTTGTGCGGCGATTCCAACCGCGTTGATTGAATCGGAGCTATTTGGCTACGAGAAAGGCGCGTTCACTGGTGCTCAAACCCGGAAAAAGGGCCGCTTTGAGCTGGCGGATGGCGGCACGTTGTTTCTGGATGAGATCGGCGATCTCGACCTGACCACACAGGTGAAACTGCTGCGCGTACTTCAGGAGCGCGAGTTTGAACGGCTCGGTGGCGTAGATACAATCAAGGTAAATGTCAGGCTAATCGTGGCCACGAACAAGGATCTCGAGACAGCGATTAAGCGATCGCAGTTTCGCGAAGATCTTTACTACCGGCTGAACGTTTTCACGATCTTCATGCCGCCGTTGCGCGAGCGTAAACCCGACATTCTGTTACTCGCCGAGCATTTCGTCGAAAAGTTTGAGCGTGAGCACGGCAAAAACATTAAACGCATTTCGACTCCGGCGATCGACATGCTGACGAGTTATCACTGGCCCGGCAACGTGCGCGAGCTCGAAAACGTGATTGAGCGCGCGGTTTTGATTTGCGACTCGAGTGTCATTCACGGACATCACCTGCCACCATCGCTGCAAACTGCCGAAGGCTCCGACACTGTGACACGACTATCCCTCGCTTCGGCGATGGAAAACTACGAGCGCGATCTGATCCAGGATGCGCTCAAGAGCGTGCGTGGCAATCGTGCAAAGGCGGCAAAGCTGCTCGACAGTACTGAAAGAATAATTGGTTACAAGGTGAAGAAATATGGGATCAGGTGTGAACGCTTCCGATCATGAAAGCACGAACCGACATTTTTGTCGGTCCGACTGAGACATCCGACAAAATTGTTAGCCACAAAAAGGCACAAAAGGCACATAAAGAAAAACCAGTCGACGATTTGAAATCCCCTTTTGCCGGTTTTCTTTTATGTGCCTTATGTGCCTTTTTGTGGCTAAACTTTTAGCGAGCCACGGAACGCGCGGGCGCCGTAGTAAGAATCGGCACCGTTGTGATAGAGGAAGACCTGGTCGTAGCGACGATCGCAAAAGAGGGCGCCGCCGAGTTTTCTGATCTCAGCCGGTGTTTGCACCCAGCTCGATGTTTTCAGGTCGAAGTTTCCGAGTTCTTGCAGCTCTCGATATTGTTCTTCCGTCAAAAGCTCAACGCCCATCGCCGCGGCCATATCGATAGCGCTAGCTTTTGGTTTATTTTCTTTGCGTGCCTCGAGCGCCTCACGGTCGTAGCAAACACTTCTCCGGCCTTTAGGACTTTCCACCGAACAATCATAGAAAACGTACTCGCCCGTCTTTTTATCGTATCCAACAACGTCAGGTTCACCGCCGGTGCTTTCCATTTCGTTAAGTGACCAGAGTTTTTCACCATTCGCCTCCAGCTTTGCCTGTACTTTGGCCCATTCAACACCTTTATGGCGGTTCATGTTTTTCTCAAAACGCGATTTCAAGGTTTTGAATAGTTCTTCACGTTGTGACGCTGACAACTCGTTTTTATTTTTCTTTGGCATGATGAGTTATTTTAACCAAATTTTAGTTTCGAAGCAGTGGTCGCGTCAGACAGGTTGGACCGCCCGAGCCTTTTAAGGAGATCTCGGCGCCTGAGTAAGTAAAGACTTCGACGTCCTCGGCTCTCAACATCGCTTCGGTCTGCGGATTACCGGACAACAGAATACATTTCCGCGGTTCCAGCGCCAGAATGTTGCAGGCCAGGGATCCGAATTCTTCCGGTGGTACATGGAGTAGCTTGAATCCTCGCGCCCGAAGCCAGTTCCGAAAACTCTCGGGTAACATCGGTGAATTGACGGCTGCCAAATTGGTGTCTAGCAGACTGATGATGCCCATCAAGTGGAAAACCTCATCGGGTAAGTCAACAACGATCAGCTCGTCAATCAAGTCAGCAAGCAATTGCCGCAGTTGACGGATACCTTCATCATTGCTGCGGCGTCCTCTGCCCACTGCCAACGTGCGTTCATCGATCCAAACTACGTCGCCGCACTCCAATCTGCCTGCACCGCTGATCGCTCCGAGAAGCGGAATACCTAATTGCGGCATGACTGCTGCCATCGCTGACGGCTCGCCGCGTCGCTGCTCTCTGGTCATGTTGCACAAGACGGCGCCCCGATTGGTAATGATCACCGAGTCGTGTACATAGATTGAATCGACGCTGACGTGAGAATTCTGAGCCAGATAATGAATCTCAGGTATGAAGCCTTTCAGCAACTGAACGAAATTCTCAAACTCGGCGACAGCCTTATCGTAGTCAGGACATCCTGAATAATTGAGGCCGGCCCACTGCGCCGACAGGGTTTCCTCGTTGAGGTAAGCATCCCGCGGATGCTTGAGCAGCACCCGCTCGATTTTTCCGATCATCGACTGGCAACCGAATCTCATAGCCCGCTTGCACCGCACATCCGATAAATTGTCAGCGCCAGCACTTTCGTGCAAGTGACGACTTCTTCGAGCGGGATAAACTCATTCACAGTGTGAGCCTGGGCCACGTCGCCTGGTCCATACAGGACGGCTGGAATCTTTCCGTGATTGGTGAAGAGTCTCAGATCGGAACCATAAGGAACGCCGTTGAGCTTCGGCTTGCTACCGGCGATGTCGCGATGGCTGTCGGCCAGGAGCCCGATGATGGGCTCTTTCACATCCGTTTCTCCCGATTCAAACTGTCCTTCAAACCATTCCAGCACCGGTGGGTTATCTCTAAGCCACGGATCGTTCGACTCTACCTCGCGAATGACTTCCGCCAAAACTTCCCGTGCCGCTGCACTGGATTCGCCCGGAAACACACCGTAGCGACCCTCCACGATCACTTCGTTAGGCACCGTCGAATGCCAGTCGCCGCCAGTGATTGTGCCGAAGCTGATCGGTGCGATACCCATCGGATCATCGTAGAGCGGGTGGTGATAGTTACGGTGACGCTTTTGCTCCAGCTCGTTGACGGCATCCAGGATTTGATAAAACTTTTCGATCGCGCTCACACCCGAGCGCTTCATGCTGGCGTGGATAGCCTGTCCCGGTACTTTGATCCGGAACGTCAGCGCGCCTGCCTGGACCGGGCACATCATCAAGCTCGTCGGCTCCATGATCACGGCGGCATCAGCACGGTAACCCTTTACGATGGAAGTCAACGTTCCGACGCCACCGCTTTCCTCGCCAATAACGCTCTCAATCAGCACGTCATTTTGCGGAGTGAAGCCAAGGTTCTGTAATGCCTGGACCGCAAAAATTCCGGCAGCGACACCGGATTTCATGTCGCACGAACCACGCCCGTACAAGTTGCCGTCTTTAATAATGCCGCTCCAGGGTGAGTCGTTCCACAAGTTCTGATTGCCGACGGGCACTACGTCGACGTGACCGTTAAGAATCAGGGAGCGGGCATTCGTGTGGCCGTTATTTTGAGTGCCTGGGCGCCAGCGACCAACCACGTTGATGCGTTCGTCAAAGGGGATGCCGTCATCGCAGAATGCGGGATGGTTTTTTAACTCATCAAAATGGGAATGGATTGTGTCGACCTCGAGACCCAACTCTATCAACTTCGACGCCACAAACATCTGCGCTTGCTGCTCTTCGCCCGGCAGACTGGGAATCTGAACAAACTTTTGACAGAAGCCAACCAGCTCATCACGCAAGCGATCGACGGCGGATGAGATCAGCTTTACCGGGTGGGACATTGAACTCACACAATCATTCCTTCCAGGGCTTTTAGTTTTGGAGCTCCGCGAGATTTTTGTAGAGCTCGAGCGATTCCGGGTTGATGAGCGAATCAACATTGAGCACCGGCTCGTTGTGAAGAATATGTTTCACTGCCAGCTCAACTTTCTTCATGCTAATCGTGTAAGGAATATCCTTCACCGCGATAATCTTTGCCGGCACGTGACGAGGCGTGGTGTTTTCGCGGATTGTTTTTTTGATCCGCTCTTTCAGCTCGCCGGTGAGCTCGACTCCTTCAGCGAGCTTCACGAAGAGAACGATGCGCACGTCACCTTCCCACTCTTGTCCGACCGCAAGACTGTCGACGATCTCAGACAGGCATTCCACTTGAGCATAAATATCCGCCGTTCCGATCCGTACGCCTCCCGGATTTAGAGTTGCATCTGAACGTCCGTAAATGATCACACCGCCGCCAGGAGTAATCTCGACGTAATCGCGATGGGCCCACACGTTCGGAAATTTTTCGAAATAGGCTGCACGATATTTTCTGTCGCTCGGATCGTTCCAGAAACATATCGGCATCGAGGGGAAGGGAGCCGTACACACCAGCTCGCCCTTTTCACCGATCACAGAAGTTCCGTCCAAGTCGAACGCTTCTACCTTCATGCCCAGCCCGCGACACTGTATCTCGCCGGCGTGGACCGGCCCGAGCGGATTGCCCAACGCGAAACAAGCGATGAGATCGGTGCCACCGGAAATAGACGAGAGCTGCACGTCAGCTTTAACTTCCTCGTAAACATAGTGAAAGCTCTCTACCGAAAGCGGAGAGCCGGTGGAGAGGATCGTTCGCAGCCGGGGCAGGGAATAAGTCTGTTTAGGATTGACGCGCTCTTTTTCTATAGCCGCGAGATAGCGTGCGCTGACGCCGAAGATGCTGATCGCTTCTTCTTCGGCGAGTCGCCATAACGCATCTGCTTCGGGATAAAACGGCGAGCCGTCATAAAGCAGCACCGTGGCGCCGGTGGCGAGCGAGCTCACGAGCCAGTTCCACATCATCCAGCCACAGGTCGTGAAGTAGAAGATGACGTCGTCGCGTTTAAGATCTGTGTGCAGTTGTAAATCTTTCAGATGTTGCAGCAGCACGCCGCCCACGCCGTGAACAATGCACTTCGGCATTCCGGTGGTTCCGGAGGAGTACATGATGTAGAGCGGATGTTCGAAAGGTACCTGGGTGAACTCGACTTCTGTGCTTTCACCGCTGTCAACGAAGTCGTCGTATAAGACCGCGTTCGGAATTTTCACGATGTCCAGATCGGTTTCCGTATATGGAACTATGATCACGCGCTCGACTGTAGGTAACTCTTTGACGATCGCGCTGATGCGCTCCAGGCAGTCAAACTTTTTTCCGCGAAAGTATGTGCCGGCAACGGTGAAGATCACTTTGGGTTCGATCTGACCGAAGCGATCGAGCACGCCTCGCGGTCCGAAGTCAGTCGAACATGACGACCAGATCGCACCGAGACTGGCGGTGGCGAGCATGGCGATAACCGTTTCCGGTAAATTCGGCAGATAGCCGGCGACGCGATCACCTCTGCCAACTCCGGCGTTTTTTAGTGCTGTTGCCAGGCGCGCAACTGCGCCATACAGCTCGGCGTACGATAGTTTGCGCGTCGCTCCGGTTTCGTTTTTGAAGATCAGCGCCGTGTGGTCATCGCGATAGCGAAGCAGGTTTTCGGCAAAGTTCAGCTCGGCGCCGGTGAACCAGCGAGCGCCAGGCATTTTGGTTAAGTCGTCGATGACGGTATCGAATTTCCGCGACGCCTTGATTTCACAAAATTCCCATAATGCCGCCCAGAAGTAAGGGATGTTTTCAACCGACCAGCCGTACAACTCTTCATAGGAACTGAATTGCTTTGCTTCCTTCCGGTTAACAAACTCGATAAAGCGGGTCATGTTCGCGTTCCTCACCCGCTCCGCGGACGGCTGCCACAGTGCCTGCTTCATACTGAGTTCGCTCGTCGCTGCTTTGCTCATGCCCTGATTGATTAGAACAAGTCAGGAAGAGGGGCTTGCCCCCGCTGATCGAGGATTGGACGAGCGGGGGCGAGCCCCTCTTCCTGACTTGTTCTAGCTAGCGTTGTCGCACGCCATAAGCTGTCCATAGTCAAACGCATTACGGAATCACCGGCAGAACTATGTGAGACGGGTAGAGCTTTGAGTGGTGGATCGTATTGGTTGCCACCTTCCACTCCGTCTCGTTGTACTGGTTGCCGCCGGTATTGAGATTGCGATCAAAGCGCGGAAAGTTACTGCTCGAGATCTCCAGCCGGATGCGGTGTCCGGGACCAAAATAATTACTGGTCGCCTGAAGATCGATCTTGAGCTGGTAAACTTCGCCCGCCTTCATCCAGACTTTCTTGTCAAAGCCTTCGCGATAACGCGCGCGCAGGATGCTCTCCTGCACGTTGAAGGCGGTTCCGTCCGGATAAACATCGATGAGTTTTGCGGTAAAGTCGGTATCGGGAGCTGAAGAAGAAACATACAAGACCACTTCCAATGGACCAGTAACTTCAACGCCTTCCTTGAGCACGGGCGTGCTGTAGACCAGTACGTCCTGACGCGTCTCTACATCCGACTGATCGAAAACGCCGCTGGGCGCGTCTGCTGTTCCGGTGCAACAGAGTGGACCACCTACTGACGGCGTCGGAGTCTTCGGGTCGTACGTATAAACATCAGCCGGCTCTTTGTCCGGCGACGCGGTGCTGAGCGAGCCCGTGCCGAAGCGGCTGTGAGCGTTTCCGTCGCTATGGAAGTAATACTTCGTGAACTGCGTGCGGGCGAGCGGCCATTCCTGTTCAGCGCGCCACTGATTCCGGCCCATGACATAAATCTGCACCCTCGGCATCTTCGTGATGCCGTTGTCGATACCCTTGAGCCAGTAATCGAACCACTTCAAATACGTGCCCCAAAAATCAAACTGCGCATCGCCGACGTTACGCTCGCCGACCATGGTGTTTTCCGACGCTGCTTCCGACGAGCAATGCACGGTGGGCGAGATAATGACGAACTGGTTATCGGCAGCGCGGGCTGTCTCACTGTTGCGACGAAGCTGGTTGAAAAGTTTTAGCGTGTCAGCGACGCCGAAGTCGTACCACGAATTAATGTGCAGCGCGGGCACGTTGAAGCGATCGGTGTCCTTCACGTAACCAAACTGATCCCACCACGGATCGCGCGGCTCGTGACTGACAAACCCTTCCCAATCAGTCGGTGGACCAGCTGCTTTATTCATCATGTCGAGCAGCGGGAGGTGGCGCCAGACTTGCCGGTAGTCAATCTTCGGGAGCGTCGGTTCGACTTTGAAGTATTCTCTGTTTTGCAGAAACGTTGAGCGCGACGTGCCTGGAGGCGCGCGAAAGTAGAGCTTGCTGCCGCTCTCGCGGAACCAGCCCAAACATCCTGACAACTCGAAAGCGCCGCCAAGATAACAGGCGAAGTAGTTGCGAGAACCGCCGGCCGCCTGTGGGATCATGGCCGCATGATTGGGATTCCGCAGGCGCGCCATCTCCATCTGGTTTTCGCCCAGATAAGAGCAGCCGTAGGTCCCGACTTTGCCGTTGGACCAGGGCTGCACCGTGGCCCAATTGACCATGTCGACACCGTCTTTCGCGTCCGCGGCAGAAACAATGTACTCACCCTCAGATTCGTATCGTCCGCGCACATCCTGAACTGCTACCACGTAGCCCTGACCGGCAAACGTGTTTGACGGCGATCGTTCCTGTCGCCACGGGTTCTTGTCGTACGGCGTGCGGATCACAATCACCGGCAGCTTGTCGCCCGCGTCTTCAGGAAAGTAGAGATCGGTGGACAGCTTGACGCCATCGCTCATCGGCACCATCACGCTTTTCTCGATCCGCACTTTGTACTTCGGCGCCGGACGCGGATAACGCCGCTGCGGTGTTGGCGAAGGTGTTTGACTCAGAACAGACGAGCTGAGTGTAATGACCAGGAAAAGTAATATGAGAGTTCTCTTGTGCATGTTACTCATTCGCGTTCTCTGCGTAATCTCTGCGTTCTCTGCGTCTCTGCGGTGAAGCTGGACATTAAACCGCCGAGACGCAGAGAACGCAGAGATACGCAGAGAATTAGTCATACGATGTTGGCGTCTCGGAAAGTCCGAGCATCTGCCGAGCCTGTTGTGGTGTTGCTACTTCGCGATTGAGCTCGTGAGCAATGCGCACGGTGCGTTCCACGAGTTGAGCGTTGCTGCGAGCTTTCTCACCGCGCCGGTAATAAATGTTGTCCTCCAGACCAACGCGCGCATGGCCGCCCATAAGTATTGCCAGGGTCGTAAGCGGCAACTGGAATGGTCCAATCGCCGAACAGAGCCACAAACTTCCCTCGGGCAGCTCGTTGACGAGATGGAGCACGTTATCAACGGTCGGGAAACTCGCAGTCTGATATCCCATCACCGTCTGAATCCAGTAAGGCTGCTCCAGTAAATTTTGTTCGATGAGATGGCGAATAACCCACGCGCCGCCGGTGTGATAGGTTTCGATCTCCGGCTTAATGCCACGCTGCTTCATCGCCGCTGCGATCTCGGTGACGAGTCCATAGGTGAAGGGAAGACACTCGTCGATCTCGATTGCCGGACGCGGATCGCGCAAAGGACTGGGGCGCTCCTTCAAAACAAACTTACTCATGTCAGGCGTCAGGTTCAGTGAAGCTATCTCCGGATTTGCATCGAGGCATGACAATCTCTCGTCCATCGTCAGACCGGGCCCGCCACCGGTCGTGTCGTTGATCACGATGTCAGGACAGCGTTCGCGCACTTGCTTGTTTACTTCATGCCAAACCTCCTTCGTGCGCGCGCAAAGGGTTATATTTTGCGGATCGCGCGCATGAATATGGACCATCGCGGCGCCGGCTTTGTAAGCCTCGTAGACAGAATCTGCGATTTCATCCGGTTCTTCGGGAATGTTCTCGTTCGACTCTTTTCCCTGCACGCCACCATTGCAGGCCACACAGATGATCAAGGGAGGCATTCCCTCCCGAACCTTTTGCATAAACTCGTAGGCATCCGTGTAGCGCCAGAGGTGATCGTATTCGTCAGTCATTTTACGGTTGTGGATCTTTCGCTTTGAGCTCACGAATCCTGCTAATTAAACGATCGCGCCAGCGAAGCGTTTCGTCACGCGAAGCATTGCCGGTCATGGCGTCAGTTCCTTGTCCCAATCGCTCGATCAGCTCCGGGTCGAATGACGGAGTTGGACCGAGTTGGTCCATACAGTTCTTATAAGCCTCGCCATAGCGCGTGAAGTATTCACGAACGCCGCCGTCAGCATTGGTGTTGGCGACACCGAACGGGCCCATTAATGCCCAGCGTAGACCAAGGCCATCGCGGATTACCGCGTCCACCGCGTCAACGTCCGCGACTCCACTTTCCACCAGGCTAATTGCTTCTCTGATCACCGCCGCCTGCATGCGATTCAGCAGAAAGGCAGGAACGTAAAAGTTCATCAGGACCGGAGTTTGACCAATGCTGGTCATGAAGTCGCGCGTGCGTGTGACTACGTTCGGGTCAGTCTTCACACCGGGCAGGATCTCGACTACCGGAATTACATGAGGTGGATTCACGGGATGGGCCACGATGCAACGATTTGCCCCGGCGAGTCCGTCGGCAATTTCTGACATATCGTGGGCGGAGGTACTACTGCCAAGGATCGCTTGCGGGTCTGCGGCCTGGTCCAACTCGCGATAGATAGCTTTCTTGATCTCAATCTCTTCGGGCCCACTCTCCTGAACGTATCCGGCGCCAGCGAGCGCGTCAGCCAGTTTCTCATGCGCGCTGATTAACTCCCGATTTTGATCGAGCCACGCCAGCGCTTTTTCGAGTTGCGCCGGATCGCGATCGTAAATGCGCGTCCGGCATCCGGCTCGAGCGAACAACAGCGCCCAGCTTCGTCCAATCACTCCCGTCCCGACGACGGCTACGACCGGTATCGTGGGTTCAAGTTTTCTCCCGCCGGATCCCATTTTGTGCCTTTTAGTCCACGCCCGCGCTTGATTCGATAATTAACTTTCGTCGCTGCTGTTCAGTCACACCGCCACGAATCTTCTTCGCTACCACCCAGAATATGGCGCCTAAAACTCCCCAGCCGAGCAGGCAGGCCCACTCCAACGGTAACTGCCCTTTAGCATCGACGTAAGGTTGGTAGAGTGAAAGAAAAAGCATGAACACTGCGCCGGCCACGGCCAAGGCTGCCGTCACTATTCCTCCCGGCACACGGTAAGGGCGCGGTTGTTCCGGTCGCGTCCTTCGCAATTTTATAACGCCCAGGCAAATGAGCAGGTAGCCTAACGCAAAGCAGGCTGACGCGAGATTCACGATCGGAATAATCGCACTGCGGCCGAGAAAGACGCCGAGCGTGGCGACCACGCCCACGAAGACTACGGCGGTCGCCGGAGAACGAAAGACCGGGTGAACATTACC
>Ga0070699_100002026_pt1 | contig 18310 bp, 19 predicted proteins | sample KBSK1503metaG_FD_65473 | JGI IMG/M metagenome (GOLD analysis project Ga0070699, IMG submission 65473) | Corn, switchgrass and miscanthus rhizosphere microbial communities from Kellogg Biological Station, Michigan, USA - KBS K1-50-3 metaG | ecosystem: Host-associated > Plants > Roots >... | reverse complement strand
CGGTCGGGGATCTCGTTGACGTAGAGGATCAGGGCCACGAGCAGGGCGATCGGCAGGGAGGCGACGAACGGCTCCCACGACAGGGCGCCGCGGGTCTGGACCACGTAGGCACCGAGCAGCATCAGCGGCCCGAACCCGATCGCCACCGCGATCTCGCCGAGGCCGCGATAGACGAGCTTGAGCGGCGGGGCGGTGTAGCCGATCGAGACGACGAACCCGATGACCCCGATGGCCAGGAGGGCCGGCGAGCCGCGCAGCGCGAGCAGCAGCACGCCGATCAGCCCGGCGGCGACGTAGAAGAGCGTCGCCAGACCGGCCATCTGGCGGACCGACACGAGCCCGTACTGGATGACGCGAGACCCGCCGCTGAACTGGGTCGGCGTGACGTTGGCGTCGTCCGCGCCCTGGACTGTGTCGAACACGTCGTTGGCGACGTTCAGCCCGAGCTGGACGAACGCGGCGCCGACGACGGTCAACGCGGCAGCAACGAGGTCGAATGCGCCCTGACGGGCGGCGATCGCGATGCCCAGGATCACCGGCACGAGCGTGGCGGTGAGGAACGGCAGGCGGGTTGTCCGAAGCGCCAGCCAGCCGAACGACAGACGCGGCTTCACGGGCGTGCCGCGCTCAGCAGACAGCGCATCGAAGTACCGCCGCGACTGACGCAGCGACCGCTCGGAATATTCGAAGAAGGACACCTCCGACTCGTCCCAGCCCCACGCCCGCGCGGCGTGGAACGTGACCCGCCCGCCGTCCGTGGCCGCGCGGCCCCAGACGGTGACGTGCCGCCGCTCGTCGTAGCCATAGCCGGGCTGCGGCCGGATGTGCGAGCCGGTGAGGCTGACATCGGCGTCGGCTGGGAGCGTGAGGGCGGCGGGCGCGGCGAAGGAGACGACGCCGGCCTCCGGTTCGATCGTCGCCTCGACGACGACGCTGACGGGGTAGCCGTCCGGGCCGACGAACGACAGGATCTCGAACGGGTAGGTCGCGAGCTTCGTGAGGCCCTCGTTCGCGTCGAGGACCGGGGTGCGTGGCAGCGGCCCAGTCATCACGCGGCCTCCCCGATTCCCGCGGCCGCGGCCACGACGGGCGCCGCGGACGCATCCCCGTCCGGCCAGTAGAACGACCGGCGCGGCGTGATCTCGATCAGTAACCGCTCGAAGAACAGCGGCAGCGCGACACGGGCCTTGAGGAACGCCACGATCGCCGGCTCCTTCTTCTCCCAGATCGGCAGGATCCGCTCCCAGCCGCCGTGGGGGTCCTCCTCGATCACGCGCGCGTCGCCCTGGATCGTGGCGCGGTCGGTCCGACCGCCGACCGACACCGGATCGGTGATCGACACCGCGACCCGAGGGTTCCCCTTGATGTGCTCGAGCTTCTTCGAGAACAGGGTCGACGACGTCATGTAGATCCGCTCGCCGTCGTACAACGGGATCAATGGGTAGGTCACCGGGCGGCCCGCGCCGTCGACGACGGTCAGCTCGCCGACGAGGGCCGCGTCGAGCAGGCGCTCGACCGGTTCGGGAAGGGTGGTCATCTCTTGAGGCTCCTTGCCTGCGCCCTATGTGCTACCGCACGCTAGCACGTTTCTGCTGCGACCGCAACGGACCCGAATTGCCTTCGACTGTCGGCGGAGTGCCGGTTCCCTGACAGCTTCGGGCGGGCCCGTCGGGTACGATCTCGACCCCATGTCCGTCGAGCCCCGATCCTCCGATTCCGCCCTGATCTGGGCCCGCAGCCTGACGAAGCGCTTCGGCGACTTCGTGGCCGTGGACGCCATCGACTTCGACGTCGCGAAAGGCGAATCGTTCGGCTTCCTCGGCCCGAATGGCGCCGGCAAGACCTCGACGATGCGGATGATCGGCTGCGTCTCGCCGGTGAGTGACGGGGCGCTCGAGGTCCTGGGCCAGGACCCGCGACGCGACGGCCCGTCGATCCGTGCCCGGATCGGCGTCGTCCCCCAGCAGGACACGCTCGACACGGAGCTGACGGTCCGCGAGAACCTCGTGATCTACGGCCGCTACTTCGGGATGTCCCGCGCCGAGTGCCGTCGTCGCGCCGACGAGCTGCTCGAGTTCACGCAGCTGACCGATCGGGCGAACGACCAGGTGGAGCCCTTGTCCGGCGGCATGAAGCGGCGGCTGACCATCGGGCGGGCCCTGATCAACGAACCGGATCTGCTTCTGCTGGACGAGCCGACGACCGGCCTCGACCCTCAGGCACGACACCTGCTCTGGGATCGCCTCTACCGCCTGAAGCAGCGCGGCGTGACGCTCGTGCTCACGACCCACTACATGGATGAAGCCGAGCAGCTGTGCGATCGGCTCGTCGTCATGGACAAGGCGAAGATCGTCGCTGAGGGCTCGCCGCGCGAGCTCATCGAGCGCTACTCGACGAAGGAGGTCACCGAGCTGCGCTTCCCGGCGGGGGTTCAGGAGGCGCTCGACGGCCAGCTCGACGGCATCGCGGAGCGGGTCGAGCGGCTCGCTGACCGGGTCCTGCTGTACGCGGACGACGGCGAGGCGGCGTCGGTCGCGGTCCACGAGCGCGGGCTCCGGCCGGAAACGGTCCTCGTCCGACGCTCGAGCCTTGAGGACGTGTTCCTGCGGCTGACCGGCCGTTCCCTGATCGAGTAGGCCCAATGGCGGTCATGACGCGCGTCGTGGAGCTCCGAGCGATGCAATATCGCCGGACCTTCCGAGCCTCGATCTTCTCGTCGTTCCTGAACCCGGTCCTGTTCCTCCTGGCAATGGGTGTCGGGCTGGGAACGTATGTCGACCGATCCGGGTCGGCGACCCAGGCGCTCGGTGGGCTGAGCTATCTGCAGTTCCTCGCTCCGGGCCTCCTCGCCGCGACGACGATGCAGGCGGCGGCCTTCGAGTCGATGTTCCCGATCATGGCCGGACTGACCTGGCAGAAGGTCTTTCACGCAATGTCTGCAACCCCGATCACCCCGCGCGACATCGTCGTGGGCAACCTCGTCTGGATCGCGATCCGGCTGACGACGATCGCCGCCATCTTCACGATCGTCATGGCCCTGTTCGGGGCGGCAGCCTCGCCGCTGATCGTGCTCGGCATCCCGGCGGCGGTCCTGACGGGCATGGCATTCGCGACGCCGATCGCCGCGTTCGCCGCGACCCAGCGAACGCCTGACAAGTTCAACTCGATCTTTCGGTTCGGGATCACCCCGCTGTTCCTCTTCTCGGGAACGTTCTTCCCGATCTCGAACCTGCCGGCGTCGATCCAGCCGATCGCTTGGCTGTCGCCGCTGTGGCATGGCGTCGAGCTCGCTCGAGCCCTCGCCCTCGGAACGATCGGCCAGGCGCCGGGACTCGCCCTCGTCCACGTCGCGGTCCTGGCGTCGATCTTCCTGGCTGGGTCGTGGTGGGCGTTCCGGACGTTCGCCGCGAGGCTGGCCCGCGGATGACGGCCTCGTCGCTGCCACTCTCTTCGCTGTTCACGCTCGGGAGTCGCCGGGCGCGCTTCCTCGTCGAGCGGAACATCTACGTCTACCGCCATGGCTGGATCTACATCTTGTCGGGCTTCTTCGAGCCACTGTTCTATCTCGGCTCGATCGGGTTCGGGCTGGGGGCGCTCGTCGGGACGGTCAATGGCCCCGGCGGCCACGCGATCTCGTACCAGCTCTTCGTCGCGCCTGGCCTGCTCGCAAGCGCAGCGATGAACGGAGCGATCACGGAGGGCACGTTCAACTTCTTCTTCAAGCTGCGCTACAACAAGACGTTCGACGCGATCCTTGCGACGCCGCTGTCGCCCGGCGACGTCGCCGTCGGCGAGCTCGTCTGGGCCCTGATCCGCGGCGGGATCTATGCGATCGCGTTCCTGATCGTGATGGCCCTGCTCGGGCTGATCGTGTCCCCGCTGGTGATCTTCGCCCTGCCCGCGGCGCTCCTGATCGGGTTCGGGTTCGGTGGCATCGCGATGGCCGCGACGTCGTTCATGAGGACCTGGCAGGACTTCGACCTGATCCAGCTCGTGATCCTGCCGATGTTCCTGTTCTCGGGCACGTTCTATCCGATCGACGCCTACCCGGAGGCCGTGCGGGCCGTCGTCCAGCTGACCCCTCTCTACCAGGGCGTCGACCTCCTGCGATCCCTCGCCGTCGGCCACCTCGACGGCTCGCTCGCGATCCACGTCGCCTATCTCGCCGTCATGGGGATCGTCGGGCTGTGGGTCGTGTCCCGGCGCCTCGACAAGCTGCTGCTCAAATAAGGCATCCGGCGGTGAGCCGCGCCGAAGCACTTGCGGCCCTGACCGCGGAGATCGTCGAATGCCGCCGCTGTCCTCGGCTGGTGGCGTGGCGGGAGCTCGTCGCGCGGGAGAAGGTGGCCCGGTTCCGAGACGAAACGTACTGGGGCCGACCCGTGCCCGGGTTCGGCGACCCGGACGCGCGGTTGTTGATCGTCGGCCTGGCGCCGGCCGCCCACGGCGGGAACCGGACCGGCCGGGTGTTCACCGGCGACGCGTCGGGTGACTTCCTGTTCGAGGCGATGCACGGCGTCGGGCTGGCGAACCAGCCGACGAGCCGCCGGGCGGACGACGGCCTCGTTCTCCGTGGCGCCTACATCGCGGCGCCCGTCCGCTGCGCGCCGCCGGCCAACAAGCCGACGCCCGAAGAGCGGGCGACCTGCCAGCCGTACCTCGTCCGCGAGCTCGGGATCCTGTCAGGCGTCCGGTGCCTCGTCGCGCTCGGGGCGTTCGCGTGGGAGTCGTCGTTTCGGGTGATCGAGGCGGTCAGCGGCGACGACGCGCGGCCGCGGCCACGGTTCGGGCACGGCGCCGTGGCGCGCGCCGGCGGCTACGTCGTGATCGGTTCGTACCACCCGAGCCAGCAGAACACGTTCACCGGCAAGCTGACCCAGCCGATGCTGCGCGGGGTTCTCGCCAGGGCGATCGAGCTCGCGATCGCCTGATTTCCGACGCCTTGGCGCGTGGGACGTGCACATGAGACAGGAATCCGCGGCTCACGTCCCGATTCGGCAAGATTCTTGTCGATTTGGAACGTCCCGTGCACGAACGGCATCACGAATCGCCGGAGTCCTGGGCGAATCGGTCGCATGTGCACGCCGGGCGCACCAGATGCCGGTCAGGCGACCGGGGGAGGCAGAGCGAGGGCCGGTGAGACGGCGGCCTGCCACGCCTCCACGTAGCGGTCGAGTCGATCGAAGACGACGCCGTCGAGGCTCGATGCCGCGTCGATGAACCGCTCCAGCATCGCCATCCGGCTTCCGCGGCCGATGCACTCGGGGTGCATCGTCACCGTCAGCAGGCCCCCGGGCGCGTGGGCGTGGGCATAGCGCAGCTCCTCGGTCCAGATCTCGAGGACCTTCGAAGGCGCCGACAGCCCGTCCCGGTCGCCGCTCGCCGACGGCTCGAAGTGCGGCCAGTCGTCGAGCGCCCACGACACTGGAACCTCGACGAGGGCTCCCTCGCGTCCGAACCGGGAGCCCTCCGTGACCGAATGGCGATCGCCGCGGCGGACGCGATAGAGCGCGTAGTCGTCGGCCATGAGCGAGGAGTCGTACCTGAACCCGGCGTCCTCGATGAGCTCCAGGGAGGCGACGCCGAGCGACCAATAGGGCGCGCGCCAGCCGGTCGGCCGGGCACCCGTGACCCGCTCGATGGCGGTTGCGCAGCGCTCGATCATCTCCCGCTCCTCGTACCGGGCGAGCGTCGCCGCGTCCTCATGGAACCAGCCGTGACAGGCGATCTCGTGGCCGCCGTCGACGATCGCTGCAGTCGACTCCGGGAACGTCTCCAGGGTGTGACCGGGAACGAACCAGGTCGAGGCGATCCCCCGCGAGGCCAGCAACTCGAGGATCCGCGGCGCCCCGACCCGGACGCCGAACTCGGCGTGCGACATCTTGACCGGCGAATCGCCGCGGCGGACGCCGTCGGAGATCGAGTCGTGGTCGAACGTCAGGGCTACGGTCAAGCGTGTCATCGGGCCATCGTAGCCAGCGGGGGAGATTTGCCGCCGACCCCTGCCGAGGCGCTGTCCCGTAGACTTCGGCCCGCACATGGCGACCGAGCTCGACTACTACACGATCCTCGGTGTCGAGCGGACCGCCTCCGACGCCGACATCAAGAAGGCTTTCCGCCGCCTCGCCCAGCAGTGGCATCCCGACGTGAACACGGAGCCCGGCGCGGCGGAGCGGTTCAAGTCGATCAACGAGGCCTACCAGGTCCTGTCCGACCCGGGGCGACGGCAGACCTACGACATGTTCGGGCGGGCCGGCCTCGGGGCTGACGCCGGCCTCGGCTTCGATCCGTCGGCGTTCGGCTCGTTCAGCGACATCTTCGACGCGTTCTTCGGCGGGGCGGCGACCGGCGGCGCGCGACGCGGCCATCCGGCGGCCGGCGCGGACCTCCGTTATGACCTGCGGATCAGCTTCGAGGAGGCCGTCCGCGGCACCGAGAAGGAGATCGAGTTCCCGGTCTACGGCCGGTGCGAGACCTGCGGCGGCAACGGCGCCAAGCCCGGCACGGAGCCGGTCCCCTGCGACAACTGCGGCGGCCGCGGCGAGATCCGGACGACGCGGCGGACGATGCTCGGTCAGATGGTGAACGTGACCGCCTGCCCCGTCTGCCAGGGCGAGGGCAAGCTCGTCAAGGAGCCATGCGAGACCTGCCACGGCGAAGGCCGGACCGAGCGGCGACGAACGCTCCGGGTGACGATCCCGGCCGGCATCGACGAGGGCCACCAGATCCGCCTCTCGAACGAGGGCGAGGTCGGCCGGCGCGGCGGAGCGGCCGGATCGCTCTACGTCGCGGTCCACGTCGCGCCACACCCGTCGATTCGGCGCGAGGGGACGGAGCTGATCTACGAGGCCGACGTCTCGATCGCCCAGGCCGCCCTCGGCACGACGATCGCCGTCCCGACCGTCGACGGCGCCGAGGACGTCGAGGTTCGTCCCGGCACCCAGCCGGGCACGGAGATCCGACTCCGCGGTCGAGGCGTGCCGCACCTTCGCCGGACCGGGTCGCGGGGCGATCTCCACGTGTTCGTCAACGTCGTCGTCCCCCCGCGGCTGTCGAAGCGGCAGCGCGAACTCCTCGCGGAGTACGCGGCGGAGGGCGGCGAAGCCGTCTCCGATGCCCATCCGGGGATCATCGGCAAGGTCCGCGACGCTCTTGGCTAGACCCGCTCGCCGCGTTGCGGCGGGTCAGGGCGTGTGGCTGGAGCTGTCGGTCGAGGCGGACGTCGAGGCGGTCGAGGCGGTCTCGGAGATCCTGTCCCGGGTCGCCATGGGGGGAACGAGCGTCGAGCCCGCGTTCGACCTCGTCGACGACGGACTGGGCACCCACGTCGACCCGGGACGACCGTCGGTCGTCCGGGCGTACGTCCCGGCTCGCGATCGCGTCGCGGCCGAGCGCGCCGCGGCCGATGCCGCCGAGGCGCTGGGTCACCTCCAGGCGTTCGGCCTTCGACCGATCGGCGAGGTCACGACCCGACTCGTCCACGAGGCCGACTGGGCGGAGGCCTGGAAGGCCCACTTCCCGGTGATCCGCGTCGGGCGGCGGATCGTCATCAAGCCGACCTGGCGGCGGCATCGGGCGAGGCCGGACGACGTCGTCATCGCCCTCGACCCCGGGATGGCCTTCGGGACCGGCCTTCACCCGACGACCCGACTCTGCCTCGTCGCCCTCGAATGGCTGGCGGATCGGGGGCGCCTCGACAGGGCGTGCGTCCTCGACGTGGGCTGCGGCTCCGGGATCCTGTCGATCGCCGCGGCAAGGCTCGGGGCCGCGAGCGTCATCGGTGTCGACACCGACCCGATCGCGATCGAGGCCACCGCGGCGAACGCGGCGAGAAACGGTCTGTCCGAGACGATCAGCGCTCGCGTCGGCTCAGTCCCGACCGAGAGCCCGCCGTTCGACGTCGTGTGCGCCAACCTCATCGCGTCGCTGCTTGTCGATCTCGCCCCGGCCCTCGCGGGGGAGCTCCGGCGCGACGGGATGGTCGTCGCGTCGGGCATCTTCGCGGACCGCGAGTCGGACGTCCGGGATGGCTTCGCCCGGGCCGGACTTTTGGTCGGCAAGCGCTGGGATGACGGCGACTGGGTGGCGCTCGAGGCGACGCGGCGCTGACGGCCGCTCAACGGGGCCCGACCTACAATCGCTCGGCATGCCCGCCTGGTTTCCCTACGTTCTGACGACTCACATCGTCCTCGCCGTCAGCCTGTTCCTGCCCTCGATCCTCCTGCCGTTCGCACTGCGGACCCGGCGGGCCGCCGCGGACAGCCCGCACCCGGTCGTCCGCTTCCTCCTGTGGATGCAGGCCCACGGGACGATCGTCATCGGCATCGGTCTGGCGCTGACCGGAACGGCTCTCGTCGCCCTCCTCGGGGCCTCCCTGATCGGGCAGCCGTGGCTGCTCGTCGCGCTCGCGATCTACGCGGCGAACCTGGTCCTCGCCTTCTTCGTCCAGCGGCCCAACCTCCGCCGGCTCGTCGGCGTCCGGGCGGCGGCCGACGATCGGGTCTGGCTCGCCCGGGCGAGGCGCCAGCGCTACATCAGCTATGCGATGGCGGCCCTGACTGGCACGATCGGGTTCCTGATGAGCACCAAGCCGCAGCTGTGGTGACCGAGGCGCCGGTCCGTCCCATCCGGACCGCGGCGATCACGAACCTGGGCTGCAAGGTGAACCAGTCCGAGATGGAGGGCGCCGCCCGACGCCTCCGAGAGCTCGGTATCCACGTCACCGACGGCGACCACCCGGCGGACCTCGTCCTCGTCAACACCTGCACCGTGACGGCCGAGGCCGACGCCAAGTCGCGCCACGCGGTCCGGCGCGCGCGGAGGACGAGCCCCGACGCGCAGGTCGTCGTGACAGGCTGCTCCGTCCAGGTCGGGCGCGAGGCGTTTGCCGCCGTCGATGGCGCCGCCCGGCTCGTCGACAACCGCTCGAAGGACGCCCTCCTCGCGGAGATCGACGCGCTGATCGGCGTGCCGCTCCAGGGCGAGACCGATCGCCGGGCCCTCGCTCGGGCGCTGCCAACACTGTCCGGCGTCGACATCGAGGGGATCGTCGACGGGCGGGCGTCGGTCGAGCGGACGCGGGCCTTCGTCAAGGTCCAGGACGGCTGCTCGTTCTTCTGCACGTATTGCATCATCCCGGCCGCGCGGGGGCCGGAGAGCAGCCTCGCGCCGGAGGCCGTCCTCGCCGACGTTCGACGAGCGCTCGCGGCGGGCCATCGCGAGATCGTCCTGACGGGGATCAACATCGGGACGTACGACGGCGGCTGGTCCGAGCGCGGCTTCCGGGGCGCCCATTCCCGATCCGTGCTGACCCTTGCCGGGATCGTCCGGCGGATCCTCGAGGAGACGGACACCGAGCGGATCCGCGTCTCGTCGATCGAGCCGCAGCACGTCGACGACGACCTGCTCCGGGTCTGGGCCGACGGCGCGCCACGGACCCTCCCCCACCTCCACCTGCCGCTCCAGTCGGGCGACGACGGCGTGCTCCGGCGGATGGGCCGACGCTACCGATCGGGCGACTACGCAACGATCGTCGGGCGGGTCCGCGAGGCACTCCCCGGTGTCGCGGTCCACGCGGACGCGATCGTCGGCTTCCCGACGGAGGACGAGGCGGCCTGGGCTCGGTCGCTCGACTTCATCCGCTCGCTGGACCTCGCGGGCCTGCACGTCTTCCGCTACTCGGCTCGGCCCGGAACCGCCGCGACCCGGATGACCGGTCAGGTCGACGAGCCGACGAAGAAGCGACGGGCGGCCAAGCTCCTCGCGGTCGGCGCCGACGCGCGGGCGCGTTGGGCCGCCGCCCACGTCGGCCGGACCGCGAGTGTCCTGTTCGAATCGGTCCTACCGGATGGCCGCTGGGTCGGTCATGCGAGCGATCACACGCTCGTCACCGCGCCGCCCCCGCCGACCGATCGCCACGACCTCGAGAATGCGATCGCGGCGATCGCGGTCGAGTCGGTCGACCCCGCCGCCCTCGACCGCGTCATCGGCCGGATCGTCGACCTGTCGCCGCCGCGCACTCCGTTGGGAGGGCCCGCTCTTGCCCACTGACGCCGACCGAAGCCCGCGACCCGACTGCCTCTTCTGCCGGATCGCCAGCGGCGAGCTGCCGTCACGGGTCGTCGTCGACGACGAGGACCTGATGGCGTTCCACGATATCGCCCCGCGCAGCCCGACCCACATCCTGATCATCCCGAAGGCGCACATCGCGTCCGCCGCCGATCTGACGGAGGACGACGGCCCGCTCCTCGGCCGGCTGTTCGCGACCGCTGCGCGGATCGCCCGCGAGCATGGCATCGCCGACGCGGGCTACCGGATCGTCAGCAACGTCGGGCGGTGGGGCGGCCAAACGGTCGACCACCTGCATCTCCACCTGATGGGCGGGCGGGCGTTCAGCTGGCCGCCCGGATGAGGCCACTCCGATGAGCCTGGCCGGCCCAGCGCGCGGCCGGATCGCCGGCCTGCTCCCCGGCGTGCTCCCCGTCATCGCCGCGATCGTCGTCGCCGGCTGCGGCATCGGCGCCGTCGGCTCGGCGGCATCCCTCCCGGCCGAATCGGTCGGGCCCGCAGCCACGGCAGGCGCGGCCGTGGCCCAGACGCGAGGGGCGATCGCGTCGGCCCTCTCGACGGTCGCCGTCCAGTTCGGTGATGCGAACCGACCCTACCGGCCCGCCGAATCCGGCCGCCTCCGCGATGCGCCGCGGGCTGTCTACCAGGTCGTCATGCCCGATCAGCCGGACGCCGGATACATCGTCGTCTACGAGTTCCCGGACGCCGGTGCCGCCGTCGACGCCGGGAACGAGGAGGCGGGCTACCTCGGGACCGGCAACGGCCGCGTCCAGTTCCCGCCGGGGACGCTCCACGTCCTTCGCGAGCTCGGCCCGACGCTGATCCTCTTCTCCTGGCTCCCGGCCGCATCGTCCGACCCGACGGCGGCGAACGTGGCGAAGGCCCTCGGGACGCTCGGGATCGGGTTCACCGTCCCGAACTAGGAGCTCGCGCCGGCCGGCGCCGCGACCGGCGCCGCGGCCCAGGCGCGGACCGGATCGCGCCGGATCTTCAGGGTGTGGGTCCGCGGGAAGTCCTCCTCGGGCCAGAGCCGCCAGGCGGCGATCCGCTGCTGCGGGCCGAGCTCCGCGTTCGCCGCGCGAACGGCCGCGTCGACGATCGGCTTTGCCGCCTCGGCGTCCCTGGCGCCGGCGCCACTGAGCAGGACGACCGCCTCGATCCGGCCTGGCTTGGTCTCGACGACGATCGCGTCGCGGATGCCGGCGATCCGCAGGGCGTTCTCGATGTCTTCGGGATAGACCTTGAACCCGTTCGGCAGCACGATCCGGTCCTTGGTCCGTCCGCTCAGGACGAGCCGCCCCGCCGGGTCGATGTGGCCGATGTCGCCGGTGTGGTACCAGCCCGCGCCGTCGATCGCGCGGGCGGTCGCCTCGGGGTCCTGCCAGTAGCCCTTGAACAGCGTCGGGCCGCGGAACAGGACCTCGCCGTCGTCGGCCACGGCCAGCTCGACCGGCGGCACTGGGCGGCCGACCGTTCCGAGCCCGTGGTCCTCGCGCGTCGTGCACGTCCCGAACCCGTTCTCGCTGCTGCCGTAGCCCTGGATGACGATCACCCCGAGGTCCTCCCAGGCCTGCTGGAGAGCGGGCGGCAGGAACGCACCGCTCGAGACGAACAGGCTGAGGTTGCCGCCGAGCCGGTCGTGGACGCTCCGGAAGACGATCCGCCGAACGCGGTAGGGGAGGCGCCGGGCGACGCCCCGCAGGCGATCGAACCAGACGCGCCGACCGGACTTGTCGGCCTCGCGCTCGATCGCGCTCCAGAACAGATCGAGGATCTGGGGCACGACGATCATGCTCGTGACGCGGTGTGCCTTGAGAGCCGCGAACAGGACCCGCGGGTTGCGGCTCCGGACGTAGAGGATGTCGGCGCCGACGCTGAGGGCGTAGATCAGGCCGATCGCCTGCTCGAACAGGTGGCTCAGGGGCAGGATGCTCACGATCCGGTGGTCGAGCGGCGGGATCACCCCGTTGATCGCGATCATCGTCGCCAGGAGGTTGTCGTGGGCGACCATGACGCCCTTCGGGGTGCCGGTCGTGCCCGACGTGAAGATCAGGTCCCAGACGTCCTCCGGCGCCGGCCGAGGCCAGGTGTCGACGTCGGCCTCCATCTGCGCCGCGCGCGCCGGGTCCTCGGGAACGCGGGTCAAGTTGTCGATGGTCGTCGTCGGGAAGCCGGCGAGTCCGGCGGAGGCCGCGTCCGGCGCGTCCTGGCCGGTGCCGAGGAGGAGATGGCGCGCCTCGGACCGCCCGACGATGCCCTGGATCGCGTCGCTGCTCATCCGCAGGTCGAGCGGGACGAGGATCAGACCCGCCCGCATCGCGCCGATGTAGGCCGCCGCAAGGTCGGGTCCCGACGGGCTCCAGGTGAGGACGCGATCACCGGGCTTCAGCCCGAGGTCGTGGCGGAGGCGCCACGCCGCCAGGCGGCTCCGCCGCGCGAACTCGCGGTACGTCCACGTCGCTGCCTTGCCGTCGTCCGCCCAGATCCCGACGGCCGGCCGGTCGGCATAGCGCTCGAAGGCCCGGTCGAGGAGGTCGAGGAGCGTCCGCGGCTCGGCCACGGCCTCCTCCTGGGCCTCGATGGCCGCGCTCAGGGCACTCATCATCGAGCGATGGTAGATGGCGGGGTTGTCCATGGTGCGGCCTCGCGGGCGTGCTCTCCCTCATCGACGCGCGGCCGGCCGAACCGTCACCGTTGGTGATGGTCGAGCGCTGGTAAATGCGCGATTGATCCGCGGTGAAGCTGACGCCGCGATGCTCCCGTGGAATGGACGCAACACGCATCGGACTGTCACTGCGGGCGCTCCGGATCCGACGTCGATGGCGGCAGATCGACGTGGCCGTTAAGGCCGGCGTCTCGCGCGGCACGATCTCGAACATCGAGCGTGGCCTGCTCGGCCAGGTATCGGTCGCGACGCTCGCGAAGGTCGCGATGATCCTCGGAGCCGATCTCCAGATCACGGTGCGCTGGCACGGCGCAGAGCTCGACCGTCTCCTCGACGCCGGACATGCCGCTCTCGTTGACGAGATGGCGCAGCGCCTCCGAGGCTCTGGCTGGGACGTCGAAGTTGAAGTCACGTTCTCGATCTGGGGTGAGCGCGGTTCGATCGATGTCCTCGCATTCCGGCGGGTCACCGGCGACCTCCTGGTCGTCGAGGTCAAGACCGTGGTGCCCGATTTCCAGGCGACGGTGTCTGCGCTCGATCGAAAGGCGCGCCTGGCACAGGAGATCGGGGCTGGGCGCGGATGGGACGCTCGACGGATCAGCCGGTTGCTCGTTATCGAGCGCGGGTCGACTTCGCGCGACCGCCTGCGCCGGATCGGGCACGCGGTCGACGTGGCATTCCCTGATCGAGGAGCCGTGGTCCGACGCTGGTTGCGATCGCCGTCAGCCCCGATGTCCGGGCTGTTGTTTGTGCGGAGCGCAACTGGTGATCGCGTTGCGTACCCGATCGCCGGCCGCCAGCGAGTTCACCACGCGAAACGCGCACGAAGCGCAAGCGGCGGTTGCGTCTCGCGCGCGCCAAGACCCGCGTGCGGCTCGTCGCGCGCGTAGTGCAACGCCGGTTTGCGATCCGCGCCGCAGGACGAACAGGAGAAGGATGGTCTGTGGGCGCCCTCAAGGTTTGGTTGACCCTCCGAGGGGGCTCGGCTATGCTCCGGCGGCTCTGCCACCGGTCGGTGGCGAGCGGTCGCGCGCCGGTGGCTCCGAGCGCGTCGCCGGAACTCGAGACCCGAGCCAGAGGAGGTGAACCGGGATTGGCAGAAGTCCGCGTGGGTGAGAACGAGACGTTCGAAAGCGCCCTTCGCCGCTTCAACAAGAAGATCCAGCAGTCCGGCATCCTCGCCGAGGCTCGCCGCCGCGAGCATTACGAGAAGCCGAGCGTGAAGCGGAAGCGCAAGGAAGCGAAGCGCAAGAAGAACGCCCGAACGCAGGCCGGCTGACCGGCCAGCCGGCGCCAGCGTCGGCCGAGGACCGCGCCAGCCCGAGCCCGCCCAGGGCGTCCAGGCTCGTCGACCGGTGACCCGGCCGCGACCCGCCTCCCGCCCGAGGTAGCCATTCCGGTGTCCCTTCGAGATCGGCTCCAGACCGACGTCACCGCCGCGATGCGGTCCGGTGACGCGCTGCGCCGCGACGTCCTGCGGATGGCCCAGAACGCCGTCTACCTCGTCGAGAAGCGGGACCGACGCGAGCTCTCGGACGACGACGTCGCCGGGATCCTCGCGCGGGAGGTCAAGACGCGTCGCGAGTCTGTCGATGCGTTCCGGAAGGGCGGGCGCGAGGACCTCGCGGCCAAGGAGGAGGCCGAGATCGGGATCCTCCAGGGCTATCTTCCCGAACAGCTCGACGATGCCGCGCTCGAGGCGCTGATCGACGATGCCGTCGCCGCGACCGGGGCGTCCAACGCCCGTGACATGGGCAAGGTGATGGGCTGGCTCGCGCCCCGGACGAAGGGTCGGGCCGACGGTCGTCGCGTTTCGGAGCTCGTCGCGAAGCGCCTCGCCCAGGCCGACCTCGCCGCTCACGCGGACGGCGCCCATGCCGATGGCGCCCACGCCGCAGGCGGGGAAGCCGCCGGCACGCGGACCCGCGAGGCGGGCTGACCCGATGACCGGGGACGACCTTCGATGCTGAGCGCGCGACGACGACCCGACCTCGCGTCGACCTTCACCCGCCGTGACGTGGCCAGGCTGACAATCCGAGCCGGCCTGCTGGTCGCGGCGCTGACGGCGATCTTCGCCCTCGATCTCCTGCCGCAGCGGCTCGACATCCAGGTCGGCGCCGTGGCGTCGGCCGACATCGTTGCCCCGCGGGCCGCCTCGTACGTCAGCGACATCCAGACCAAGGAGCAGAAGGACCAGGCGAGCGCGGCCGTCGCGCCCGTCTACGACTACGGCGCGGAGAAGGCCATCGGGATCGCCAAGGTCCAACTCATGGCGTTCGAGCGGCGCGTCGCAGCGGTGGACCAGGCGTTCGACCCGTCCATCAAGGAGAACGCTCGCAAGGCGATCCTCCAGAACGCCATTCCCGGTCTCAGCGAGGCCGCCCGCACCACGTTGATCTCGCTGTCGAAGGATCGCTGGACGGCGGTTCGCGCCGAGGCATCGCGCGTCCTCGACGCCACCGAGCGCGACGAGCTCCGCGACACGGACGTCCAGCTCGTGGCAAGCGACCTGTCGACCAAGATGGCCCTCCTCGACGACAAGGAGCGCTCTCTCGCCGCCGAGCTCATCGAGCCGCTCGTCGTGGCCAACAGCTCGTTCAGCCAGCAGATGACCGACCAGGCGAAGGACAAGGCGGCAGAGGCCGTTCCGAACGTCGTCGTCAACTACGCCCAGAACGAGATCATCGCCCGGCGCGGCCAGAAGATCACGGACGTCGACCTCGAGGCCATCGACGAGTTCGGCCTCCGCGAGGCCCGACCGGACGTCGCCCGCCTCGGTGGCTGGCTGGTCCTGTCGATCCTCGTCGTCGCGATCCTCCTCGCCTGGGTCTGGCGGTTCCGCCGAGAGCTGTGGCACCGCACGAACGGCATGATCCTGATCGGCCTCATCGTCGTCGGCACGGCCCTGCTCATGAAGCTGACCGCCGGGCGGCCAGGCCTGCCGTACATCGTCCCGACCGCCGCCGCCGGGATGCTCCTGGCGATCCTGCTCGACTCGGGTGTCGCGACGATGGTCCTCGGGCTGATCGCCGTGGTCGCCGGCGCCGTGAACCCGACCAACCAGCTCGAGCTCGTCGCCTACACCCTGTTCGGCGGCATGGCCGGCATCATCGCGATCCGACGCGGCGATCGGTTGCAGGTCTTCCTCCGGGCCGGCCTGGCGGTCGCGATCGTCGACGTCCTGGTCGTGGCGATGTTCGGGTTCCTCGGGTCGCACGACGCCCGCGGCGTCATCGAGCTGATGGGCGCCTCGCTCCTCGCCGCCGCGGGCTCCGCGATCGCCGCCGTCGGCACCTTCGCGGTTCTCGGGAGCGTGTTCGGCATCCTGACCGTGTTCCAGCTGCTCGAGCTCGCGAACCCGTCCCAGCCGCTCATGCGGCGGCTGCTGGTCGAGACGCCCGGCACGTACCACCACTCGCTGATGGTCGGGAACCTCGCTGAGCGCGCCGCCGAGGCGATCGGCGCCGACCCGCTCCTCACCCGTGTCGCCGCCTACTACCACGACATCGGCAAGCTCGCGAACCCGCTGGCCTTCATCGAGAACCAGTCGGGCGGCGAGAACATCCACGACGAGCTCGACCCGGAGACGTCCGCCCAGATCCTGAAGGCCCACACCGCCGACGGCATCGACATCGCCTACAAGGCGAGGCTCCCGAAGAGCCTGATCGCGTTCATCCCGCAGCACCACGGGACCGCGCCGATGAGCTACTTCTACGCACGGGCGAGGGGCCTGGCGGCCGAGCCGTACGGGGGCCCGCAGACGGCCGAAGGTGCTCGAGCCGCTGCGACGGTCGACGAGCGGCGGTTCCGCCACTCCGGGCCGAAGCCTCAGTCGCGCGAGGCGGCCCTGATCATGCTGGCCGATGGGGTCGAGGCGTCCGTGCGGTCGCTGGCCTCCCGTGACGAGCCGGCGATCCGGGCGATGGTCGCGCGGATCATCGACGAGCGGATGGCGGACGGCCAATTCGACGAATGCGACCTGACCCTCCGCGACGTCGAGAAGATCAAGGAGGCGTTCGTCGAACAGCTCCTCGGGATGTACCACCAGCGGATCGCCTACCCGCAGAACAAGGTGGTCGAGCTGGAGTCACGGCGGGCGGCCGAGTCGGGCGCCGCGGCGGGCGGAGGACCCACGGCAGGGGCGTGACCCCGATCTACGTCGGGCCTTGGCGGGTCGACCCGGTCGTTCGTGACGGCGTTGCCCGACGTCTTCCGATCTCGGTCCGGTCGCTCGGTCGGGCGATCGGCGCGGCGCTCGACGCAGCCGGGGCGCCGAAGCCGGCCTCCGTCGGGCTGATCCTCACCGGGGACCGCGAGCTGGCGAAGCTCAACGAGGCGCACCTCGGCGAGCGCGGCCCGACCGATGTCCTGTCGTTCCCGCTCCTGCCGGCCGAGTCATTTCCGCCCCACCCCCGCGACCCGGATCGCGGCGCCGAGCTGCTGCCGGGTTCGGCCGTTGGGTTCACCGGACCGCCGGGCCGTCGGACCCACCTCGGTGACATCGTCGTCTCGGTTCAGCGAGCGATCGCCCAGGCGGAGTCGGGCCGTGGAGGCCAGACCGGCGACGTCGCCTGGTCCCCGGCGGACGAGCTACGGCTGCTCGTCACCCACGGCACGTTGCATCTCTGCGGCTGGGACCACGCCGACCCGCCCGAGGAGCGGGAGATGCGAGCCCTCGAGCGACGATTGGTGGCCAGTTCCTGAGCTCGCCGGCTTCTCGCGAAGTCGTCCGACATCGAACGCCCGGCGAGGAGACCTCCGGATTCCGCCGATGCTCCGGAATCGGAGTCCGAAATCGGACTGAGATGCGCGACGAGCTGGGCCAGGTCGCCCTGGCCTGGCTATTCGGCTCCGCGCTCGATGGCGATGCAGGCCTCGAATACCGCCAGAGCGCCACGTCGCTCGACCGGGACGTGTAGGCGGCGATCCCGCTTTCCACGTCGTTGAGAACGATATCGAGGATTCCCGCCCGGATTCGACCTGCTGGAGTCAGTGTCAGGTCCGATCGTCGGCCGTCGTAGGCGTTCCGGTGCCGGATGATCAAGCCGTCACCTTCGAGGCGGTCGAGGACACTCGAGAGCGTTGAGCGATGGAAACCGAATCGTCGTCGCACCTCGATGGCACTGCATCCGGGGTTGCTTCGTAGGTAGGCGAGAACGACGGCCTCGGAGCTTTCGAGGCCGTGCACTCGAGTCGCCCGGGCCAGCACACGGCTCAATGCGTGATAGCCGGCGTGGACAGAGCGGATCACGGGCGCATCGACTTCGGAATCGAGGACCGGTGGCCAGCCGTCGTCCGCGTCGGCGAGGTCGCCCATCGCTGCGCATCTTCAGGTCGACGGCTTACCTGGCGGTTCCTTGGGTCCGCGCCGTTACCAACCCACCACTTGCGCCGATTTCGGACTCCGAAAGCGGCGTGTCGGAAAAAACGAAAGGGGCTTCCGGCGCCGTTCGATATCGGAGCATCCTCGCCAGGATCAGCCGCTGCATCGCGATGCCGGCGCCTGAGGGCGCCGGCATCGATCGACGTTGGAGACCGTCCGGCCGGAGCCCGGCGGAGGTCAGCGGAGGACGACGA
>Ga0070699_100002025_pt1 | contig 18312 bp, 14 predicted proteins | sample KBSK1503metaG_FD_65473 | JGI IMG/M metagenome (GOLD analysis project Ga0070699, IMG submission 65473) | Corn, switchgrass and miscanthus rhizosphere microbial communities from Kellogg Biological Station, Michigan, USA - KBS K1-50-3 metaG | ecosystem: Host-associated > Plants > Roots >... | reverse complement strand
CCGAGCGCAGCCGCGAAGGCGGCCTCGCACCGGCCCGCGTTCGGGCTGGGATGGCGACCGCCGTCGCGGCGCACGACGTTCAGCACGGAAACGGGGCTGGTCCTGGTCACCAGCGGGGCGCAGGCCACGGTGAGCACGGCGGTGACGCGAGCCGGTACCCAGTTGGCCACGTCGTCCAGGCGGGCAGAGGCCCAGCCGAACCGCAGGTACCTGGCCGAACGGTGGCCCACCATCGCGTCGAGGGTGTTGACCGCCCGGTAGGCCACCAGCCCGGGTATCCCGGCGACAGCCCCCCAGAGCAGCGGCGCCACCACGGCGTCCGAGGTGTTCTCGGCGACCGACTCCACTACCGCACGGGCCATGCTCGCGGCGTCCAGCTTCGCCGGATCGCGGCCGCACAGGCTGGGCAGCACCGCCCTGGCCGCGGCGAGATCGCGGCGGTGGAGCGAGAGCCGCACCCGTTCGGCCTCAGAATGTAGCGATCGGGCACCGGTGACCGCCCACACCGCGGTCGCGACCGCGGCGGCCTGCCACGGCGGCCGGCCTCGCGTACGGCGATACAGGACCGCGGCGGGGGCGGCGACGGCCAGCACGCAGGCGGCCGCGTGCGCGGCGCCGCGCCGGCGGCTGTCGGCGTAGTCGCGGGCCTCGAGCGCCGCGGCGGCGCGGCCGAACGCGGCCACCGGATGACCGCGGCGCGGGTCGCCGACCAGCGCGTCGAGCGCCACGCCGGCCACCAGCCCCAGCGCCAGCGGCCAGCGCGACTGTTTCTGCACCCGCTCATTGTGGCCTAGGACCATCGGCGTACGCGGGTTGGGGCGGGCGGCCGATGCGCGCGGGCCTGGGCGCGGGCAGGCTGGCTCTCATGAGAACCTACGCGGAGCTCCCCGGGCTGATGACGCAGATGACCGGGGACGAGAAGCACGGGCCCAGCGCGACGTCGACGCTGGATGTGCTCTGGGTCCTGTACGACCAGGTGCTCCGGGTGTCGCCGGATACCGTCGGCGACCCAGGCCGGGACCGGTTCCTGCTCTCCAAGGGGCACGGGCCGGCCGCTTACTACGCGGTGCTCGCGGCCAGGGAGTTCTTCCCCGAGTCGTGGCTGGCGGGCTTCGGCTCGGCGGAGTCGCGGCTCGGGTATCACCCGGATCGTTCGCTTGTGCCGGGCGTGGAGATCGCCAGCGGGTCGCTGGGGCACGGCCTGCCGATCGGGGTCGGCGTGGCGCACGGCCTGCTCGCGCGGGGTTTTTCCGAGCCTCGGGTCTACGTGCTGGTCGGCGACGCGGAGCTGGACGAGGGCAGCAACAGCGAGGCGATCGTGTACGCGGGCGCCGTGGGCCTGCCCAACCTCACCGTGGTCGCGGTGGACAACCAGTCCTCCTCCTACGGCTGGGGGCCGGGGGGGATCGAGGCGCACTTCGCCGTCGCTGGCTGGTCGACGGTGCGGGTTTCCGGCCGTGATCATGAGGCGCTGGCGTCGGCGTTCCGGGTTACGGCTGCTGGCGCCGCGTCCGCTGGCCCGCAGCTCGTGGTGGCCACCGTCGAGGGCCCGGGAGCGTTATGCAAAACCGGCCGCGAGTGCAGCGGACCTTCTCATGCCTGCGCGAACGGTCGGCCCGATGCGGGTCGCACGGACAGCAACCTCAGCGGGTTCTTTGCATAACGCGACTTTCAAATATGAAACAGGGGTGAATGGTGATGGCTGATATGCGCACTGTCTTCGCGGAGACGGCGTCGGCGCTGCTTGACGAGGATCCGCTGGCCGCGGTGGTGCTGGCGGAGATATCCGCGGACATGTTCGGCAAGGCGGCGGCGAGGCACCCGGACCGGGTGCTCAACGTGGGCATCAGGGAACAGCTGATGATCAGCGTGGGCGGCGGGCTGGCGCTGGCCGGGATGCGGCCGATCGTGCACACCTACGCGCCGTTCCTGGTGGAGCGGGCCTACGAGCAGGTCAAGCTGGACCTCGGGCACCAGGGCGTGCACGCCGTGCTGGTCAGCATCGGGGCGTCGTACCACGCGGCCTCGTCCGGACGGACGCACCAGGCGCCGGAGGACGTGGCGCTCTTGGACAGCGTGCCCGGGTTCTCGGTGGTGGTGCCGGGGCACCCGGCTGAGGTGGAGGCGCTGCTGCGCGGGGCGTTCGGCGCGCTGGATGGTGGCTCTACTTATATGCGGCTGTCTACCGAGGTTAACCGAGAGGCGCGGCCGGTGTCGGCTTCGCTGCAGGTGATCCGTCCGGGGCGGCGGGCCGTGGTGGTCGCGGTGGGGCCTATGTTGTCACCGGTGCTGGAGGCGGTCGCCGACCTGGACGTGACCGTGGCCTATGCGACGACGGTGCGGCCGTTCGACGCTGTTGGGCTGCGTTCGGCGGAGGCTGGGTCGGGGGCCGTGGTGCTGGTCGAGCCGTACCTGGCGGGGACGTCTTCTCATTCTGTGTCCTCGGCGCTGGCCTCGCGGCCGCACCGGCTGCTGAGCCTGGGCGTGCCGCGTACCGAGCTTCGGCAGTACGGAACGCCCCTTGATCACGCGGTTGCGTACGGGCTCGACGCGGCCGGGATCAGGCGCTCGGTGACCCGGTTTATCGGCTTGACTTAGAGTGCTCTCCATTTCCGAGACTCTGTTGTATGAGATACCGGACGATTGGAAGTGACCCGGCGACCAGGCGCGAGGTGAGCGTGCTGAGCCTGGGCGCGATGCTGATGGGCAGCCGGACCGACGAGGCGATGTCGTTCGCCATCCTGGACCGGTACGTCGAGGCCGGCGGGACCTTCATCGACACGTCGGGGAACTACGCCTTCTGGGTGCACGGCACCCAGGGCGGCGAGAGCGAGGAACTGCTCGGGCGCTGGCGGCGCAGCCGCGGCATCGGCGACGAGATAGTCATCGCGACCAAGGTGGGCGCGCGGCCGCTGGCGCCGGCCACGGGATTCGAGGGCGTGGCGTTGGATGGGCTGTCCGCCAAGGCGATCAGGGAGTCGGCGGAGCGGAGCATGTCGCGTATGGGGGTGTCGCGGCTGGACCTGATGTACGCGCACATCGAGGATCCTGCCGTGCCGCTGTCCGAGACCGTCGAAGGGTTCGCCGAGCTGGTCTCCTTGGGTTTCGTCGGCCTGCTGGGCGTGAGCAACCACTGGGCGTGGCGGGTTGAGCGGGCCCGGGCGCTGGCTGCTGGTTCTGGGCTACCGGGCTACGAGGTCCTGCAGTACTGCCATACATACCTGCGGCAGCGGGCGGATTCGCCGGGGTGGTTGTCGCCGGACGGCGAGCCGGGAGCGGCAGGGCCTGACCTACTGAGCTACGTGCGGTCCTCCGGGTTGCCCCTGGTGGCGTACTCGCCGCTGCTGGGCGGTGCTTACGTGCGGCCGGACAAGCCGCTGGGGCCGGAGTTCGACCACGCGGGAACGCCCAGGCGGCTGACCGCGCTGCAGGCCGTGGCTAGTGAGACGGGGGCTACGGCCAACCAGGTGGTGCTGGCGTGGCTGATGGGCGGGGAGCTGCCGGTGATTCCGCTGGTGGGGGCGTCTTCGGTGGCGCAGCTCGAGGAGAGCCTGGGCGCGGTGGAGCTGGAGCTTTCGGCCGGGCAGCGAGCGCGGCTGGATCAGGCGGGCTGAGGGTCGGCTGGGGCCTCTGGGCTGGCTGCGGCTCTTGCTGGGCAGGGCCACCCTTGCTGGGCCCTTGCTCGAGCCCTTGCTGGGGCCTTGCTCGGGCCCTTGCCGGGGCTTGCTGGGGCTTGCTCCGACTCCGCCGGGCTGGGCTTGGCGCTCCCTGGGCTGGGTTTCATGATCGCGGGCAGTTTCGTGTGCTATACGCCCGAAACTGCCCGCGATCATGAGTTGCGCCAAGTGCTGGGTGAGCTGGTGGCATGATGTAGAGCTACGAAGCTTAGAAGTACGCTTCTAAGGTGTATAGTTATACTATGAATGGGCAGGTCAGCAAGCCTGAGCACATCTTCGATCGTGCTCGTGAGTGGGACGGCCTCGTCCAGTTCGCGACCTCCAGTAGCGCCGATGTACGCCTAGGCATCGTCAGCGGACGGCGGCGGCAGGGCAAGACCTACCTGCTGGACGCGGCCGCGACCACGTTCGGCGGTTTCTTCTTTACCGCCACCGACTCGACCGAGACGGACTCGCTGGCCAGCTTCGGGCGGGCTCTGGCCAGCGACAGCGGCGGCGGCCGGTATGCGTTCGCCGACTGGGACGAGGCACTGGAGCGGCTGTTCGGGGCGGTGGGCAAAGGTCTCGTCATCATCGATGAGTTCCCTTATCTCATGAAGGCCAGCCCATCGCTGCCGTCGCTGATCCAGCGCGCGCTCGGCCCGCGGGGCTATGCGCAGCAGTCCAGCGCGCGGCTCCTGCTCTCTGGGTCGGCGATGTCGGTCATGGGCCAGCTGCTCACCGGAAGCGCGCCGCTGCGCGGGCGGGCCAGCCTGGAACTGATCATCCGGCCGTTCGGCTACCGCGATGCGGCGAAGTTCTGGGACATCGGTGATCCTCGCCTGGCGGTCCTGGTTCACTCGATCGTCGGCGGGACGCCCGCGTATCGCCGGGAGTTCGTGGGCGGCGACTCCCCCACCTCGCTGGCCGACTTCGACGCATGGGTCCTGCGTACCGTGCTCAATCCGCAGCTTCCGCTGTTCCGCGAGGCCCGGTACCTGCTGGCGGAGGAGACCGAGATCCGGGACACGGCTCTCTACCACGCCGTCCTCGGCGCGATAGCATCGGGCAACGCCACCCGTGGCGGGATGGCGAGCTACATCGGCCGCAAGTCAACCGACATCGGGCATCCGCTTGCCGTGCTGGAAGACTCCCAGCTGATCACCCGGGAGACTGATCCATTCCGGAAGGGCAGGTCGCTGTACCGGATCACCGAGCCGCTGGTCATCTTCTACGAGGCCGTCATGCGCAGGGAATGGACGCGGCTGGAACGCGGCGACACGGCCGGCGCGTGGCGTAACTCTCAGGTCACCTTCCTGTCCCAGGTGGCCGGGCGGCATTTCGAGGCTGTCTGCCGCGACTGGGCACTGTCTTCGGGAACTGAGGTGTTCGGCACGGTGCCGGGCGAGGTCGCGGCCGGCGTGGTGGCCGATCCGCTCCGGCGCGACCAGATCCAGGTCGACGTGGCCGTCTTCGCGCCCGACGAGCCGGGGCGGCCCCGCCGGGTGCTGTCTCTCGGCGAAGCCAAATGGGACAAGGTCATGAACCCCGGTCACCTCGAGCGTCTGCGCCGCGCCCGCGACCTGCTAGCCGTAAAGGGGTATGACACGGAGCAGACGAGACTTACTTGTTACAGCGGGGCGCGCTTCGACTCTGAGCTGGCCGATCGCGCCGCAGGCGATCCGCTGATTCAGCTGGTCGGCCTGGACGAGCTCTACCGTTAGCCTCATGGTGAGGTACCCTCGGCGGTTGGGGAGTCGGCGGGGCTGACGGTCAATCGTTTTCCGAGGTGGCACGGCGTCAAGGGCCGACACACTGCGACCTTCGTGTGGCCGTCACGTGATCTTCGCCGTGCACAATTACGTTTCGAGCGCCCGTAGCTCAGCCGGACAGAGCAGCTGCCTTCTAAGCAGCGGGTCGCGGGTTCGAATCCTGCCGGGCGCGCCAGGTCAGGGGGTGTTTAAGGCCCTTGGCTAGTGTGGCGGGGAGCCAAAAAGGGAGCCACTCGGAGTATGGTGGCTCCCATGACGCAAGCTTCTTTGAGCAAGCGCCGGGGTCAGGGCGAGGACTCGATCTACTGGGACGCATCCAAGAACCGGTACGTCAGGGCCGTGAGCCTGGGGTTCAGCCCGTCCGGGGCGCGGATCCGGAAGAAGGTTACCGGCCGGACCAAGACTGAGGTCCGGGACAAGCTACGGGAGCTGCATAGGCAGGTCGAGGGCGGGCTGCGGCCGCGGCGGCGCTACACCGTGGAGGACGCGCTCGAGGACTGGCTGACCGTTGGCCTGGATGGCCTCTCGGCGCGGACTGTGACGTTGTACCGGGGCACGATCGTGAAGGCGCTTCGTGAGGAGCTCGGTAGCGTCCGGCTGACCGATCTCACCGCGGCGGATGTCCAGAAGGCGCTGACGTCTATGGCGTCGCGGGTGTCGACGCGGACGGTTCAGATCGCGCATAACGTCCTGGTCCGGGCGATCCGCCAGGCCGAGCGCGACGACCTGGTGGGCCGTAACGTCGCGGCGCTGGTCAAGCCGCCGAAGGGACAGGGTGGCGGGCGGCCGTCGAAGTCGCTGACCCTGGAGCAGGCGGTGGCGCTGATGACTGCGGCTCGCGGTACCCGGCTGGAGGCATACATCACCGTGTCACTGCTGACGGGCCTGCGGACCGAGGAGGTCAGGGCGCTGCGCTGGAATCATGTCGTGGCCTGGATAGGAGGCCAGTGGGAGCCGGTAAGCGAGGCCGGGTTCGATCACGAGCAGCTGGCGGTGTTCGTGTGGCGGGCCGATCGGGCTGGAGGCGATACGAAGACGCCGAAGTCCCGGAGGACGCTGGCGCTGCCGCGGCGGTGCGCGGAGGCGCTGCGGGAGCAGCGGGTACGGCAAGCGGAGGACCGGCTGGCGGCCGGGCCGCTGTGGCAGGATCGCGGGCTGGTGTTCGCGTCGACCGTCGGGACGCCGCTAGATGATCACAATGTACGGCGGCAGTTCCGGGTTATCACCGAGGCGGCCGGACTGGGTACGACGTGGGTGCCGCGGGAGCTGCGGCACACGTTCGTGTCGCTGCTGTCGGCTCATGACGTGCCGGTGGAGGCGATCGCACTACTGGCCGGGCATAACCAGACGGCCACGACGGAGCTGGTCTACCGGCACCAGATCGTGCCCGCTCTGACCCGCGGCGCCGAGGTCATGGATCAGATCTTCGGCTAGAAGATGAGCCTTCGGGAGATGGGCTGGAACTTCAGATCGACCGCGAATATCAAACATAACGTAGGCTCAGCGTTCGCTGCGGATGAGTTCGTCGCGTAGTTCCTTGAGCGGCCGACGTTCGCGCCTCGTCTGTAGTTGCCAGAAATCCCAACCATAGCGTTACCGGTGGGAGCCTTCATCGGGTCTGCGAGGACACGGCCAGGCGGCCGATGCGTGTCAGCACCGTTGCACCTGTTTTGGGCGAATGGATTAGCGATATCGTCAGCATGGATGAGCATCCGGCAGGGTTGAACGGAGGGCAGGCGATGGCACGGCGCAGTTCCCTTTTTTCCGGGTATGCGCAGATGCAGCGCGAAGCGGCACGAGCTCAAGCCGCTCAGGCGCGGGCTCAGGCGGCAGCACGGCGGGAAGCCGAGCGTGCCCGTACCGCGTATCTGCGCGCCCAGGCAGCGGAGGAGAAGGAGTACAAGCGCCTTTACGCCGAGAGCCGTGTGGCGGATGTCGCGGCAATGAATGATGATCTTGAGGCCGCCGTGAAGGCGCTGGAGGGCCTGCTTGCGGCAGCCTTGAAGGCTGGTGACCTGGTCCGTTTCTCCTCGCTCAAGACGCCTGCATCGCCACCGCCGTGGCGGCATTCGGAGCTGGAACAGGCCCAGTCAGCGCCGACCCTCGAGTCGTTCATGCCTGCGTCCCCGACGGGCTTGTCAAAAGTGTTCGGCAAGGGAAAGCACGAGCAAGCCGTGTCGGCGGCTCGTGCAATGTATGAGCAGGCGGTCAGCGATCATCGTGCACGCGAGGAAAAGCGGTCCCGGGCACTGGCAGCTGCCCGCACTGAGTGGCAGGCGGCAGTCGATACGGCCGACGCCCAGGCCCGCAGGCAGCACCAGGAAATCGACACCTTTGAGGCAGAATATCGCCGGGGCAACCTAGACGCGATCGTCTCGTACTGCTCGCTGTTGCTGGAAGCATCCCGGTACCCGGACGGGTTCCCGCAGGAATTCAAGTTCGCTTACGTGCCCGAATCCCGGCAGGCCGTCGTGGAATACGAGCTACCCACGGCCGAGGTGGTCCCGGCGGTCAAGGCTTATCGATACGTCAAGACCAGCGACACCATCGCTGAATCCGTGCGGCCTCAGTCTCAGATCAAGGCGCTGTACGCGTCGGCCGTAGCGCAGGTAGCCATCCGCACTCTGTATGAGCTCTTCCGGTCGGATAAGGGCGGGCACCTCGACACGGTGGTGTTCAACGGCGTCGTGGACACCACTGATCCAGGAAGCGGGCGACGCATCAGGCCGTGCCTGGTGACGGTGCGCACCACGCGAGAGTCGTTCAGCGAACTTGACCTTTCGCACATCGAGCCCCTGGCGTGCCTGAAGCATCTCTCAGCCGGCGTATCGAAGAGCCCGACCGAGCTGCTGCCGGTGCGGCCGGTACTCGAGTTCAGCATGGTGGACCCGAGGTTTGTAGCCGAGACCGATGCGCTGTCACAGCTTGACCAGCGCCCCAATCTTATGGACTTGTCTTTCCTGGAATTCGAGGCACTGATCCAGAACCTCTTCACCAAGATGGGCCTGGAAGCCCGGCAGACACGGCCGTCCCGCGACGGTGGCGTCGACTGCGTGGCATGGGACCCGCGGCCGATCTTCGGTGGCAAGGTAGTCATCCAGGCCAAGAGGTATAAGAACACTGTGGGCGTCTCCGCCGTCCGGGATCTATTCGGAACCTTGCAGAATGAAGGCGCCAGCAAGGGAATCCTCGTGACCACATCCGGGTACGGGCAGGCAAGTTTCGACTTTGCTAAGAACAAGCCGATCGAGCTCATCGACGGATCGAACCTACTTTACCTGCTCGCCGAACATGCCGACATAGAGGCCAAGATCGTGCCGCCAGATGACTGGAAAGACCCTGTCTCCGATACGCCAGAACCGCACATATGACCGGTTCCTAAAAGCTTCACCAGATCACGCCCTCACACTCTCATGCCGCGTATAGGTGGCGTTGATGGATGCTCTCCACTAGTCTTTCGGCAGCGGCGGGGAGGTTTTAGATGGGGCTGTTGGATCGGCTGAGGAGCGGACGTCGCGAATCTTCAGTGTCCGCGCGACATGAGGCGGCTGCCGTGTCGGTGTCCTTGCTGGGCGGGCAAGATGATCTTGAGGTAGTTGGCGAACTCGCATATCAGGACACCTTGTGGCGTTTGTCGGGCGCGACCCTCGGAGATCGGATACGCCGCCAAATCGTGGCAGTGCTCGTTCCGGAACCGACGAACCCGTATGACGCGAACGCTATCGCTGTGCAGATTGACGGCCAGGTTATCGGCTATCTATCGCGGGCAACGGCACAGGATTACCTGCCGGGCCTGCAGCGCTTGATGTCCGTGCACGGCGGCTACATCGCCCTGCACGGGGTGATCGTGGGCGGCGGCTACTACGACGACGGTCCGGGGCGGCTAGGGGTCTGGCTGGAACACAATCCTGCCGACTTCGGCATCCGCTCAACCTCTCTGGGGTCTGCGCCGCCGGGATTCGCGAGCGCTGATGGCGTCATGCGGACCGGCTTTACGGAGGCCTGGCTTACCGATGCCGAGGATGACTCGTACGACCTGTCGTGGTTCAACGAGCTCCCTGAGGCTGACCGGCCAGCGATCGCGAAACTCCGCGAACTACTCGCCTCCGATCCGGACCCGATTGACCGGCACTTCCAGTTCGCCGAGCTGGAGGCACGGCTGTACCGGTCGCGTGACCTGTACGAGACGGCCTTGGCCGAGTACGACGAGGCGTGCGCCCGCCACGACGCGGAGATGGACGGCATCTGCGCGGCCTTCATGGCCAAGTGGGGCAAGATCCCGCTGCTGGACACGTACCGGCAAATGGCCATACGCCAGCAGAAGATCAAGGACTGGCGGGCCTGTAAATGGTGGGCCGAACGAGGTCTTGCCCTGTACGGGCAGCGGGCGGCACGGGAAGAGGCTGTCGAGGATCTCATCAAGCGCCGCAACCGGGCCGTCGCGAAACTTGAAGCTGCAGCCGGACCGGAGAGCCGGGTTCGGTTGGAACGAACCCAGACTGCCGTCGTGTCCGCAACTCTCTCCGGAGGCGTGCCGGGCACAACCGGCCAGGATGCCGAAGTCGAAGTGCTTGTCTGCCAAGAATGCAGCCGCCGCTTCGAACGCATGCGAGTCCGAGGCCGTAAACCGATGCTCTGTCCGGCATGCCGCGCGGCAGCGAAAGCGTAACGGGGATTCTGCTTGGACTGCTTATAGTCGACGCTCAAGGCCTCTTCCTTGTACGAGCTTCCAGGCGTCGACCTGTCTACTCGGGACCCGGTGAACCAAAGAGATCATCGAGCTCATCCATCAGCCCGCATAGATCTGGGCTCGTGACGGTGATCTCACGGGACTCCCCCGGGATCGCGCCGGGTGGGACGAGAGCGGTGTACTGCCCATAGCGGCCCATCACCGGCGAGCTGAACTGAACGTCCGGATGCTCGCCCTGGAACTGGTGAAGCCTCGTAACGGCGCTCCCCCAGGGAGATAGTCCACCTGTGACGGCCTTCAGTGGCGCCCCGTCTCGGTTCACTGGGACGCTCCGCCAGCCGAACCGTTCTCCGGCCGAGTCCGCCGACGTACTTCGGCGGCCATCATTCCACGCAGGATCACAGCCATCTCGTCGGGATGCGCCGAGAAACGGTACTTAAGATCCTCGGCCATCTGCGCGAGCGTGCCGCCCTGGTGCTCATCGAGCCACGCGCACACCGCCTTGCTGGCGGCGCCGAGGTCGATAGCCTCCATGTCGCGATACCTCATCGTCCACCGCCCGGCACCGCTTCCCCGCCGACGCCGGATTCTGCCGCCCGTTCCATGGCGGAGGCCTCCTCGCTATCTCGTACGGACCTGGTGCATCCAGTTCACCTGTAGCGCACTGTCGTGGAATAGTGACAATTGGGAGCACGCGGGAGTATCCGGGAGCATGCCCGTGCTCCCCGTGCGATGGCGATGCGAAGGTACCTGCGATGGCCGTGAGCAACGGCGGTGAGCTGCGCGAATGGCGGCGATCCCGCGGATGGGACGCGCCCGAGCTGGCACGTCGGCTCCGCCGCGCCGCCGACGAGCCCATCGCCGCCCATGAGGGCCTGGTCAGGATGATCCGCGCCTGGGAACGCGGCGACCACCGCCCATCGGAACGGTACGAGCTGCTGTACCGCAGGCTCGGCCTGCCTTCGGGGAACGAGAATGGAGCCGAACCCCAGCCGACACCAACGCGACGCCAGGAGGGCACCGAACCGGTGAGAAGGCGCACCTTCGTCGAGCTGACCGGCATCTCCCTAGCCGGAGCCATGCTGCCCGGGGCAGCTGCCGCCAGCCCGGCGACCAGCATCGAGCCGCTCGTCCTGATGCTCACCGGCACCGCCCCCGAACCGCCCGCGGGGCCACCCGACCTCACCGGCCTGGCCCTCAGCGTCGCCCGGGCCCGCAAGGACTATCAAGCCTGCCGGTACGCCGAACTCGCCACCCGCCTCCCCCGCCTGCTCAGCCAGCTAGACACCGCCTGCCGCTGCCTCACCGGCGACGACAGGCTCCGCGCCTGCGCGCTCTCCGCTGACGCCTATCACGTCGCGGCCGGGTTCCTGCTCAAGACCGGCGACCAGGGCCTAGCGCACGTCGCCACCGACCGGAGCATGACGGCCGCGCTGGCCAGCCAAGACCCCCTGACGGTCGGTGCGAGCGGCCGGATCGTCACCCACACTCTGATGAGCTCAGGTCACCTGGCCGCCGCTGTCACCATCGCCCAGAACCACGCGGCGAGACTGGAGCACGAGACCGGCACCACGACACCGGAGTCGCTGTCCGTCTACGGCTCGCTGCTGCTACGCGGCGCCCTCGCCGCTGCCCAACACGGCGACCGCGCCACCGCGCACGACATGCTCGCCGAAGCAGCCGGCACCGCTCACCGCCTCGGCTCTGACGCCAACCTGCGCGGCACCGCATTCGGCCCGGTCAACACGCAGATGCACCAGGTCAACGTGGCCGTCACCCTCGGCGACGCCGGAACCGCCATCGACCTGGCCCGCCAGATCAACCTGCGCGCGGTCACCGTCACCGAACGGAAGGCCTCGCTGCTCATCGACGTGGCCCGGGCCTTCTTCCAGTGGGGCAAGTATGAGCAGGCCCACGCCGCGCTCCGCGCCGCCGAAAACACCGCGCCGCAGGAGGTCGCCGCCCGCCCATCCGTCGCCACCCTGGCCCGCGACCTGGCCGCCCTGGCCCCGGCGAGCATCCGCCGGGACGCGGAGCAGTTCGCCAGCCGGATCGGCGCCCCGAGGTGACACCCGGCCGCCGCGTCCTGACCATCGTGGCCTGCGGCGCCGGCCCGGCGGCCGTGCTCGGCACCTGCGTCAAGCTGGCCCAGGACCGCGGCTGGACCGTCCAGGTCACCGCGACCTCGGCCGCGCTCGACTTCTTCGACGCGGCCGCCATCGCCGACCAGACCGGCAACTCCGTCCGCAGCCAGTACGCCAAGCCCGGCGCGCCCAGATCCCTCATCCCCGACGCCATCCTCGTCGCCCCGGCCACCTACAACACCATCAACAAGTGGGCCCAGGGCATTAGCGACACCTACGCCCTGGGCGTGCTCGCCGAGACCACCGGGCTCGGCGTCCCGACCGTCGTGCTCCCCTTCGTCAATACCGCCCTGGCCGGCCGCACCCCGTTCCGCCGCAGCGTCGAGTCCCTGTGCTCCGAAGGCGTGACGATCCTCCTCGGCCCCGGCGGCATCCAGCCCCACCCGCCCCGCACCGGCGGCGACCTGGCCGCCACTTTCCCCTGGCACCTCGGTCTAGATGAAGCCGAACGGATGCTAGTCCCCGCACCCCCGCACCCCTGAGCACCCCGGCCAAGGCGCTATCCCGGTCACGAAACAGCACTTTAGCGTCGAAGTTCAGATTTCTTATCCGCTGTTCATCGCCCCTTTCCCGCCTTCTGGCACCCCGCCTCCCCCACTCACTGCAAATGATCATGAACCGCTAATTGCTCACCATGGTTCATAGCGCCGCAGACCGTTGCATTCATCGAAATGATCATGGGCAACCCTGCGGCCGCGTGTGACCCCGGTGGGAAAGGAGGGAGCCGTATTGGCCGTGGTCGTCACCATCGCCAAGGGCTACGACCTCGGCTACATCTGGAAAACCCAAGACCACACCGCTGAACGCGCCACCGGGGGCTACTACATTGACGCCGCCCAAGCCGGGGAACCACCCGGCCGCTGGTGGGGACCCGGAGCCCAGGCCCTCGGACTCACCCCAGGCCAGACCGTCCGCCACCAGCCCTATGACGCGGTCTACCGGCAGATCGACCCGCACACCGCCAGCAGGCTCGGCCGGGCCCGCGGCCGCTACCCGACGTTCGCCGACCACCTGGCCCGGCTCACGGCGGCCGAGCCGCACGCCACCGCCGAGCGGCTCATCGAACTCGAACGCGAAGCCGCCCAGGCCACCCGGCAGCCCGCCGCCTACTCCGTCGTCACCGTCTCCTTCTCCAAGTCCATCTCGGTGCTGCACGCCTCGATCCGGGAGAACAAGCGCCGCGCGGATGGGCCGCGACCAGCAGGCGGCGGCCTACTGGGCCGGGCGGGAGCAGCAGTTCCAGGAGGTGCTGCACCGGGCCAACCGGGCCGCGCTGGAGTACCTGCAAGCCTGGGCTGGGATCACCCGCACCGGCTACCACGGCACCCGCATCGACGGCCGCGAGCCGGGCCGGTTCGAGCCCGCCGGATTGATCATCACGTCCTGGCTGCAGGGCACCAGCCGGGACGGCGATCCCCAGGACCACATCCACAACCAGATCGCCCGGATCACCCGCACCTACAGCGACGGGAAATGGCGGGCACTGGACACGATGAGCGTGCGCGGGGTCCTCGGCGCGCTGCAGGCGATCGCCGCCACCACCGTCGAATGCGAGCTGTCGCGCGAGTTCGGCGTGGCGTGGATCCCGCGCGCGGACGGGCGGGGCAACGAGATCCAAGGTGTCACGCAGGCGCAGTTGGACGCCTATTCGACGCGGACGGTACAGGTGGGCGAGAAGGAACGCGAGCTCGCGCAGGCGTGGCAGCGCAAGCACGGCCGCCCGCCGACCTCGCGCGAGCTGCTGCACATCGCCAACGCCGCCACGCTCCAATCGCGTGCGGGCAAGGACGCCGGCCCGATCGACTGGGACGCGCTCGCCGCGCGGTGGGACGCCACCCTCGGCGGCGAACTCGCGGGCATCGCGCCGGTGGTGTCGAATGCGCGCGGCCCCGGCGCACAGGCGGGCGAGCATCACGCCGGCCGGGCGCCGGCCGGACCGCCCGCGGCCTAGGCCCAGGCACGGGCATTGGCTAAAGCCCTGGTGCTGGTGTCGGCCCAGCATCCGGCGTGGACCCGGCACGACCTGCTCAAGCAGCTCGCCCTCGTCCTGCCTGCAGAAACCCGGCAGATGAATCCGGAAGAAGCGCAGGAGCTGCTGCTGGGCCTAGCCGAAGAAGCGCTGTCCGGTCGGTCTGGTGAGGTGGTGTGCCTGGAGGCACCGGAGTGGCCGCCGCTGCCCGCGTCGCTGCGCCGCGAGCTGGACGGACGAAGTATCTACACACGTCCGGGCGTCGCGCGGTACGCCACCTCCGCGCAACTGTCGATGGAGGAGCGTCTGGTTGCGCACGCGCAGGCGCAAGGTGCGCCGCGCGTGTCCGGCGAGCTGGCCGCGCGGCGTCTCGGTGCCGACCTCGTGCAACTTCGCGCGGCACTGGCCGGCCGCGCGCGCGAGCCGCGCGAGCACGGCGCGCCGCGCGGGCTGCGCCTGGACCAGGCCGCCGCCGTATGGCACGCGCTCACCTCGGCCCGCACCGCGGAAGTGATCACCGGCCCGGCGGGCACGGGCAAGACCAGGGTTCTGGCCGCCCCCGCCCGGGCCTGAGACGGCCCGGTGTTCGGCACCGCCACCTCCCAGAACGCCACCAACGGCCTCCGCCAGGCAGGCATCCAGGTCGCCGCGAACACTACTCGGATGCTCGGCGCCATCCAGCGCGGCATGATTCCGCCTGGCTCGCTGATCGTGGCCGACGAGGCCTCAATGATCTCCGTCACCCACCTGGCCGCGATCGCCGAGTACGCCGCCCGTCACCGCTGCAAGCTCATCCTGGCCGGGGACCAGGAGCAGCTCGCCGCGGTCGAAGGCGGCGGCGCCATGATGCTCCTGGCGGACCGGCTGGGCTACGTCCAGCTTGCCGAACCGGTCCGGTTCACCGCCGCCTGGGAACGCGCCGCCTCCCTCCGCCTCCGTCAAGGGGACGCCACCGCGCTAGATGAATACGAGCAGCACGGCCGCATCCGCGGCGCCCCGCCAGAGCAGGCCGTCGACCAGGCCGCCCGCGCCTACGTTGCCAGCTACCTGGCCGGGCGCAACGTCCTGCTGATGGCGGCGGACTGGGCCCGCTGCCGGGAACTGTCCGCCCGGATCCGCGACGACCTGATCCACCTCGGCCTCGTCGACGCAGGCCGCACGATCCGGATCGCTGACGGCGCCAAGGCCTCCGCCGGGGACCTGATCATCTGCCGGGCCAACGACCACCACCTCGAAGCCGGCGAGCCCGGCCGAGCCCTGGCCAACGGGGACGTCCTCCGGATCGAGGCCATCACCGGCCGAGGCATCATGGTCCGCCGCCTGCTCGACCCCGACCCGGCCACCGACCAGCGCCGGTTCACCGGCCGGGCGTTCCGCTACACCGGCTACCAGACGGCCGATCTCGCCTACGCGATCACCGGGCACTCCGCCCAGGGCGCCACCGTCCATACCGGCATCGCGCTGGTCACCGGCACCGAGGACCGGCAGTGGCTGTACCCGGCGATGACCCGCGGCACCGACACCAACTTTGCCTACGTGTTCACCACCCCAGCCCGGCCCACCGACCCGCGGCCCGGCACCCAGCCGGCCCCCGAGCTCAGGCGCTACGAGCGCATCCGGCGCGAGCGCCAGGGATTCCCGGCCGCCCAGCCAGCGCCGGGTCCCGGCGGACCGGAGCCGCGCGAGCCGATCGCCGTGCTGGCCGATGTCCTGAGCCGCGACGGCGCCGAACTATCGGCCACCGAGACGCGGCGCCGCAACCTGGCCAACGCCGACCACCTGGCCAGCCTGCACGCGATCTGGACCGCCGAAACTCGTGACGCCCGCCACGACCGCTACCGCGAGCTGGTCACGGCCGCACTGTCGCCCGGCCACCGCCAGCCGCTCTCGCACCGGGCCCGCTGGTTGTTCCGCACCCTGGACGCTGCCGAACTGGCCGGCCTGGACCCCGCCGAGGTCATCCGCACCGCCATCACATCCCGCGACCTGGCTGGATCCCGCGACATCACCGCTGTCATCGACGCCCGGATACGCCAGCGCATCGATCCCTTGCTCCCCCAGCCGCAAAGCCCCTGGGCCAGCCGCGTTCCCCATCTGCCCGACCCCGCCCGGCAGGCCTACCTCACCGAAATCGCGGCCCTGATGGACGACCGCACCCGGCGGCTCGGCCAGCACACCGCCCAGACCGCCCCCGCCTGGGCCATCACCGCCCTCGGCCCGGTGCCCGCCGACCCAGCCGCCCGCCGCGACTGGGCACGCAAGGCCGCCCCCATCGCGGCCTACCGCGAGATGTACCGTTACGACCATCCCGCCGACCCGATTGGCCCCGAACCCAGCCGCCAAGCACCGGACCAGCGGGCCTCCTGGCACCAGGCCTTCGCCGCCCTCGGCCGAGCAGCCGGGCCCGACGTCCGGGCCATGCCCGACGGGCGGCTGTGGCTGCTCCGCGACAGCTACACCACCCAGACCGCCTGGGCACCCCGCCACGTCGGAAAACAGTTCCGGCTATCCCGGCTCGGCGCCTTCGACGCCGCCCTGGGCATCATCCGCGCCGGCGCCGAAGCCGCCGCCGCCCGCAAGGCCGGCGACCACGACCGCGCCGCCCGGCACGAGCACCTGGCCGCCAGCTACCGCACCATGCGCGACCACTACCAGCAGCAACAACATGCCTTCGCCCAGGCTATGGCTGCCCGGCAGGAATGGGAACAGGCGACGGCCGCTTCCCGCCGCCTGGCCATCGCGCCTTCAACGAGGATCCTCGAGCATGCTGCAGAGCACGATATCGAACCCGAGGCCGGAGGCTGATCGCACGATCAAATGACGTGTGAAGTAATTACGCTTTAAGCCGCAGTTAGTTGATCACAAGGGCAAACGCGTCAAGCAGCGATGAGCGGGTGGGCCTTGGCCTGCTCGTAGAGCGGCTCGGGGGCTAGGTCGATCCCGTCAGGCCACACGATAGTTCCTGCTTCCTGATCCACCCTGACCTCGGCAAAGTAGCTGGGGTCATTCAGCGGCGCGAGAACGCCCGTCCACTGTTCGGCCGAGAAGTCGACATCCCCGGCTGTGCCGTCGCTGAACAGCAGGCGGAGCACGTGGTCACCGACCACGGCTACGCCCACGACGACTGGCAGGTAGTTCTCGCTCACATCCTCAATGCTACGCCAGCGGCTCGATGGCGAGCAGATGCTCGTTCTGCCGGGCCCGTTCCCAGTTGGCCATGATCTCGACCCTCCGGAGGCTTGCCCATTCCCGGACGAACTGCAGAGCGCGGGGATCGAGGCTGCCGGCGAGCACCTCCCCGTTCACCGAGACCGAGGCCCGCCTCCCGGAATGGTAGGCATGGAAGTGGGCCACCGGGTGATCGCGCTCGTTCCAGTACATGTAGATGACGACTCCATAGAACGCGCTGACACGCGGCATGGCCTGACGATAGCCGATTCATCTACCACTAGACGGATAGCCGACCTCGTCCAAGACGCCGCCTTCGCAGTTGTTACAGACAGTGACTGCCGGCCAAGCTATAGGAAACCCGCCGTCCCGCATAACGCCGAATAGGCGCTCGCGGAGCTGAGGGCCGGATCAAGGTTAAAGGGCGCTCAGATTGGCCGGTTCTGCGCTCTGCGAAATGCCCGTCCTACCTGCCAGCTGCTGGCCCCTGTGCCCTGACTCGCGATCTGGCCCGCACCGGCCGCTGCCGGTGTCCCATCCTGGGCGCCAGCAGCGCACCGGCCCGGCGAACCGCTGCGGTCTTACAGTCAGCTTGACGGGCGCAGCACTGCTAGTGTCATCCAGCCGAGCGTCCCTGGGGTTCACGTCCACGGAAGTGGTGTATGGGGTAACCGGTACTGATGTGACTGCTTTGCGGAATACGGCGTCGCCGTGAGGTGAGGCGGCCACCTCGCGATCCTTCGAAATGGCTAGTCGAAACGAAGGAGAGCGAAGTGGCGTCCTCGATGACGCCGGCCAGGGCACGTGGCGGCTGGGCCTGCGCCTGGTCTACGGTTTCAGTCATGGTCCTGTCCTCTCGGTTAGGCGGAGGGATGGGGTCAAGGCCCCGCCGGGCGCACTCACGCCTCGGCGG